>Ga0070734_10001754_pt1 | contig 29652 bp, 23 predicted proteins | sample Coa_R1_8_FD_66444 | JGI IMG/M metagenome (GOLD analysis project Ga0070734, IMG submission 66444) | Surface soil microbial communities from Centralia Pennsylvania, which are recovering from an underground coalmine fire - Coalmine... | ecosystem: Environmental > Terrestrial > Soil > Unclassified ... | reverse complement strand
GCTTCGGTGAATTTCTGTTTCGAGACCTGGTCGATTTCCTGGATCGCCTTCTCGGTGTCGCGGATCGAATCGAGCAGGTCCTGGCGCTGAGCGCTCAGGAAATCGTGCCGTTGCTGCGCTTCCTGGAACTCTTCCATCGCGGCCGGATTGACCGCGCCCAGCGCTTCGATTTTCTGCTTCACTTCCACCGACGCCAGCTCGGCGTCCAGGATAGCCTGTTCTTCCGGCACGGGATCGTCCGCCGGCGCCAGTTCGGCCACCGGGCAGTTCAGCTCTTTGCGGCTGATCTCATCAAGGAATCCGAGCTCGGCCTGTTTTTTTACAAGATCCACTTCAATCTGGGAGCGTTTTTCCTGCGTCTCCTGCACGCTCGTGCGCAGCGTCTTCAGCTCTTCTTCAGCCGCGCGTACCGCTTCCCGTCGCGTGGCTTCGTCCGCGGCCATGCGGTTTACCGCCGATTCCAGTTCGACAATTTCTTCGGCCAGCCGCGCCGCCTTCTGCGTCAGCTCCACGTTATCGGCCAGCAGCCGCGAGCGTTGTTCGCCCAGCCGGTCGGCCTCTCCCGCGATGGCATTGCGGCGGTTCGCCATTTCCCGGAACTGCTGCTCGATGCGCGCCAGCGTGCCGCGCTCGGCCCGATCGCGCTCTTCCAGCCCCGCCAGCTCCGCCCGCACCACCGCGTGCTGCTCGCCCACGTGCGCCGCTTCGCTTTCCAGCTTTTCCAATTCCTGCCGCTCGATTTCTTGCGCGGCTTCCCGTTCGGCCCGCTGCCGTTCCTTTTCTTCGACCGCCGCCTCGTTCTTCTGTTTTTGCTCCGCCGATTGCGCTGCGTCGCGCCGCAGCCGGTCCAGCTCCAGGCGCGCCACCGACACCCGGGAATTCGCGCGCGACAGATCTTCGCCGAGCTTGCGCATTTCATGCTCGAGCGCCACCCGGTCTTTCTCCCGCGATTGCTGCGCGCTCCGGAGCCGCTCCAGTTCGCCTTCGAGGCCGCCGATTTCGCGCGTGATCTCGTCCAGCCGCGCCACGCGCACCTGCAGCGCGCCTTCGCGCTCCTCGAGAGCCAGCATCAGCTCGCGCGCCTCGCGCTTCATCGCCAGCGGGCCGGCGCCGCTCTTGCGGCCGCCGGTCACCGTGTGCCCGTGATAGCAGACGCCGTCCGGCAGCAGGAAGTACAGGTGCGGATACGCCACCGCCAGCCGCTGCGCCGCCGCCCGGTCTTCGGCCAGGAAGCAGAGCGAAACGCGCGGCAGCAGGTCCACCGCGCGGTCGCGGAACCCGTTCGTGAGGCGCAGCGAGTCGCTCAGCCGCGCCGAAATCCCGGTGGCCGGCCCGATTGCCGGTTCGGGCAAATGCCTGGCGCCGTAGCCGTTCGATTCCGGATGCACCAGGAATGTGGCCCGCCCGTCGGTCTCGGCACGCAGAAAATCCAGCCCACGCTCGGCTTGCTGCCAGTTCTCCACCACCACGTACTCGAGTTCATCGTGCAGAAATTCTTCGGCCGGCTTCTCAAACTGCGGATCCACGTCCACGTAATCCGCCAGCACGCCCAGCGGCTTCAATTCTTCCGCCTGCCCCTGCTCGAGCGACGCGAACAGCCGCTTCACCGATTCGGTCGTATAGCTGCGATGCGCCAGCACTTGCTCGATCGATTCCTTGCGCGCCCGTACCGCCGAGACTTCGGTCTTGAGGCTTTCGATCTCCTGCCGCAGTTCCTCGGCCCCGCGCCGCTGCCCCGCCAGGTCCTCTTCCACGTGCTGCCGCTCCGACGTCACCGCTTCCAGCTCGAGCTGCCGCTGCGTCATGGTTTCCGAAAGCTGCCGGCTCGCCCCTTCCAGCCGCTGGATCTCCGCCGCCGCCGTCTGCTCTTCCCGCTGCGCGCGCGCTGCTTCGCGCTCGATTGCCGCCAGGTATTCCTGTACCTGCGCCAGCTGGTTGCGCAGCGTCGAAGCCTCGCCTAGCAGCCGCAGCACCACTTGCCGCCCCGATTCCAGCACCTGCTCGCGCTCGCGAATGCGCCCCTGCATTTCTTCGCGCTGCCGGTTGATCTCCAGCATCCGGCCGCGCGCCTGCGCGATCTGCGCTTCCAGCGCCTCCACCGACGCTTTCTGCACTGCGATCTCGGCGTCCAGCGCCTCGATGCGCCCGCCCAGCTCCTGCGTTTCCTTTTCCGCCTGCGCGATGCGCTCTTCCATCGCGCCGCTCTCGCGCACTTGCGATTCCACCCGCCCCCGCGTGCGCTCGGCATCGACGTTCTTCTCCGCCAGTTGCTGCCGCGCCGCCGTGAGCTGCTGTTCCACTTCGTAGCAGGCGGCGCGCTCCTGTTCGTGCGCCTGCTCGCGCTCGGCTACCTGCTGCGTCAGCGATTTCAATTCCCCCGCCGCAAGGTTCAGGTCGATCGCCGTTTTCGCCGCATCGCGCTCCAGCAGCCGGTACTTGCCTGAAAGCACCACGCGCAGCCGGCTCTGCAGTTCGCCCTGCAGTTCCGTATACCGCCGCGCCTTCGACGCCTGCCGCTTCAGGGAATTCACCTGCCGCGTGACTTCTTCCAGAATGTCGTACACGCGCGCCAGGTTCTGCTTGGCGCTCTCCAGCTTGGCTTCCGCCAGCCGCTTCCGCGTTTTGAATTTCGTAATCCCGGCGGCCTCTTCGATGATCGAGCGCCGGTCTTGCGGTTTCGAGCTCAGAATCTGTCCGATGCGCCCCTGCTCGATGATCGCGTAACTCTCCGGACCCAGCCCCGTGCCCATGAAAATGTCCTGGATGTCGCGCAATCGCGCAATGTGCCCGTCGATCAGGTATTCGCTTTCGCCCGACCGGAATAGCCGCCGCGTGATCGTGACCTCGCCGCGTTGTGCGGCTTGGCCTTCTTCGACCGCCTGGATCTTGTGGCTGCCCTGCTTGTGAACCTCGGGATCCACCAAGGTCATCGTCACCGCCGCCATGCCGAGCGGCTTGCGGTCGCGTGTGCCCCCGAAAATCACGTCTTCCATCCGCGCCCCGCGCAGACTTTTTGCGGACTGCTCGCCCAACACCCAGCTGATGGCGTCGCTGATATTCGATTTGCCGCAGCCGTTCGGCCCGACGATGCCTGCGATGCCGTCCCCGTTGAACCGCAGTTCGGTTCGGTCGCAAAACGATTTGAACCCGTGTAACTCGACGCGCTTGAGTCTCAGCAAAACCGTTACCTCTCTGGTTCCCGGGGGATCGTCACTATACTAAACGCGCGCGGCAGAAAAGTAAAGCACGTCCACCACTGCTAATGGTACTACTCCTCGCTCCAATACACTATCTTGGGGCTGCCAGGGAAGGCCATCGCGCCTCCCGTTTCTCCCGAAAGGATTGCAGCCCTTCTTGAAAATCTTTGCTTTCAAATACTTGGTCACGAACTCGCCGGGCAATGGCGCCCCCCGTCTTCCAGTCTTTCCCGCGCGCCTCTGCCACGAATCCGAGCCCGCTGGCGATCGCCGTCGGAGAGGAGTCCGCCAGTCCCCGCGCCACTTCCCGCGCCCGTTCTGTCGCGTTCGCCGCCACTTCGTGAACCAAGCCGATTTCCCGCGCCTCGGCCGCGGGAAAAACCCGCCCCGTCAGCGCCAGTTCCACCGTGCGCCGCTCGCCGATGGCGGCCGTCATCGCGCGAAATACCAGGAACGGCCACAGCGCCAGGCGGATCTCCGTCAATCCGAAGGCCGCGTCATCGCGCGCAATCACGATGTGGCAATTCGCCGCCAGGCCCGTGCCGCCCGCCAGCGCCGCATTGTGCACCGCCGCTACCAGCGGCTTGCGCAATCGCGATCCGATCGTGAATAGCCGCTCCTGCACCCTGCTGATCTCATCGGTGGCGGCCCCGCCGATTTCGCTGAGATCCATGCCCGCGCAAAAGCATTTTCCAGTGCCCGACAGTAAAATGGCCCCCACTCCCGCGTCTTCGTCCGCGGCTTCCAGTGCGCCAACCAGCTCCGCGCATAACTGCACATTCAGCGCGTTCCGTTTTTCCGGGCGATTGAGGGCAATGGAAACGATGCGGCCTTCCCGATGGATCTCTAGAACGTCGCTCATCGTAGGAGTCCGGAAGGTAGGTATGAAATCGCAGCGCGCGGAGCCCGCGCCATTGGCTTAATTATAGTCCTTCCGGGACTTCGATTTCCAGACTAAGTAACGCCGCTCCAAACGTTTTCCCCTGGGCGTCGGTGCGCAGCGACAGCGTGCCGCCGCCGCCTAAAGCCTGGTGCAGCAGGAAATTCAGCGCGCCCAGATTGGGCAGCTCGTACCGCTCCACCGTGCCGGCCACGAGCTCCCCAAAGTGGCGCTTTATGCGTTCCGGGGTAAGTTCCTGAACCAGAATGGGATAGAAACGCTGTTCCCAGGCGATAACCCCGATGTTGCAGGTATCGCCCTTGTCTCCCGACCGGGTGTGCGCCAGGCGTGACAGCGGAACCTTCATCCACTCTGTTATGGCGCAGTCGGGCGTCAAAGCGCAACCGAAGGCGCGAATGAATCTCCGCCGCCCGCCACAGGGATCGTGGTAACGCCGGGGGCGGATTACAGCCACTCGGTGATCAGCAGCGCTCCCGCCGCGAACGTCATCACGCCCGCCGTCAACCAGCCGAGCCAGCGCATCGTCCGCGAATTCGCGTGCGGTCCCATCACCTGCGTGTCCGATGTCAGCGACACCACCAGAGCCACCAGCGGCGGAGCGAGGACCCCGTTTAGCACCGCGGACCAGAACAGCATTTTTACGACATCGATGCGCGCGTAATCGAGCCCAAGCCCCAGCGCCAGCGCCGCTCCCAGCACCAGGTAGAACTCGCGTGCCAGCCGCGGAGGCCGGTCGAGCGATGCCCGCCACCGCATGGCTTCGGCAATCGCGAATGCGCTGGATCCGGCCAGCACCGGCACCGCCAGCATGCCGGTCCCGATCACCCCGATTGCAAACAGCCAGTACGCATAATTTCCCGCCAGCGGCCGCAGTGCTTCGGCCGCTTCGCGCGCGCTCGCGATTTGTGTCACCCCGTGTGCGTGCAGCGTGGCTGCGGTCGTCAGAATGATGAAATACATCACTACGTTGGAAAATGACATTCCCGTCAGCACATCGGTTCGCGTCTGCCGCAGCCGCTCGCGCAGAGGAGCTTTGCGGCCGTTGGGAACCGCTTTCTTCAGAGCGCGCTCTTCCTCTACTTCTTCGGCCGCCTGCCAGAAGAACAAATACGGCGAGATCGTCGTCCCGAACACGCCCACCAGCACCGAAAGGTACGCCGCGGACCAGTGCATGTGCGGCACAAGTGTGCCGCGCACCGCTGCGGCCCAATCCGGCTTCGCCAGGAATGCCGTCGCCACGTAAGCGAACAATACCAGCGTCAGCCACTTGAAAATCCCCGCGATCGTGCGGTACGAACCCCAAAACAACAACACCACGATGATCGCCATATACACCGGCGTGAACAGCAGAGAATTGTGCCCCGTCAGCATGGCCGTCACTTCTCCCATGCCCGCCAGGTCCGCCCCGATATTAAAAACGTTCGCCACCACCAGAAGCAGGCACGCGGTCCACAACACCCCGCGCGAATAGCGGCCGCGGATCACCGCCGCCAGTCCTTTCCCCGTTACCCGCGCCAGCCGGGCGCACATCAATTGCACCGCCGCCATCATCGGGAACGAAAGCAAGGCCGTCCACAGCAGCCCGTAGCCGAAGCTCGCGCCCGTCACCGAGTAGGTGGCGATGCCCGACGGATCGTCATCCGCGGCGCCCGTAATCAGGCCCGGACCCAGTTGCTTCACGAATCGCGGCAGGTCCAGATTGTGATTGGGCCGCCGAGTGGTGAGTGGCACGCAAAACGCAACCAGCATTCCGGCCGCCGAATGCGCATCCGCCGCCCGCGCGGATGTACGCAAACCGACGATTGCTCCCGGCAGTGAGAGCAACTGCTCACTCCACGCGTCTCACGCCTTGCCCTTGAAAAAAATACCAGCGATAATGTAGGCGGCATGCAACTGCAGGTGCAATGCTACGCCGGTCGCAAAGCCGATGAGCGGCCCGTCCGATTCCGGATGGGAGACCGCGACTACATGGTCGAAGAAATTGTCGACCAGTGGTATGGCCCGGACGATCAGTTCTACAAGGTGCGCGCAGACGATGGCAACCTCTACATCCTGCGGCAAAACAATTCCGATGGCGCCTGGACGCTCGAGTCGTTCCGCATGTTGCGAACGATCGGGGCTGGCGCCGGTCTCGGAAACGTGCCCCACTAGGTTCTCCGGTACTCGCCGCCATCTCTTCCGAAGCCGGAGAGATTCCGAAGCGTTCGTGATGCCGAGATTAGTGCTTGCTCAGCAGTGCCGTCCAGTTCTGAATCAAAGTGAGCGGAAACCCTGAGCGCTGCTCGCGGGGTGAGGCCACGAGAAATCGTTGACCATCAGCCGAGACATCAAACGTGTAGGAGTTATTGGTCACCGCGACTTCAATAGGCAATGGGCGAGAAGCTCCAGCCCCAATCGCATCACGGTCGCCGGAAATTTCCACCGCCACTAGCCTTCGATTCGGCCCCACATAGAAAAGCTCTTTTCCGTCCGCTCGCCAGCGCGGAAAAGTTCCGCCGGCACTCGAAAACTGGCGTTTTCCGCCTGGCCCCGGAAACTTCGCTGCAAAGATCTCATTCCGCCCGGACTCGTCGGATTGATAGGCGATCCACCGTCCATCAGGAGAGAATTTGGCAAAGGACTCATTGTACGGTGTTCCCAACCAGAGCATAGGTTTCCGGCTTCCGGTCAACTGGCCTTGTCCGACGGGCAACAGCCATAGGTCTCGCTGGGTCTTCGGATCGAGCCTGAAGAATAACAGAAACCTGCCATCTGGCGACCAGCTTGTTGGGACCTTGATTGCGCTGTCTGTGAAGAGCAGTTCTTCGGTCCTCGATCCATCGGCGGCCTTACGATATAAATCGTAGTGCCCTTCTCTGTCAGACTGATAGGCGGTGTATTTGCCGTCGGGAGACCAAATCCCGAAAATGTCGAGGACATTGAATGTCAAGCGAGTGGCGAGCCCCCGAGCGGCATCCTGGATCCATATGTTGCCATCGCGCGTGACAACGGCATTCTTTCTGTCCGGTGATAGCTCCACCGAATGATATGATCCTTCACTCCCGAGCGCGCCCGCCTGCTGTCCGTTCCTGTCGAACCACGTGAGTTGTTGCCGATCAAATTCGGCAGCGGTTGCAAAGGCCAGCAGCCCGCCACCCGACACCGAGAACACGCCTGCTTGTTCGCCAAGAATGTTGATGCGCTTGACGTGTTCCACAAGCGGAGCGGCCTCAGCGGCAGTTTCGAGTCGTGTGGGATCAAAGCGCTGCGCTGTGAGTGCGTCTCCGCGGAGGTAGAGCAGGTACCCCCCGGCGTAGACTGCGCCGGAATTTGCCGGTCCGATTGTCTTGAGTTCCTTCGAACGCACTGCGCCAATACGCAAGGTGACTTCCGGCATGCCCGGCTGCCGATAATCCGCAAATACGAAATGCCGCCCATCCGGCAAAAAATACGGGAAGTTATGCGAGAAATCATTATCACCATCCAGTACAGTCGCGGGTGCGGGCGTGCCGCCGCTGGCCGAAACTTGATAGAGCGGCCCGTTCAAGTTCGGCGCGAACACAATTACACCCTCCAAACTCCAGGACCCGCCCCGCGGACTCGGTGCATCGGCCAGAACCTGTGCGGGTCCGCCCGCAACATCTACTCGCTTCAACTTTCCGCCTGCGAAAAATCCAACCGAACGGCCGTCCGGTGACCAGAACGGAAAGCGGCCATCCACCGTCCCATTCAAGGGAGTTGCTGTCAAGGAATCCAATCGGCGAACCCATAACTGACTCTGGCCGTTAGGATATTGGGCTCCCACCACTATCTGGCGGCCATCGGGCGACAGCGCCGGTGGATTCATGCCGGTATCAAAATCAAATGCCAAATTTTCCGGAGGCACAATGCTGGTTGTGATGAGTCGCGGTTGTTCCCGAGGTTCCCAGAGGCCTACGAAGGCAACTGCAGCGAGAACCGCTACTATTAGAGCCGGAACCGCCCAGAACCCGCGCCTCCGCCGTGTTTCTGTGGCGACCGCATTCTCTTCCAGCGCCCACATGGCATCGCCGATATCGCGCAGCCTGTGCCGAGGGTCTTTTTGCAAGCAGCGCCGAAGTAGCGAACGGGCTTGGGGCGGCACCTGCGTCAGATCCGGATCATCGCGCACCACCGCCGCCAGAATATCGGAAGCGGTTTTGCCATCAAAGAGGCGGCGGCCCGTCAGCATCTCCCAAAGAATTACTCCGAACGCCCAGATGTCCGTCCGCTTATCGACAACTTCCCCGCGCGCTTGCTCCGGTGACATATACGACGCTGTACCCAAGATCGTGCCGCTATTTGAAGGGTTCGGTGCCGACGGCAACGTCCCATTTAATTTCGCCAACCCAAAGTCCAAAACCTTCACCATTCCGTCAGACTTCAGATGAATGTTATTGGGCTTCAGGTCCCGGTGCACAATGCCGCGCTCGTGGGCTGCGCCCATTGCGTCCGCGATCTGCTGGGCGATGCCCAGGCATTCATTGAGAGCAATGGGGCCATGCTCCATGCGCGAAGCCAGAGTCGGCCCTTCTACCAGCTCCATCACCAGGTAGTTGGGACCGACGTCGTACAGAGTGCAAATATTCGGATGATTCAACGATGCGATCGCTCGCGCTTCCTGCTCAAACCGGGCGGAGAACTGTTCCTTACATACTTTGATCGCAACCAAACGGCCGAGGCGGAGATCCCTGCCTTTATAGACCGTACCCATGCCGCCCTCGCCCAGCAGCGACTCGATTCGATAAGCTCCGATCTGCGCGCCCGGGGCTAACAAAGGTCCATCAGCGAGCAACTCCGCGGCGAGCTCGAGGGCGGGGCGCTCCAACACCTGACCGATGTTTTGGGCTAACAGCGATTCCACTTCAGAACGCAAATCGTGATCGTTCCCGCAGGATTGAGCAAGGAACTCGGAACGAGTTCCCGGATCGCGTTCCTGCGCCGAGAGGTAAAGCTCCTGGATCTGCTGGAGGCGCTTAGCCGTCATGGAAGAGGCTCGATCTCAGGATTGATGTTACTTCCCGATTTTGAACGCCGCAAGCGAACGAGCTGCGATTCCACGGTGAATCAGGCCGATATCTTCTTCAGTGAATTCGAGCGGATGTTTTTGCATTTCCGAATAATCATGAGAGCTCCACGCGGCCCTCATGATGCCCGATTTCGAATGCCGGCTGGTCCCTTGGAGGATGTGTGCGATCTCGTGGACCAATACATGCGCCAACAGAATAGGGGCTACCGTGGATGACACCTTCCGCTCGATACGGTCCCAAAAGACCACGATGTGTCTGCCTTCGTACGGTAGCGCGTATGCAAATGTCCCCGGCAATTTGCTTGCGGGAGTCTGATACGACAACGCGATCACGATGTCGCCGCGTTTTTCGCAAGAGTGACCGCCCTGTGGCCACACCGTATCCACTCCGATACCCGCCAGCATCGTTCCAGCCAGCCTGTCAGCGCCCGTCAGCCGAGGAATATCTGCCCCGAACGCAACGCAGATGATCAACGGCGCATTCGAAAGGGGGGGCACCGACCTCAGGCTGGGATCGGACCAAGTACTGCTGGTGATTGCCGCCGAAATCGCGCATACTGTCATGATCCTCATCGCTTCTGCTTCCGCCACTGCAAACGGAACCGGATGCGAGAAACTGCCATGGCTGTGGGAATGTTTTTTCGAGCCTCGAGATGAATTCGCAGAATTCTTCGGAAGTCACTGATTTACTGAGAGCTTGGGGGCAAGGCGACGAGGCCGCCAGGGACCGCCTGGCCGTAAAGGTTTATGACGAACTGCGGCGCATCGCGCGACGCTTTATGAAAGGTCAGCAGGCTCGCAGCACTCTCCAAACCACAGTCCTGGTGAACGAACTCTACGTTCGCCTCATTGATAGAAAGAACATCGAGTGGCAAAATCGCAGCCAGTTCTTTTCACTCTGCGCCCAGATGATGCGACAGGTCCTCGTCGATGCCGCGCGTGCTCGGCGCGCCGCCAAGCGGGGTGGTGGTGCGGTAAAGGTCGATATCGAATTGGCTGACGATTTCGTTCCGCACGTCAGTGCATCTGTTCTGGCTTTGCACGACGCCTTGGATTCCTTCGCTAAAGTCGCCCCACGCCAGGCTAAAATCGTGGAATTGCGGTATTTCGGCGGTTTGAGTGTAGAAGAAACAGTGGAAGTGATGAGGATCTCCGAAAGGACCGTCATGCGGGACTGGGATTTCGCCAAAGCGTGGCTGGCGCGAGAACTACGGCGATAGCCCGGCAGGCCGATCGAGAAATTGCTGTAAGCCTGGTCTCATCTCCTTGGAATTCGCCAGTTTCAAGATTGGTCCGGGTTTGCCAACCGTCACTACGAATCAAGGAGGCTCCCCCGCAGCTCGCGCATGCAGGGCCCACGCCAGGAAGTATGGTCGCCGGCTTCATCGGTGCGACCTCACAGGCTATAGCCGCCGTCCCCTGGCGGGAACTACGCGGCGGCGACTTGGAAAGATTTTGGGCTTGCGGCACCATGGTCGGGCTCCCCGCGATACCATAATTCGAGCGAGGAGCAGCAATGGGCGCCCATCCATTTCCCTACGAGACGCGGCTCAACGTTTACTACAAGCCGTTGGAGATCATCGAAGAACAGGCGCTGGCCGATGCGTGTCCCTACCAGTGGTACAACCAGACTCTCTGCCAGGTGAATGGATCGGTGGTGCGGCTGGGCGTGGTCCACGGCGAATACCACTGGCACAAGCACGATGATGACGACGAATTTTTCTATGTGATCGAGGGCCGCTTTCTGATCGATCTCGAGGACCGCACCGTGGAACTTGCCCCGCGCCAGGGATTCGTGGTTCCCAAAGGCGTCATGCATCGCACCCGCGCCGAGGTGCGCACGGTCATTCTCATGGTCGAAAACGCCGGCATCATCCCCACCGGCGATTGAACTGCGCGGCCCCGAAAGCCGCGCAGTTCCAAGCTGCGCGCGTCGTCTACAGCGACGATAGAAACGCGATCAGGTCGGCCTTCTCCTGCGCTGTGAACCCGATCTGGAATCGCGAGTTGTAGAAGTCCACCACGTCTCCCAGCGTTTGCGCGCTCCCGTTATGGAAGTACGGCGCCCGCGCCGCCAACCCGCGCAGGACCGGCCCCTTAAACTTACCCACGTCGGCAAATTTGCCGCTGATCAGCGCGCGCCCGGGATCCGTCGTCTTCACACACGTCGTGAGGCTCGGAAGCTGGCAAATCGTGATCACCGGTAGATAGCTCGTGTCGAGAGAGTTGTTGCCGCCCGGCGGGTCGGCCACGCCGATGTTCAACGGCGCGGAAACCGAGTGGTCCCCGGCATTCGGAGCATCGTGGCAAACGCCGCATGTGGAACTGAAGCTTCCCGGCGCCGTGAACCCGTTTGAAAACGTCGCGCCATTGAGTCCCGCCACTCCCGAAATCGTAAACGTCTTCGTGTTGAAAATTGCTTGCCCCCGTGCGATCGCTCGCTGCTGCGCGTTTTCGGCGTTGGTGAACGCGTTATACAGATTGAAGATGTTCGTATTAAACGAGAGCGGCGCCGGGTTGTTCGGATCCAATCCCACCGGGTCGTTGATTCCGATATAAAAAGCTTGCTGGGCGATGGCCTGCGGCCCGCCATTCGCTCCGTCGTCATTCAGCTCTCCCGCCAGAAAGTCTACTGCCTGCGCCGCGCTCAGACCCATTTCGAACGCCACGATGGCCTGCTGCTGTGCCGCCGTCGGGCCCGGAGGAACTCCCTGCGCATGGCCGAGCGTGGCATCTACTGACTGGTGCGCCAGGTCTGCCAGCAGCGACCCCGGATAATTACCGCCGTTGATCGGCGTAGTGCCCGTTTGCGAGGCCGATTCCCGCCCGTCCCACATCACCGTAGACAGAAATTTCAGATTCGCTGCCGGCAGCGGCCGCCGGTACAGCGAAAGCACATCGGTGGCGCTACAGCCGTATGGATTCTGCACGTTGGTCACTTCAAAGTCCCTCGTGGCCGATACTCCGATCCCGACCCGGATCAGCCCCCGCGTCCGCAGCAGGCTATATGCCGCGCTTCGCCCCGCTACGGTCGATGTATCGATGTTGTGGTCGCAATTGGAGCCGTCCACCGTGCGGAAAATCGGATCCAGTCCCGCCGTCAGGTTGAACCGCAGCTGCACATGCGCGGCCGAGACGCTCATCGCATCGCTCGGTTGATGGCAAGTGCCGCAGCTCCGCCCGTTGGTACCCAAACTTTGAAAAAACGGGTTGCTGAAATCGAATGCCCCGTTCTGGTTGAAGACTTGCAACAGTCCGGTCAGATCCGGAAAAGTCAACGTGTTGAAGAAACTGTTTTCGTCGCCTCTCAACCGCATCGGCAGCAGCAGCGCTCCCATCGCTGCCAACGAGATCCCTGCATTCCTCAAGTGCCGCTTTCGGTTCTTCGATCCGTGAAACGTGGTGAATTCCTTCATGTTCCCTCCGTCTGAACAAAGTCCACATCTTTACATGCGGAATCGACGCACAAATTTAGTGCGGAATTTTGAACTGCCGTTACAGTAAAATCGGTGGGCGGCCTGTGGAACTCACCGAATTGCTTCAGCGCATCCAGACAGGACAACCTGAGGCGTTGAACGAAGTCATTCCGCTAGTGTATAACGAGCTGAAGAAACTGGCCTCGGCTCACCGGCACCGCTCCGGGAACGCAGAGTTGCTCGAGACGACCGCCTTGGTGCACGAGGCCTTCATGCGCCTGGCCGGGTCGCACCAGCCCTCCTATGCCAATCGGGCCCATTTTTTTGGGATCGCCTCCCGCCTGATGCGTCAGATCCTGGTCGACGCCGCCCGCGCCCGCGCCGCCGGCAAACGGAGCGCCGCCTCGGAAGTCAGGCTGGGGGATATCCCTGATCTCGGCCGGTCATCCAATCCGTCCGTGCTCGTGCTTGACGAAGCCCTCCAACATCTCGCACAGACCGACCCGCTCAAGGTGCAGCTGATCGAGATGCGTTACTTCGGCGGCATGACGGCCGAAGAATCGGCCGAGGCGCTCTCGCTGTCTGTGCACGTCGTCCGTCGCGAGCTGCGTCTGGCTCAAGCGTGGCTGCGCCGCGAGATGACCCGCTAGTGTTTGGGTGGGGAACTGGGAGGCTCCGCTACCGGAGCGGAAACGCGCCGGTGGATCATGGTCTTGTCGTGCTCGTCGCAGAAGGATTCGAGCAGCTCCGTGTCGGGCTGCAGAAGTACTGCGGCATTCATTGTCCACGGTTTCAGGTAGGCCTTCGGGTCGCTGATCGTTACGCCCAGTTGCATGTGGCCGAAATCCAGCCGGTGAAAACGCTCCGTGACCTTCAACGCGTCGCTGTTCGGATGCGCCTTGCCCGTGTCCAGCCAACCGCCATCGCGGAACCCGGTCGTGTCGACCACGAAAGTATCGTTCTCCCAGCGGCCCACCGAATAGCCGAGCCACGTCGGCACATCCGAAGGCGCCGGGGGCCGTCCATCGGTAAACACCTGGCGAAAAATCAATCCCACCAGCGACTCGTACAATAGCGCCGTAAGCGCGGGCGTCTGCAAGATCTTAAAGGGCCCGCCGCCGAAATCGATGCGCGGAACCCCGGGTGGCAGGCAGTAGCCGTACGGATCGTCGATGTGGTTGCGCCCGCTGCGTTGCGCCGCGATTCCCGCGGCCCAGGGCGTCATCTCCACCTCGCCCGCTCGCAGATCCTTGGTCAGGTCAAAGAAGAAGCTCTTCGTGAAACACGGATCCGCCCCGTAGATGGCGCATTCGGCGGCCCACACTCCGCCGAGATCCGGTCTTCCATCGGCCAGCCGCGGCGCTGCCGCCTGCAGGTTTGTTTGTCCGTTCGCAAGCCGCGGCGTGTTCGGCGTCTTGTAATTGAGCCACTGACCATGGGCCGGGAGCGCCAGCAGCCCGATCAGGATCGCAGCGGCCGTCGCCAGTGATTGCATCTCGAAATTCTATATCACTCCCGCTCCCCGCGTCTTTGGCGGGTCGCCTGCTGAGGCAACAGCGAACCATGTTTCCTCCGGCGGACCTGTCAATTCCCCTACAAATGCTGTTACTGTTCGTTCTTCCGATCCCCGTAGCCTCCATCGCCTGGACGGTCACCCACGAGGAGATCTTCCGCGAACCGAGGGAATGGTGCCGGAACCGGAGCGCGCAGCCTCATCCCTGGTTGCAGCGCAAGTTTTTTTACATGCTCACGTGCGAATACTGTTTCAGCCACTATGTGGCGTTGTTGGTGCTCGTCATCACCCATTACCACCTCGGTTATGGCGGCTGGCGCGGTTACTTTGTCGCGTGGTTCTCGCTGGTCTGGATCGCCAACGTCTACATGAGCCTGTACAGCCGCATCCGCCTCGACATCAAGCGCGAGCGCGTCGAAATCGCCGCCGAACAACATGAACCCTCCCGCGTGCGCCGGTGAAATAAACCGCTCCGCCCTACCAACTGGCGACTGGCGGAATACAATCTGGTCAAAATGGATTTGCGAATCGCCTCCTTACTGCTTCAACAAGTGCACAAATTGATGCCGGGTTTCCGATTCCGCCAGACCGAAACGGATGGTCCAGATATCTCCATCGTCGGGCGATAGAGGGGCTCGAAGCCAGACCAATCCCGGGCACCCAAGCCGGCACAACTCCGTTTTTCTCACCTGACGGTCGATGGATCGGCTCTGAGGGCGAGTGGGGTCAAGGGTAATTGTTTTTTGCGCCAACTGCGAGAAATACAATCCAACAGATTTCTGAAGCGGTTGGGAATGCAAAACCGGCCACCCGATCAAAAGGTGCAGATATCAGCCATCGGATGCCGGACTTGCTGCCCGGTTCAGCAGGCCATTCGTAATGCGTGGGCTGACTCAGTTCAGTAATCGTTTAATGTGTCGATAAGGCCTCTGCTCGATTGTGCGGATCGGCGAGCGCATGAGACTTAGCCCAAGTGATGATAGCTTGCGCAAATCTTCCACGTTCGTCTCTCGAGGGGTACCGGTGGCCATTGGCGGCGGGCCCGGTGCTCGTGGCATTAAAGTTCGTAATCTTCTCTGCGGCCGTAAGGAGGGCCATCGGGTTTACACCGGCACGTTGCAAGGTCAAGATCCCGATACCATCACAGATCAATTCCAGTTCTTTCAGGCGCCGGTTGTCATTTCGCCTGGCGGCATCCAGATATTCCACCCAGACGTACTCGTGACCGATTTCATGGGCTATGGAGGCCTGCAGTTCCGCGGCATCGAGCAAGTTCAGAGCTACATCCGAGATCAGCAAGACCGCCCTCTGGTGGAGGCCGATGAAAGCGAATGGCTTGGGCGACGACTCGTAGACAGCGACGTCATAAATGGACTCCCGCTCGTGTACCTGAAACACGACGCCGAGAGCTTCCAGCTTTTGCCGCTCGGACTCCTTTACTCTGGTCAAACGACCCTCCGCAGGCAAGGACTTCAAAACGGTCGCCTTGAAAGCTGCTGATATCCGTGGGGGTCTGGACCTGTCCAGGTCGAAGCTGGCGGTGTTAGAATCGTTTCCGACAAAAAATCGAAATGCCGAGTCTACGAGATTTTCGCTGTGTGCGTTTGAGCTCCACAGCAAGGTGATTACAAGCGTCGTCACTAAGCTTGACGGCCGATTTGGAGGTTGTTGAAAACTCATGGCCCGACATTACGGGCCGGCCGATAAGTAAATCCCTCGGAGCGGGGGAGGAACTTCCGATGAAATTCACGAAGCGAGTTGAGGGAAATTGAAGGTTTTTCTGGGGACGCTGGATGTCCAACCAAGCAAATGGTTTATATGAATTCGGACGTTACCGGCTGGATCCGGCCAAGCGGCTTTTGACTCGCTCCGGCGAGACCCTCACTCTGGCGCCGAAGACGTTTGACCTGCTTTTGCTGCTTGTCACCAGTGAGGGCCGGGTACTGAAAAAGGGCGAGCTGATGAATGCCCTGTGGCCGGATACGTATGTAGAAGAAGCCAGCCTCTCGTATCAGATTGCTACCTTGCGTAAGGCGCTCGGAGAGGAAGGTGATCTCTGGGTCGAAACCGTTCCCAAGCACGGGTATCGGTTTGCCGCCCTCGTGACCAGCGTGCCTGGGGAGGGCGCTGGGCCGAAGGAGTCCGATCAATTGAGCACAGGCCCGGTGGGCAGCGGGGTGGCCCCCAAGGCACGGCCTGGTCGGGCGACGCTCTTGCTATTCGTTGGTGCGGGCTTGGTCCTTGCTACGTTTACCGCACTGTACGTTAGGCAATTCCGGCAAACTGAACCCAATGAGCAACCGCTGCGTTTTTTCGTCTTACCGCCGGACAAAGTAGTACTGTGGCCGGGTCCACCGGCGGTTTCTCCCGACGCCAGGCTGCTGGCTTTCGTTGGAGTCGACCCAGACGGCAAAACACGGCTTTGGGTTCGCCCACTCTCCTCCCTGGCGGCTGAAGAAGTCCCGGGCACGGAAGGAGCCGTTTCACCCTTCTGGTCTCCTGATAGCCGCTCGCTCGGGTTCTTCGCAGATGGAAAGCTCAAAAGAAGCGACCTGAACGGCGGACCTCCTCAAGTCCTTTGTGACGCGTCTGCCGATGTACGGCCCGTGGGAACTTGGAACCGCCAGGGGCTGATCCTGTTTAACAGTTTCGACCGTCGCGGGTTGTTTCAAGTGCCGGCAAACGGAGGTGAGGCTCGTCCGGTGACGGCAGTCGATCCGTCTCGTTCTGAGATCTTCCACGCGTGGCCCCAATTCTTGCCCGATAACCGTCATTTCATCTACCTGGTGCAGAGTGCTTTGCCGGAGAATACCGGGATCTATGCCGGTTCCCTGGATTCCAAAGAGAAGAAGCGTTTGGTGAACACCAGCTCGCTCCCAGCTTTTGCGGGCATGCCGCCCGGACGCGGCTACCTCCTTTTCATGCACGCCGCCACGTTGATGGCTCAAGGATTCGACCCGAGCAAGCTGGAGATGCAGGGCGAGGCGTTCCCGGTAACTGAGGATGTGCGACTTCCGCCAAGCCCAGCCTCGGGCTTTGCCGCGTTTTCGGTATCGGGGACCAGGCTACTCGCCTACCAAACACTTGGTCAGGCGACCACGGAACTGGTCTGGTTCGATCGAGAAGGACGCCGGTTAGGCGCCGTCGGTGAGGCCGGCAATTATTCCGTTCCCGCTCTTTCACCTGACGGGAAGACGCTCGCGGTGACTCGCATAGACCCGCACATTGGAACCAGGGACCTGTGGTTGTTGGATCTGGTGCGGGGAACAACTTCCCGGTTCACGTTCGACCCGAGCGAAGAGACGAATCCCACCTGGTCTCCCGACAGCCGGCAGATCGCCTTCAGCTTTCGGAATTTGGACATCTATTTGAAGCCGGTGACAGGCACTGGTAAGGCCCAACCACTGCTTCAAACCAGCTTCAGGAAAGCTCAAACAAGCAGCCAAAAAATTATAGAGAGCTGGTCTCCCGACGGGCGGTTCGTTTTTTATGAAGGCGAAGGTAAACTGCGGGTGCTCTCATTGGAGGGCGAGCCGAAAGAGACAACATTATTTCCTACGCGGGGGGAAAGCAGACCCGACATTACTCGCAACATGAGGTGGATGGCTTATCAGTCGAATGAATCAGGCCGGACTGAGGTCTATGTTCAGAGCTTTCCGCCGACGGGCGGCAAGTGGCAGGTCTCCACTGCCGGCGGTGCAGAACCCTACTGGCGTCACGACGGCAAGGAGCTGTTTTATGTGGCCGGTAAACGGCTGATGGCCGTGGATGTGAAGACTGACGGGCCGGTCTTCCAATGGGGCAGCCCCAAACCTCTCTTCGAAGTGCGTTTGGAAATGGAGCCCCGGAGGAGCCGCTACCAAGTCTCCGCCGACGGGCAACGTTTTCTGGTCAACGTACCGCTGGAAGCAACATTGTCGGCGCCCATTACGGTCGTTATGAATTGGACGGCCGGCCTGAAACCGTAACTGCCATCGCGGCCCAACTCGAACGTATTTCCTCCTGCGCTCGAGAGCTTTCCAGTCCCGGCTTGCCGTCAGCAAACTGATGAGATCTTTTTTTCAGTAACAGGCTTGACAAATATTTTTATCCTGCTTGAAACCGGCGACTTACATAATAATCGAGGGTTGCCGGAATCGTCTGCGCGGCTACGCCGCCGCCATAATGAGAACGGGAGGAGAGCAATGCGGCTAGCCACCAACCGAATCGGCGCCGCGCGGCAGTTCAGCGCGCTACGATTTGTACAAATCGTAAAGTCCTCGCTAACGCCTGCGGTTGCAGCAAACCTTCCCGAATTTCCGAAACGTACGACTCGTAAGCACCCACATGGATACGCAAAAACAAGTGGATCTCGGCTCCTGGGCCGGTCTCCAGCAGGCGTTCGCCATCGTCACCGGCAGCTGCTCAGCCGCCCGCGCTCAGTGCCTCAAGCAGGTCCGCGATTCGAAGATTCTCGACGACCTCGGCCTCACCTGGGACGAATTCTGCAAAGAGTATGCCGGTATCAGCCGCCCTCATGCCGACAGCCTCATTCGTCAGCACGCCGAGTTCGGCGACGCCTACTTCCGGCTCTCCGAAATCGCGCGCGTCTCGCCCCGCATGTACCGGCAAATTGTCGCGCGCGTCGACGGCGAAACCATTGAGATCGATGGCGAAAAACTCGCCCTGATCCCCGCCAACGCCAACCGCATTCGCACCGCCATTTACTCCTTGCGCAATCGGCCGGGGCCTGCCGCAGCCGCGGCGCGGCCCCCCGCCGATGTCATCGAGCTGCAGATTCGCGTGGACGCCCTCGCCGCCGATATCGCTCAAGCCGTTCGCGCGCTCAACCCCGCCTTGAGTCGCGATCCTTACCGCGCTCTCATGACGCACGCTGCCAACAAATTTCGCGCGCTCATTCGCCAATTCGAAGCCGGGTCCGAAACGCCGCCCGCCTAGCTTCTTACCCGCCGGCGATCGCGCCCACAATCAGCAGCGGCTCCTTGCCTTGCGCCACCGCTGCCGGCAGCGGCGTATCCGGCGGATCGTGAGAAAAATCCTGCTCGCACGCGAAGAATCGGACGTACGGCCGCCGCAGTTGCGTGCCGTGATCGCGGATCGTGCCCCGCAGCATCGGATATTTCGCCTCGAGCGCGTCCAGAATCGAGCACACCGTGACCACCCCCTGGACATCCACCTCCACTTCGCTCGAAGTGCGCGCCAGGGTCCGCAGATGCGCCGGCAGCCAAACCCGGATCATGGCAGCGTTTGCACTTCCACCGAAAGCACCGCCGGAAGATCGTGCACGATCGCCTTCCACGTGTCGCCGGCGTCATTGGATGCGTAGACCTGCCCGCCGGTCGTCCCGAAATAAATGCCGCACTTGTCGAGCGAATCCACCGCCATCGCATCCCTCAGCACGTTGACGTAGCAATTGCTCTGCGGCAGCCCTTTGGTCAGCGGCTCCCATTCGTTCCCGCCCGTCCGGCTGCGAAACACTCGCAGCGCGCCGTTGTGCGGGAAATGCTCGGAATCGCTCTTGATCGGCACCACGTAGATCGTCTCCGGCTCGTGCGTGTTCACGTCGATCACGAAGCCAAACCCGCGCCGCGCGTCGGCCGCTTCCGATTCGGGCGGCAGATTACCGTTCACCGCCGTCCACGATTCCCCGGCGTTATCGGTGCGCATCACGTCCCAATGCTTCTGCATAAACAGCGTGTCGGGCCGCGAGCGATGCATTGCGATGCGGTGCACGCAGTGGCCCACCTCGGCATCGGGATCCGGAATGTACTGCGAGTGCAGCCCTTTATTGATCGCCCTCCAGCTCTTCCCCCCGTCGTCGCTGCGGAACGCGCCCGCCGCCGATATCGCAATGTACATCCGCCCCGCATTCACCGGATCCAGAAGAATCGTGTGCAGGCACATGCCTCCCGCGCCCGGCTGCCAGTGGGGGCCGGTGCCGTGCCCGCGCAATCCCGGCAGTTCCTCCCACGTCGCACCGGCGTCCGTGCTGCGAAAAATTGCTGCGTCCTCGACTCCCGCATACACCGTATCGGGATCGTTCAGCGATGGCTCCAAATGCCAGACGCGCTTGAATTCCCACGGATGCGGCGTACCGTCGTACCACTTGTGCGTGCCGGGCGTGCCTTCATATGCGAACTTGTTGCCCACCGGCTCCCAGGTTTTGCCGCCGTCATTCGAGCGCTGCACCAGCTGCCCGAACCACGCGCTCGATTGCGAGGCATACAACCGGTTCGGGTCCGCGGGCGATCCCTTGACGTGATACAGCTCCCACCCGGCAAAGTGCGGCCCGCTGACGTCCCACTTCTCTCGCTTTCCATCCGACTCCAGAATGAACGCACCCTTGCGTGTGCCAACCAGTACACGTGCTCTGCTCATTAATGACTCCTCAATCCGACAGGTTTAACATGCCCGCGCGCCGCGCCACAAGCGAAATTCAAGTACGCGGGCTCTCACTCGTCTGTATTTCGAACAGCCGCAGCGCGGTGAGCAGCCGCGATGTTCCCGAATACGTGCGGGCATCGATGCCAGTCAGTTGCTGAATGCGGTTGAGCCGGAAATACACGGTGTTGGTGTGGACGCCCAAATGCCGCGCCGTCTCCTTGACGTTGAAGCTGGCATCCGCGAAGGCGCGAATCGTTTGTAACAACTGCTTCGCCTGTCCATCGCCGCGCGCGGCCCCGCAAAAGTCCGTCCATCAGGCCTGCAAAACTCCGGCTGCTCTCCCCCGCAATCAATCTCTCTTTTACGGCATGCGCCTCCGCCAAAAGGGCGCCGATATGGTCGAAAAATTCGATCCAAAAATCCGAGCGCATGCTGAGCGCGCACAGTGACGCGCCTCCCGAGCCAACCTGCAGCAGCGCGCACCGAGCGCGCCTGCCACTGCGGCAGCAACACACCTGGGCGCGAGATGGGCGGGGATTGTGACATTCCACAATGAGGGCCGAAAACTTATAGGGATGATAGCAATTGATTTGCGCCCGGTCGACAGGATAGCTTATGCCAGAAGGGAGAAACATGAGCAATTCAAGCGCGCCCGATCTGCGAAATCACCGTGTAGTTTCCCGCGAGGAATGGCTGGCCGCCCGCACCGCATTTCTCGCTAAAGAGAAGGAGTTCACACAGCAACGCGATGAGTTGAACCGCCAGCGCCGCGACCTGCCCTGGGAAGCCGTTACCGAGGACTACAGTTTCGAAGGACCCGCGGGCAAGCAGAGCTTGGCGGCGCTCTTTGACGGCCGCAGCCAGCTGATCGTATATCACTTCATGTTCGAACCGGAGTGGGACGCCGGCTGCAAACACTGCTCGTTCTGGGCCGACAATTTCAACAGCATCGTCGTGCACGTGAACCATCGCGATACAACCTTGATCGCGGTCTCGCGCGCACCCTACGCGAAGCTTGCGGCCTACAAAAAGCGGATGGGCTGGACTTTCCAGTGGTTCTCTTCGTTCGGATCCGATTTCAATTACGATTTCGGCGTCTCGTTCACACCCGAGCAGTTAGCCCGCAAAAAGGCGTTCTATAACTACACGGAGCAAAATCCCGGCCATGCCGAGCGCGAAGGCGCCAGTGTGTTTTTTAAAGATGCAACCGGCACCGTGTTTCACACCTATTCCACCTATGCGCGCGGCATCGACATCCTGAACACGGCCTATCACTACATCGATTTGACGCCCAAGGGACGCGACGAAGGCGACACGCCGCAACGGTGGGTTCGGCGCCGCGACGAATACGACAAGTAGGGGGCAGGCGGGAAGCCTGCCCCGCCGCTTAGAAGATGAACTTCAGCGCAAATTGGACTACGCGGAAGTCGCCCGCCTGCAGTCCGTTGTTGCCGCTGATATCGCTCGTGATCTGCCCGAGGTTGGGTGCATTCTGATTCTGCTGCCCGCCGAATAAGGTTCCGTTGATCGGCCCGATCCCCGGCGTGAACGGGTTCAGGTGGTTCGGCAGGTTGAATGCTTCGGCGCGCAACTGGAACATCTTGCGCTCCGCGATGGGGAAGTTCCTCGACAGGGACATGTTGAGCTGAAACACTCCCGGCCCCTTCAGGTTGTTCAAACCCAAATTCCCGTAGGTCCCCAGGGCCGGCTGGCTGAACGCGCTCGGGTTCAGCCATTGCGTCACACTCTGATTGGTAGCGTAAGGGCTGCTGCCATTGTAGCTGGCCGGTTGTCCCGGCACTGTGGTCAGCGCCCGGTCCGGTCCCGCCAGCACCGAGAAAAACTGCGCCGACTTCACCGTCAGGATCGGCGCGACCTGCCAATCGCTGGCGAGGAGCCGCACCGCGCGGCTCGAGAACTTGGGAGTGGTCGCGACTGCGTTCAAGCTGAACAACTGCCGCAGGTCGCTGCCGATGCAATTGCTCCGCCATTGTCTCCGGGCATTGGGGGGAGCAACTCCCGCGTTGGTGGGGTTCTGGTTCCAAGGATCGCTGATGCAATGCGACCACGTATAGTTGGCCAGGACCGTGACACCGTGACTGAGCCGTTTCTGGGCCGAAAAATAGAGGCCCTCGTAGCTCGCGGTGCCGCCGTCGTCGGCGAAGCCGACACCGGCATAGGCTACGCCCAACGCCGGATTTGCCAGGTACAGCGGCCGCCGCTGGTTCGAATTGCCGGTTGAATCGCAACCGGCCGTCACTCCCGGCGGACAGGTGCCCAGGGCGGTTCCTGCCGTATTCGGAACCAGTATCGGAGCATTCAGATTCTCGCCGCTGATGAAATGGATTGTGCTCGTCCCCAGGTAATTTGCCGTCAGCAGCCAGTTCTCACCAACCTGTCTCTGGATGCTGAGATTCCACTGATTCACGTAAGTCGGGTTGAAGTTGCTCAAGTTCGATCCCACGTAGGATCCGAATGTGGGGAACGGAATATTCGGCGCCGAGTACCCAAAACCGGCCCGAGCCGCCAGAACCAGCATCGGGTTTTGGCCGGGCTGCGACGCGCCTCCCGCCAAGCCGGGGTAATTCACCCATGGATTCGCCAGCGTGCCGCTGCTGGCAGCCACTTGATTGCCGAAGGGGGCGCCGAACTGCTCCTGGCTTAACGAGAGCATGCTCATCCGGTCGCCGAACATCCCGTAGGCCGCGCGAATGGTCATTTTCCCGTCGCCCTTGGGATCCCACGCCAGGCCTACGCGCGGGAAAAACTTGTCCCACTTGGGACAGTTGAAACTGTTCCCGCACGTATACTGCGGGTCGCCCGAGAAGACCAGCCCCGCCGGCGCCGTCGTGTAGAACGTGCTGCGCACATTTTGCGCGAACAGCGTCGGATCGAAATGCAGATCCTGGTGAGCGCGCGACTGATAAACCGCGGTGTACGGCTCCCAGCGAACGCCGAAATTTGCCGTCAGCCGCGAAGTGATCTTCCATGAATCCTGGATGTACAACGCTTGGTAGAACTGTCGGCTGTAAAACCCGTACAACGTCCCTTGGCTCCAGCTTACGAACCGCCCCAGCATGAAGTCCGCCGGGATGAGGCCCGTCACCGAGCCGTCAAACGTGGCCAGCCCGGTGGCATTGACGCCGCCTGCCGACCAGTAGTTCAGCTGTTGGTGATAGATGCTGCCGCCGAAGCTGATCTGGTGCGCGCCTTTTACCCAGTTGAAATCATCGCCCACCGACCATAGCGGTCCGTTGTGCGAGACTCCGGGTGCGGCCGCGCCGCCGCCAATCGTGAAATTGGAGGCCGCGATCGCAATCATGTTGCCGCCCAACGGCGAGACATTCCCGCCCAGGGCGGCAAACGACTTATACTGATCCGGAATCTTCGCGATATTCGTCCGATTGGCGCCGAGGTGGACCGAATTCACCAGGGTCGGACCGATTACGAACGTGTGTCCCAAAACAATGCCCCAGTCGAAATCGTTGAAACCGTAGCTGGAGATCGACAGAGGATTTTTCCCGTCGTAGGTGGAACTCGCGTTCAGCTTGGCCACATACAGACGTCCAAACAGAGACTGCTTGGCGTTGATCGTGTAATCGACTTTGCTGGCCACCAGATCCTCATCCTGGTTTGATATCAGGCTATAGTTAGTGCGGCCGCAAGGATCCGCGGAGGCCGGGATGGTCTTCAATATATTTACCGACACGGGGTCGAGCGAAGTTGGTGAAATCTGATTGTTCGTGAATCCTAACGCGCTGGGAAGCGTTTTGGCCACGCCGCCGTTGCAGGCAGGCGAGGCAAGCGCGGTGAAATCGCCCGTTAAGGTCGCCGACGTCGGAATGAACGCCGTAGCCGCGGATCCGTCCGAACGCAGCGAAGTCCGTTGGTATCCGCCGAAGAAGAAGAGCTTGTCCTTTTTGATCGGCCCGCCGATCGTTCCTCCGTATTGGTTGCGTTTCAGCGTATCGCGCGGTTTATAAGGCACTGCGGAGTTGTTGAAAAAATCGTTGGCGTTCAGATCGCGGTTCCGTAGAAATTCGAACAGGTCGCCGTGAAATTCGTTGGTGCCCGATTTGGTGACGGCGTTGACCTGCGCCGTGGAGTGATACCCGTATTGGGCCGGGATGGCGCTGGTCTCGACTTTGAACTCCTGCAACGCGTCGGGGAACGGCAGCGGAAGGCTTAGGTTGTTGTAAGGGTCTTGATGAATCAGGCCATCTAAAGAGTACCCCACCGAATCCGGCGCTCCGCCGGCCACCGAGACCACCACGGTCGGGTAATTACGAACCGTATTGAGAGACGCGGTTCCCGGGTAGTTCGCCATCCCGGCGAGGAAGATCAGCTCATGCACTTCGCGGCCGTTCAGTGGCATCTCGAGGACGCGCGTCGAGTCGACCACTTGCCCGATACTGGTCGTGCGGGTTTCTACCTGCGCCGCGCCCGCCTCGACGGTCACCTGCTCGCTGACCGCGCCGACTCGCATGGAGACATCCACGGTCGGGTTTGTATCCACCTGCAGCACAATCCCGGTTTGCGCGTACTTCGTGAACCCTTCCTTGGTTACCTCAACCAAGTACGGGCCGATGGGAAGATTGGGAAGCACGTAACTTCCATCTGCGCTGGTAACCGTATTCCGAACGGCGCCGGTGGCAGTTTGCGTCGCCTTGACAGCGGCTCCAGGAATGGCCAGGCCGGTCGCGTCGCGAACCGTACCGTTAATTTGCGCCGTTTGGGCGATTACAGCCGTGGAGGCCGCAAGCAGAGTGAGTGCGAGTAAAGTGAGTTTGCGCATAGGACCCCGTTCCCCCTGGGGGGAAAGATATATCAGTGACGGGCTACACTTGTCAAGGGGATCGCTCAAATTTGAGTCAAATTTGTGGAAGCGCCCGGGAGGCGCCGCGCCAATCCGAGGCACGAGTAACGGATAGAATAGTGAAACTGATGTAACAAGGAGGCACATGAAAATTTCCAAACTGAAGCTGTTTGCCGGATTGCTGGTGGCCGCGGTCTGCCCGGCGGAATCGATCAACCCGCCGACCAATCCGCAGACCGCCCCGATGACCGCCCAGGAGAAGAAGAACCTCGATCTGGTGCTGAACTGGTGGCGCGAGGTGCTGGACGGCGGGCACACCGAACTCGCTCCCAAGTACCAGGCTGCTGATTACATCCAGCACAATCCGAACGTGCCGACTGGGCGCGACGGCTTCGTCCAGTTCTTCAGCAAAATTCGCAAGCCGGTGGATCCGATTCCGACGGCGCTCCGTAATCCACCGGTGGTCAAGGGCGCCAAGGGCGATTACGTGTGGCTGATCTTCGAGCACGAAGAGAAGGATCCGCGCGACCCGTCGAAGACCTATCACTACAACAGCTTCGATGTGATACGGATTCAGAACGGCAAAGTGCAGGAGCACTGGGACAGCGCGCAGAAAAATAAGGGCACGGGCAATGTGCCAACCGGCGTTTCGCCCAAGCCGCCGATGCAGTGGAACACCGGCAAGATTTCGAAAGAAGAAAAGAAGACGCTGGAGCTCGGCACCGAAGAGTTGCGGGACATGCTGCAGTTCGGGCATCTCGAACTGGCCGATAAAACCATGGACCCCGGCTATATCCAGCACAATCCGAACGTGCCGCAGGGGCGCGACGGTTTCAAACAATTCATGAGCCGCATCCCGGGGCGCCGGCCGGAAGACGCCAAGCCGATCACAGACCAGTGGCCGAATCCGCCGGTTTTGACGCTGCTCAATGGGCCCTATTGTTTCTTCATGTGGGATCGCATGGCGAAAGATCCGGACGATGCCAGCCGGGAGTACAAATGGAATCACTTCGACGTGATTCGGGTCGAGAACGGGTTCATCAAAGAACATTGGGACGAAGCGCGGATCAATCCACCGCAGGCGGGCAGGAAACAGTAACGTGAGAGTCGGCGTATTTACTCCGCTGCTGTCGCAGCTTCCGCTCGACGGCGTTCTGAAAAAACTGAAGGGCTACGGGATCGACACGGTCGAGCTGGGGACGGGCAACTATCCCGGCGATGCGCATTGCAAGCTCGCGATGCTCGACGATGGGGGAGCGCTGGCGGCGTTCCGGAAGACGCTGTCCGATCATGGGTTCAAGATCAGCGCGCTGAGCTGCCACGGAAACCCGCTGCACCCCGATGCCGGGCGCGCCAAGCGCGACCAGGAGACGAGCCGCAAAACCATCCTGCTGGCGGAAAAACTGGGCGTGCCGGTGGTGGTGGATTTTTCGGGGTGCCCCGGCGACGGGCCGAATGCGGCGCGGCCGAACTGGGTAACGTGCCCGTGGCCGCCGGAATATCTCGACACGCTGAAATGGCAATGGGACGAAGTTGTCGCGCCCTACTGGACGAAGCACGCGAAATTCGCCGCCGATCACGGCGTCAAAATCGCGATTGAAATGCATCCGGGATTCGTGGTCTACAATCCGGAGACAATGCTGAGGCTGCGCGCGATCGCGGGACCGTCGGTGGGCTGCAATTACGATCCGAGCCACATGTTCTGGCAAAGCATCGATCCCATCGCGGCGATTCGCGTGTTGGGTGACGCCATCTTTCACGTGCACGCGAAGGACACACAGATTTATGACCGCAATCTGCCGCTGACCGGTGTGCTGGATACCAAGCCGTACACCGATGAACGAAACCGGGCGTGGATTTTTCGCACGTGCGGGTACGGACACGGAGAAGAATGGTGGCGCGAATTCGCTTCAACGCTGCGGATGTTCGGATACGACTCGGTGCTGTCGATCGAGCATGAAGACAGCCTGCTATCGCCGGAAGAAGGCTTGGCGCGCGCGGCGGGATTTTTGAACCAGATCGTGATGCGGGAGCAGCCCGCGGCCGCGTGGTGGGTTTAAGTGCATGCGAGCCGCGATTGTCGGAACCGGCTTCATGGGCCGAGTCCATCTGGAGGCGCTGCGCCGGCTGGGAACGGTTGACGCATTCAATGTCAGCGCGCGCAAAGAAGCAGATTATCGCGCGGTCTTGAGCGATTCGTCCATACAGGCGGTTCACATCTGCACGCCGAACGCGCTGCATCTTCCGCTGGCGCAGGCGGCGCTCGAAGCGGGCAAGCATGTACTCTGCGAAAAACCGCTCGCCGTCTCGGCTGAAGAAGCGCGGAGCCTGACGGAGCTGGCGCGCGCGAAAGGTTTGCGCAACTGCGTGTGTCACAACCTGCGGTACTACCCGATGGTGCAGCAGATGCGGCGCATGCGCGAATCCGGCGACCTGGGCGAAATTCTGGTGGTGCAAGGCACCTACTCGCAGGACTGGCTGCTGTACGACACGGACTGGAACTGGCGGCTCGATTCGCGCGAGAACGGGCCGTCGCGCGTGATGGCCGACATCGGGTCGCACTGGTGCGACATGGCCGAGCATGTCACGGGGCTGCGGATCACGGCTCTGTGCGCCGATCTGCAGACATTTCACAAGACGCGCAAGCGGCCGAAGGGATCGATCGAAACATTCGCGGGAAAGACGCTGGCCGCGGGAGATTACACGGAAGTCGCGATCGACACCGAAGATTTCGGGTCGGTCCTCTTTCGCATGGGCGACCGCGCGCGCGGCGCGTTTACGGCGAGCCAGGTATCGGCGGGCTGCAAGAACGGTCTGCGGATCGAGGTATACGGTTCGAAGTCTTCGGCGGCGTGGAACCAGGAGCGGCCCGATGAGTTATGGATCGGGAACCGGAACACCAACAACCAGATCCTGATCAAAGACCCTTCGCTGATGAAAGAGGCCGCGCGATCGTATGCCGATCTGCCGGGCGGCCATAGCGAGGGCTACGACGATACCTTCAAGCAGGTATTCCGGCGTTTTTACCGTTCGATCGAAACTCCCGGGTCCGAGCCCGAATATCCGCAGTTCGCCGACGGCTTGCGGCAGATGGTTTTGATTGAAGCCGAGCGCGCCAGCCACCAGCGGCGCGGCTGGGTGGACGTCGCGAGCTAGCTCTTCAGGAGAACCGCGGCGCCCGCGGGGTTGCTGAGACCTTTTTCATCGAGCGCCTGAAGCACACGCTCAGGAAACGTAAGGCTGTGCTCAAAAGTGCGGGTGAAGGTGTAAACCACCTGGATCACGTGAGCGGCGCCGAACGTTTCCTTGCGCAGGCCCGCCATGCCGCCGAGCAGCATGTCGATCATCGAATAATAGGCCGCCAGCAGCATGAATTCGGAGTGGATGGAACGATCGATCGTCTGATCGCGGAGCTTATAGGTGGTCTCCTGCGGGCCGAAGGGAAACAGATTCCGGTACAGATAATTGACCAGGTAATTTTCGAAAATGTGTTCGTGCGCGCTCAGGAAGGGAACGCAGTAGCGGGAGTGCGCGTCCTCGAAGCGCGCGCAAATATCGGTCATGCTGGAATTCGGGCCCCACTGGAGGCCATCCATGAATTCCTTGTAGCAGGCGAGGAAACGGCGGTTCGTGAAATCGGAAGTGATGCGAGCGACGATCAACTCGAGCAACATTTCGACGCGAATGCCGGTGTCGCCGCGCATTTGGTTCAAGGTCTCGTCGAAGAGGCGGGCGGCAAGGGCGGCCTGATATCCCTGGAGCAACTCGGAAACTTGGGCTTCGGTCACGGCGGCTCCGAGCTCCTGTAATTTATCGCAAAAGAAGCCAAGGATAACGAGGCGCTTCCAGAGAGGAAGGGCCCGATTCCGCAGAAGCCAGACGATGAATGCGCGCACCGCCGCGAAATGGCGATAGGGCTTGGAGGAACACGAATCACTTGAACTATCGATGGCAGCTATGCGCGCGGCGCTGAAATCGGCGCCGCCGAGCGAGCCCTCCTGGAAGGTTATGGGCGCGGGATCGAGCAAGGCGCGGCGGGCGGCCTCGGGGCAGCCTGGATCCAGCGATTTTTCAAGCACCTCGTCCACGGCGTTCCAGACACGGGGAAAACTCGCGCACGTGACCGAGAGATATTCTTCGCCAAGAGTTTTGTGAATAGAGCAGAGACCTTCGGACAGAAACGGGCAGGTGGTGGCGGCGAGCCGGATGCGCGCGTAGTCGGGGGCGGTGGGATTCTGGTTGATCGTGACCAACTGCTGGAAGCGCGAGCGCCAATCCGGGTCGGAGCACTGCCGGTATTTTTCGTAGGTCGGCTGGTCGATGGTGACGGCCCAGCCGTCACAACAGGTATCTTCGCAATCGGCGCCCAGGCAACGGAACTGCGCGAAGTGAAGGGGCT
>Ga0070734_10001753_pt1 | contig 29673 bp, 18 predicted proteins | sample Coa_R1_8_FD_66444 | JGI IMG/M metagenome (GOLD analysis project Ga0070734, IMG submission 66444) | Surface soil microbial communities from Centralia Pennsylvania, which are recovering from an underground coalmine fire - Coalmine... | ecosystem: Environmental > Terrestrial > Soil > Unclassified ... | reverse complement strand
ATAGAGCGTAGAGTTCGTACTCATTTTCCGGACGGTACAGCGTTTCGCGCACCAGGTCGCGGTAGAGGCGAGCCAAGAGGGGACGTCGCAACGTATCGCGAACATCACCTGGAATTGTGTAGAATGTGAGGATATCTCCATCCGTGAGATAGCGCTGTAGTTGGGGAATACTGAAGTCGCCCGCTTCGCAGACCACTCCACGACTGTTTGCTGTTTCTGAGAATGCTCGGATCGCATCCGGATTGCCCGCGATGACGGGAACGATTCCCCACTCTTCCCAGTCTTGCAGAGCAAGCCGCCGGGCAACCGACACTTCCTGAACGTCATCTATGAGCAGATACAGCCAGAGTTGATGGTGCGGCGACCCAATAGTCTTGAGCCGGGCAGCAACGCGCTCAAGGCGGAGGTTGTTATCTTGATCGGCGATGTTCGCAAAGATTTGTGCTGCTGCTTGCATATCCCTCTCTGCATTGTTGATGGAAGAGATCAAGACGACCGGATTAGTATCCGACAACTGCAATGCCAAGTTGAAGAGCCACCAGGATTTGCCTTGGCCGCTTTCTCCTGTCAGGGCAAGCAACGGCGTCTGAAGAGGCCAACTCATCGGTGGTTCCGCAACACGCACATCCTCTTCTGGGATATAGCCGAGTCGGTTGAGTTGACGTTTGAGGATATGCGTTGCATTATCTTGAATCGCCGTCCAATGCGAGAGCGGGACGGCTTGCAGTCCGTTCTCCGCAAAGAACGTGCTTGGAACGATTTGAGCTCCACCCACGCTAGCCCTACGCGCCAGGTCGAACAAGAGAGCATCGCGTGTCGCGGGTAGATTCGTGTTTATGGGGACAATCTCAAGTAATACACGGTCAATCTTACTCTGGAGGTGCGAGGACTTCTGGTTCTCGATGAATTTGAAATGACCTAGAAGATGCCAGAGGTTCCGATGCAGAATGTTGGTATCATGTCCGAGTTGCTGTACGGTAGGGCTGGATTTCAGTAGGTTGCTAGCAATACGCTCAAACAGCGTTCGCTCTGTGTAAGTTGAGTCAGGCCAGAAGGGATCTTTGCCGGAAGTCTGATGACCAAAGCGAATAGAGCGCGTATTGTCAAGGGCATCAAGTACATCCGAGTCTGGGCATTGCCGTATGTTCAGGGAGCCGAAGAAATCGCATGCTTCCTTCCAATTGCCTCGCCATCCTTCGGTGACGAATTCGTAGCTGTCTTCCGAGCGGTCAATGTCCACTTCCAAATAAAGGTCGGGCAGAACATCAGCTACTATGTCCTGTAACGACCATGAATGGGTTCCTGCCTTAAGTTGTTGAATACGTCTTCCGTCTGGAGTATGTTCCTGGATGTCTCCCCCTCCACCCACAGGTTCAAGAATAAGAGTAACGCTCGTACCGGAGGTTGCGTCTGGTGACAGATCTGTTCGTTCCACATGAATCTGGGAACTCCGCAGTAAGCTCCACAGAAGTTGATACACTATGCCGTTGATGGTTGCTGGCCCGCCAGCAGGAGAAGGAGACATGCTTTGCACCCCAAAAGGAAGTCATTATCGATATTAATTGTCTATACGACCTCTATAAGTTCGACGTTGGCGCGGGGGACGGTGACGCGGCGACCGTCGGCGAGTTGGGCTTCGAGGACGCGCACCATGGTCTCGGATTCGACCTGAACCAGTTCAGGTGGAAGGGCTGTAACGGAGCCGAGCAGGCCGAAGTAGGGTTCGCGGATGACGCGGATGGGGGAGCCGAGGGATAGCTGGCCCTCGCTGCTCGGTTCGCCATCGGCGCTGGGGGCGGCGGAAGGGTTGTCGAGAGGAACGATGATTTCGGGGCGGATGACGCCGGCGCGGATCTGGGTCGCGCCGTTGATAGCGGCGACTTTGCCCTCCAGGGAGCGCAGCAGGCTGAAGGTGCGCTGCGCCATGGCGATGGTCCCGAAGCCCTCGGTGAGCACGAGGGTGAAGGGGATCGGCTCATGGCCCGTGATGGCGACGCCGATATCGAAATCCGGCTGGTTCAGGGCCAGCGCCAGGTAGTCCATCAGGTCCCGATCCACCACGCCCCCGCAGACGATGCCGATGACGCCCAGCGCGGCAGCTTTATGCAGGGCGCCCGCAGACACGGTGGACCCGCCCACCACGATCTTGCCCGCATGCGCCGACGATAGGCTGGCTTCCGTGAGCGGCTCCTCCGGCCCCTTGGTGACGAGGGCGATCTCCCCCTGTCGCTCGCCTCCCACGCCAAAAATCCCCTGAACCAGCGCCCCCTGGCAGGTGACGACGACCCCCTCCTCAGGGATGACCTTGCTGATAACGCCCCGGATATAGGCGTCCTTGGTGACGGGAGTCGGCGCTTGCCGGACCCCGACGTGGCCGGTCTTGGGGGTGATGAACTCTACAACACCCGCGACGGGCGACTTGAACTCACTGCGGAAGAACCGTCCGAACAGCCCCTTCGACTCTGCCATCACATCGCCGACCCGGAGCGTGTCGCCAACCTGGACCCTGAGGGCGCCGGCCAGATCCGTCGGCTCGATCCCCATGCGCTCGGCCAGCTTCACGGTCTGCAGAATGCCGGGCAGCTCCGTACTGGCGACGACCGTATCGGGCGCGACGGTCTGGCCCACCTCGACCAGCACCCTGCCTTTTAAGGGGAGGCGACGCAGGCGCTCGATGGTCGTACCGGCGCTGACCTTCAGTCCAGGGGTATAGGCGGTTCCCATACGAAACATTATCCTTCTAAGTCAGGGTTTGAAATCCTGGCGTGTTTTGGTAATGACATTGCCGTTGGCGTAGAGAATGACCGTCGTCGCGCCCTTGGGATCGTCGGCATAGTGCGGGAACGCGAGTTCCTTCAGCAGCGCATCTTCGGCCTGCTCGTTGTTCTGTACCGGGATGGAGACATGCGCATTCAGGGGCGCGCCAGGCCGCTCGATCAGTAGAACGACGCGGCTGGGATCCACGGTCAGTTTGTGGGCGTCTTTGTGGTCATCCAGGTTGTATTCCGAGGCCAGGTCATTATAGACATAGCCGATGGTCTCGCCGTCGCCGGAGCCGTGCAGATAGGAGAGCTTGCCGCCGGGAGTATCGGGCGGCGCGGAGAGATAGCCCGCCGCCTCTTCCGCCCACTGATCCGCGTGGGGCAGCTTGTTGTCCCAATCCAGCGAGTAGCCGTGCATGGCGATATAGAGGGCGTGCAGGTTGCTCTGTGCGATTACGATGTCCCGCCGGGATTTGAAGTTCTGCGCCAGCCGGACGCCCGCGAAGCCGAGCGCAAGCACGATGACGCCAATGACCAGGAGCGAGATCAAGCTCAGTTCCCGCTGTCCCAGGCGCAGGGTGGCTTTGCGCTCCGGGGGGAGAAGCGGATGGGTCGGCTCTTCCTTAAACATGGTAATGGGTTCCTTACGGTAGTATGATGGCGCCCCTTCGTTGCGGAAGGGAGGGTTCTCTACCGTATACGGACGCAGAGGCGGGCGGCGTCACCCTTACCGAGCCGGAATCAGGAAATTCGTAGTGTTTATTCTGCGCCGGGAAGCGCCAGGTGGGTCGGGTACGGAACGTACCCGCCTGGAGGGCCTACGGCCAACCGTCCTCCGGACGGAAAGCAGATCCAAGTGTGTCGGCTCTACTCTGCACCGGGAAGCGCCAGGGCCGTCAGCCACTCTTTCAGCTTGGCGATGCGCGTGGAGTCGTCGGATGGCAGCGCCAGCGGGCGTCCGCGCGCATCGATAATGATGCCCGCCACGCCGCCCTGCACCGTCTTCTGGATGGGGACGCCCCGGCCTGAGCCCAGATCGAAAGCGCGCGTCGGCGTCACGGTGATGTCGGCGGTCTCCGGCTCACCATCCTCGCCGCTCTTAAAGCCCAGTGGGAAGACACGCAGCGCGCCGTAGGGAATGCTCTCCGTCCTGCCGTTCATCTGGACGGTGACGCAGGGATCGCCCTCTCGGGCAGTCCCGACAGGCGCGATGCAGGTTCCCAGGTAGATGAGGCAATCGCGCTCGAAGACCTGCGTAGCCGCCTGCGGGTGGACTGTAGAGAGGATACCCAGTTGGGGCATCATAAAGATGGAATCGACGGTGAGAAGCGTAAAGCCCTCCGGCTGGTAGGCGTCCATCATCATCAGGGCGGACTGGGCGCGGCGCGGCGCGTGGGAGAGCACGCCGCCGGAGCCGACGATCATATCCAGCGCCATCATATTGACGAGCGTCTGGCCGCTGCCCTTCTGGTCGAAGATATTGCCGATATTCTTCTCCATGGCCGTCCCGGTCAGGCCGCGCGCCAGCGATTTGTGGTGGTCGAAGGCCAGGCGGAGGGCTTCGCGGCTGACGGCCTGCTCGATGAGCAGGTCGTTGAGGCGCTGCGGGATGGTGGTCGGTCGGATCATCTTGTTGCGCAATTGGTTGCGCAGGTCGGGCTCGGAGACGGAGAAGGGCAGCCAGCGCCGGATGTTCTCTACCTTCGCTTCGGTCAGCACATTGCAGATGGAGTAGGACATGCCCAGGTTGGCGGAGACGGTGCGGTTGAAGACGCCTCCGAAGACGGAGAAGACATCGGTGGTCGCGCCGCCGATGTCCACGCCGAGGACGTTGATGCCCCGCTGGGCCGCGATGGTCTCCATGATCTTGCCGACGGCATTGGGGGTGGACATGATGCCGGTGCTGGTCCAGGTGGAGAGCTTGCCGTAGCCGGGGGCCTGCTGCATGACGTGTTCGAGAAAGAGTTCGTGGATCGCTTCGCGGGCGGGCAGGAGGTTCTCGCGCTCCATGGTCGGGCGCAGGTTCTCCACCTGCCGCAGCGAGACCCGCTCGCCGATGAGGGACTTCACATCCGCATAGGCGTTCTTGTTTCCTGCGTAGATGACGGGGAGGTTGAGGCCGATGCCGAGCCGGGGCTTGGGGTCGGCTGCGAACAGCATCTCGGCCAGCACGACCAGGTGGCTGACCGTACCGCCATCCGTGCCGCCTGCCATCAGGATCATGTCGGGGCGGAGTTGGCGCAATCGCTCGATGCGCTGATACTCCTTGCGCCCATCGTCCACGGCGATCACATCGATGATGATGGCTCCGGCGCCCAGCGCCGCCCGCTGGGCGCTCTCCGCGCTGAGGCCCTTGACCACGCCCGCCACGGTCATCTGCAATCCGCCGCCCGCGCTGGAGGTGGAGAGGTAGAGGTCCACGCCGGTCGTGGCGTCCTTGGCGGGCGTCATCGGCTTGCCATTTTCGCCGAGCAGGGTCTTGCCGCTCAACTCCTCGACCTCCCGCACGGCATTGACCACGCCGACGGTGACATCGTCGAAGGGCGCTTCGACCGTAGTAGGCGCTTCGCCGCGCACCTTCAGGCGATATTCGCCGTCGGGTTGCCGCTCGATCAGAATGGCCTTGGTGGTGGTGCTGCCGCAGTCGGTAGCGAGAATGGAGCGGACCGAGGCGGGGTCGGGTAAAAGGGACTGTTCCGTCATAGTTGTATAGACTCTTGGCGCTTATCGGAGGTCTTCGACAGGCAGACGTCACGCCGGATTTGTTCCTTGCGTATGAGATTAGAAGTCGATCTTTCAAAGAGCGTTTTTCTTGACAGCGGGTGCTTCCTATGCTATAATACTGCTGCCATTCAGGCGGTTGGCTCAGGGGTAGAGCGCTTCCTTGACACGGAAGAGGTCACTGGTTCAAATCCAGTACCGCCTATAACACGCTCCCTAATTTTCGGCTCCTCAGCGACTCCCCAATCTCAAAGCCAGCGATTCCTTAAGGTCTCTGCTGGTATATTGGGTGTCTTAGCTGCCCTTCCATCTCTCGATGGGAGGGCAAAAGTGAAAACTTCCGCGCTTACTTTTCGAAAACCGCATGGTTCGCTCGCTACACAAGATTTAGTGCGCTACTGCGAGGGCTGGCCGGCGAGATTGCCGAACATGCCGAGCAGGCCCTCAAACTTCGCAAGCTCATCTGCGATAAGCTCCTCTGGTTCCTCCATTCTAAGAAATTGGAAACTTGCGGGATGCTTGAACTGCATCTCTTCTTCGCCATTGAGCCATTCACCGAATACATTTCGACATACGTTCGCGATTTCCTTCTTGCGGGCGGGCGGAGATGTTCTCACACTTCACCCATTACGCGGCCATACCTTGCTCGCGCTAAAGAGGTCTGACCCATGAATATAGCCAACCCTTACCAAAAAGAACGACACGCCATCCGGACAGAAGCGGGTCTCTCAAGTCATCCGCTCCAGGATGCCGATCTCTCCCATGTCGTAGGGCTTGCCACAGTCTGCCTGGAATCGGATGGCGGCTTGCCACTGATCGCCACCGAGGCCTTCCTGCGAGAGCGGTTCTGGAAATTTGAGAGACAATTTGCCCGCCGCTGAGCAAGTTGGTAAAAAAAGTAGGAATCATCTCTCCACTGGTGAAAATTCGGGTGTATAATGTCCATAAGGGAGCAAACGGAGACAGCCGTACTCCGCCTCGACGCGAAGACGCGATGGAAATCGTGAGATTGCGTGCATGGGTGAGCGACCGGGACGAGGGCAACAGGGGCCTTGTAGCATCCTGGAGCATAAATGCCTCTTCGAACGATGCCGTGTATCGAGAGAGGCCTGAGAGGGAGAAAGAACATGATGCGTAGCAAGAACATGAGCGCAATCAAACCGGATCGTCATTTTTATGGGCTGGATGGAGAACTGGTCAGCCCTGAGTGCTGGATCCTTACTGAACAGGACGTGAGCTTGATCCTGTTGATGCAGGGAGCGCCGGACCGGGATCTCTCAACCCCATCCGACCGCAGGTCGGAGAGGGCGCATGCGACGGAAGGCAGGCATACAGTAGGGACAAAATGAAAACAACGCGAGGTCGTCCCTTTTAGCAAGATGGTGTGAACGTCCGCTCATGTACGTTCACACCATTTTTGCGTTTGGGGGAAGGTGCCATTGTTTAATTGTTGCAATAATTTATCGGTAGATGATTAATATTTAATTAGAGTAATTTGTAAATGCAGATGTATCTTGGCTATATTGGGAACGGATCCAAGGAGAAGATTGCAGCAGCCACGGACGTGGTGGATGGTTGAGACGAATTCAAGATGCCAGGGAGCACATGCTGTCAGGAGCAGAGGGCAGCGCGGCGGATAGGAACTGACGCTGGGTAAGACCGGATAAAGCGCGGTATAGGGAACCTGTCCACGCTTATTATCGGTTTGTACACCTGTTTTCTGCAGATGCGCTCCCCAGCGTCCATGGTTACGCCGTTTTACCCGGCCCACATCGGGATTTCGACCCCGCAGTTCACTTCGAGCGCCTTACGATAGACCACCTCCGCGACGGCGACATCCTCCAGGGCGATGCCATTGGATTTGAAGAGGGTGATCTGGGCATCGTCGGTGCGGCCCGGTCGGCGTCCGCTGACAATGTCGCTCAGTTCGATCACCTGCTCCCAGCGGAACAGGCGGCGCTCATAGGCGGGCAGCAGGTTGCCCGCCTCCTGCTTAGACTGCTCGATGGAATCCACGACCAGCAGATCGCTACGCTGCACCGTCGCCTCGTCCACCTCGCGCTTCATCAGCAGGTTGCTGCCGACGGCATTGACGTGAACGCCTGGCTCCAGCCATTCGCCTCGCAGTACAGGCTCGCGGGCGGTCGTCGCGGTAATCACGACATCCTGCTTGCGCGCGGCGTCCTCCGGGCGGGCGGCAGGGGTAACGACCAAGCCCAGATGCGCCGACATATGGTGGCAGAAGGCCTCCCGACGCGCGGCATCGCGGCCATAGGCGACAATCTGCGCGACCTCGCAGGCGGCGCAGACCGCCTCCAATTGCGATTGGGCCTGCCAGCCCGTTCCATAGATCCCGACGCGCAGCGGCTTGCCCTGCCTAGCAAGGCGCCGGGTCGCGACGCCGGAAGCCGCGCCGGTCCGCATCTGGCCCAGGCGGTCCGCTTCGATGATGGCCAGCAGGTCGCCGCTGTTCGCCGCATAGTGCAGCACTAAAAAACGTGTTTTGGGACGGAAGGAGGCATACGCCTTGATGGAGAATCTATCCATACCCAGGTCCGCCGCCACCATGGTGTGATAAGTGCCTTCCGGGAGGTGCAGGCGACGACGCGGCTGATTGATCGCCTCGCCGTTCGCCTGGCGTCGAAAAGCGTCTTCCAGTGCGGTGAGCGCTTCGGACATCGTGAGCAGTTGTTCGACATCGTGTTCGGTGAGATAGAGAGCCATCGTTCGGTTGCCTTTCTAACGGGAGGTTGCCCTCCCGGCGTTAGGAAATAACCTCCTCTCCTTCACAAGGAGAGGAGGTGAGGTAAAGGAGGATGCCGTGCCATTTTTGCGCTTACTCTTTCGGTCAACCCTGGTGGGGATCGGGGTGCTGTGCGGCTGTACGCTTCGGGCTGCGCCGCCGGATGCCGAGCACCCTCAGAAGCAGGGAAAGGCCGTTTCCAGGGCCGAAAAGCCACACCCAGCGGAAACCTCGCCCCAAAAGCCGGAACCCCCGGTCGCCACAGGCCCTTCGCTCCCACCGGATCGGACCGAGATCGCGCAGCAGGCGCAGCGACTGTGCGATGCGATACAGACCGGCTGCCTGCGCCTGACCAACCCGACGCGCGAGAGTGAGCAGCTCCATTGCCTGATGAACGCTGGAGCCTATTTCTGGCCCGTCTCGCCTCCGCCCGCCCCGGCAAGCCGGGCTACGTTGCCCTCGCGTCAGGGCAAATCCAGCCGTCGTACCCCAACGGATGCCGCCGCACTCCCGGAGAACAGCGTGCCGGCGGCGGAAGCCACGAGCGCTACGGAGGATCCGGGTACGCCCGCCGAGGTCGCCTCACAACCCTCCCCCAATCTGTTGCGGATGCTGACGGCGCTGACCGCCAACGCGACGCCTGCACATCCGCTCGAATTGATGTCGCTGCTGCGTCCGCCCTATCAGACCGCGCGGTTTCAGCATGCCGGCCCGCGCAACCCCCACTCGCTCGGTCTCGCCGCCGACATTGCCGCATACGACGGCTACCGTATCCGACAGGACCGACCGGAGGACTGCGTCCGGATGGCTCTGGCGCTATTGCGGGACTTGCCGCCGGGGCGCTATCGTTTTGGAATGCCCAAGGCCCCCGAGACACCCGCCATCGTCGGCGCGCCCCAACTGCCTGCCGCGCTGATCGAGGCGCTGCGGGCCGTCACGCCTGCCGATGCCCTGCCGGCTTTGCCTCCGCCTCCGCCGGACCCTGCGCCACGGGGCGTGTTGCCCTCACGCCGCCAGCCCCCGACCGTTCTGCCCACGCCTCCCCTCTCGGTAGATGTCCTGCAGCACGGTGCGTTCGGTGCGGCGCTCGGTCTCTATGTAGGTACGTCCGGGAAGCCCTGGCCGTTCTTCCCGCCGCCGGAATGCGAGATGGAAAATGGCGTCGTAGCCCCGCTGCGAGAGAAGGGCAATGTGGTATTGGACGCAAAGGGGCTGCCGATGCCGCACATCGTTCGCTTTCGCAATGAGTCGTATGCGCCCGAGGAGGATCTGGCCGACCTGCGTCTCTGTGAGGCTCTGGCTGCCGCCCGAAAGCGCGGGGTGGATGTCATTGCGCTCTTCCCGGATGGCGCCGACCACATCCATGTGGACGTGAAACAGGAGCGCTAGGCCGCCCGCCTCGCCCTTGACACATCCTCCAAATCCAAGGTACTATCGCGCCGTTTGCGCATGAGCACATTCCGCTTTTTCATCTGATTTAGAACGAGACGGCCCGCGAGTTTCCCCGCTATTGGAACGAAAACGCGAGGCCGACCGTAAGCGTATCGTCGCTGCTATGGTATCGACGCATGGGCGCGCCCGCCTGGCTCCCGGCAGCTAGACGCCCTTTTTTTGCAATTAAGGAGAGTTTTATGGGCAAGTCCCCCCTGCTAGTGGCGTCAGCGTTGTTGCTGATCGCAACCTTGCCTGCGCTGTCGCAGACAACCGATGCAACTCCCCCCGCATCCGGCGCGACCGGCAAAGTCGGCTCGGATCGCAACCGCATCGTCGGTTACACCGCCTGGGATGACGACTATCTCTATATCGCTGTTCAGATCAATAAACCCGCCCTTCTCGGCGTCAACACCAAGCCTTTTTCCCATCCCCTGGAAGACGATGCCGTTATTGTCTCCATACAGACCGACGATGACCGCAAAACGAAACAGCGCACAGCGCATTCCGTGACCTTCGTGGTCAGCGCGGTGGGAGGCGGCCAGCTCTATCTGGGAGCGGATGCCAAACCCCTGGCGAATGACCTGGACGAGTTTACGGCCAAACTGGAAGCCATCGAGAAGAACGAGAAGGATCCGGACGTGCAGAGGACCAAGCGGAACGCGCTGCTCAACAGCGTCCCGAAGTACCAGGTCACGCCGCTCGGAGGCCCGCGTCCGGGGGCGTCGAATGCACCCGGCTACACCGTCGAAATCGCGATCCCCTGGAGCGACCTGGGCGGCAAGCCCACCGCGGAGGCCAAGATGGGCTTCAATGTGGTCGCCCAGAGCAAAGCGCCCGGAAGCCCGCCGCTGCAGAGCCTGGCCCCCGGAGTGGGCGGCATAGCGGACCTGGACAACCCTTCGCTCTGGGGAGAGATCACCTTCAGTAACGCGCCGCGCCCCTCGTCCCCCGCTGTTCTTGTCAGCCCCCGTGTCCTCGCCAATAAGCCCGTCATAGACGGCACCCTGGCGAGCGGAGAGTGGAACCGTCTGTCCGGATTCAATTTCGGCGAGAGCGGAATAGCCTTTGAGGCGAGCGGGCAAACGGCAGCGACCCTCACCTCACGCATCCCTCCCGAGTTTGTGCCGCGTCCGGCGCATCCGGTCGTACCTGTCGCCACGTCTTCCGCCCTGCCACAGAGGCCGCTGCATCAAGCCCAGAGGGTGACGCCGCTGGTGTTCGCCCGTTATGAGTACCGCTTCCAGGGAGATCCGCGCAAAGTGGCTCCGGCCCAGTTTGTCGTTCGGCCGGATAACAGCACCGCGCTGGCGCACCATCCGCTGGAAGGGACCGGTCCCTGGTTCAGTTATGACCGCGCCGACTGGCACCGCCAGCAGCTTACCGAACTGCGCAAGGCGGGTGTGGATGTCGTGCTGCCCATCTATCGGGGGGACACGCGGGATCGCCAGGCATATGCCGACAAGGGGCTGACAGTGCTGGCGACCGCCCTGCAGTATCTGCGCCAGACCGGGCAGGACTATCCGCAGGTGGGGCTCTACCTGGATACGAACGCTCTCACCGAGGCGAACGGAGAGAAGCTCGACCTGCGGGATGCAGCAGTGCAGAACACGCTCTACGATACAATCCGCGACTTCTACCGCCATATTCCCGCCGAGTTTCGCTGCCGGATCTCGTTAAGCGGGGCGAACGGGGGCGGGTATGCCATGCCGGTCTTTCTCTCGGACGCCGGTGCGTTCAAAGAGCCGGACGCAGCCTTTGTCTCCCTGTTGCGCGCCCGCTTCGCTTCCGATTTCGACGGCGCCGACCTGATCCTGTTGGGGGCTGTCGGCTTCGCGCCGAAGTCCGGACTGGACGGCTATTTCTCCGATAAGCCGGGGCAGGTCGCCCCGGTGCAGGGGGGATGGATCCGGACCGCGCTTGTCGGCGCGGGATACGATCTCGACCGCGCCAGCGCGCTGGCGCCGGAGCGCACCGGGCTACGACCCCGCCGGGGCGGAGACACCTATCGCACCGAATGGAACGCCGCCCTTGCCAGCCACCCCGACTGGGTGCTGCTCGAAAACTGGAACGACTATTCGCTGGGCGGGGAGATCGCGCCCTCGCTGGAGAACGGCTACACTCTCTCGGACTATACCCATATCGCCACCCGTCGCTTCGCCGGTGCGGAGCCTTTCCTGGCGCACTTCCTCTGGACGGATGCGCCGGCCCAGTTGTCTGCCGGCAGCGCGACCACCCTGCACTTGCGCGTCCAGAACGCCGGAATGGAGGGCTGGGGTAAGGGCGGGTTCGGGCAGACGCCTGCCGTATTTACCTACCGCTGGAAACGGGGCGGGCAGACGGTTGCCGAGGGCGCCCCGCTGGAGGTGACCGACCCGGTGCTGTCGGGGCAGAACTTTACGCTGTCCCTGCCGGTAAAGACGGCAGCGGCGAATGGCAAAGTGCTGCCCGAAGGCGACTACACCCTGGAAGTCGTGCTGGTTCCTAATGCGAAGAAACCCGCCGCAGGCAGCGAGGAGGAGCGGAAGCTGGAGCTTCCGATCAAGATCGTTGCGGCAGGCCCGATGGGAACGGCGCAGTGGGCCGCGACGCTGCTGAGTACGGATCTGCCGCAGATGCTCGAAACCGGCAGTGTCTATCCGGTGAGCGCCACCCTCCGCAACGATGGAACGACCGTCTGGCGCAAAGCGGAGGGAGGACGCGTAACCGTGCGCCTCTATCGGGTCTCCGCCGCCGGTGGGGCCGAAGAAGCGCCCGCGGAGACGCCCGTGGATGCCGCGGACGCGACGGCGGACCTCGATAGAGACGTGCTGCCGGGAGAGACCGTGACGGTGCATCTGCTGCTGCCGCTGACCGACCCGAAGGGCAAAGCCCTGCCTGTATGGAATTCGGAGCAGAACTGGGTCTATGAGGCCCGGTGGGAGGTCGCTGCGGATAGTGCGCCCCATACCGTAACGACCGGGCTGAATGCCGGTAAGGCCGCGTTCGGGGTCAGTATCGCCCCAACGCCGCTGGCCGTCGTCGCTCTGGACTTCGGCGCCCGGATCGTAGAGGACAACACGCCGCTCTCCCTGCCCGGAGAGCGGCGCCAGCCGGTGACCATCAACCTCAAAAACGTCGGGGCGCAGACCTGGAAGAAAGAGGTGGTCCGGGTCGGCTACCACTGGTACTATGAGGATGGGACGGAGTTTCTCTGGGAAGACGAGACGACGCCCCTCAAGCAGGATGTCCCGCCCGGAGGCAGCGTCAACAACATGCTGGTCTGGGTAACGGCTCCGCCGAACGACGGCACCTACTACCTGGTCTGGGATGTGAAGTTCGGGGATATGTGGGCCTCGACCTCTGCAAGCACACGGGTCTACGACGAACGCGTGCATACGGTCCGCGTGGTACGGGGCCGTCTCACCTTTGCCGACCTGACCAAGGCATACACGCTGGACGGCATCACGGATACCGATGACTGGATCGACGGCAATTTCGATGGGCAGGGGCGCACTTTCCCCGCCGCCCTCATCCCGCCCTACACCGATACGCCCGCCACGCCTCTGGGCCTCTTCCAGGCATCGAGTAAATCCGGTCCGGAGTCTCCGCGTCGCATCAGTTTTCGCTGGGGGCCGAAGTTTCCCAAGGCGAACAACTTCATCGTCTGTAAAGGCCAGCGTCTCGAACTGGGCAAGTCGTCGGGTAAGTGCCGGGTGCTGCATATCATCGCGGCCAGCACGGGGAAGGAGATCTCCACCAACCTGCGGCTGATCTTCCAGGAGCCGACCAGCCAGTCGGAGGACCTGTATGCCTTCTCGGTCAGCCCCTGGGATGGCGCCCCTGCCTATAAGGAGGAGATCGCCTTTCAGACGCCGTTCCATCATGAGCGTAGCGGGGTGCTGCCGGGCGCGGTCAAGCTCTACCACTACACGATCACCATCCGGGAGCCGCGCCAACTGGTCGCCATCCTGCTGCCCAATGCGCCCGATATTAAGATCGCGGCGATCACGCTGGAGCGGTAGCCCTCAGCACCGAGCGGGAAATGGGGTACAATAGGGCCGCAAACGCTGTTTGCGGCTCTATTTTTTCGATGAGGATTGAGAAAGTGACGGATACGCAAGAGAGAAACCAGAGTGACGATGACCTCTATGATGTGACGATTATCGGAGGGGGACCGGTCGGCCTTTTCGGTGCGTTCTATGCTGGGATGCGCCAGATGAAGACCAAGATCGTGGATAGCCTGCCCGAACTCGGCGGGCAACTGACCGCCCTCTATCCCGAGAAGTATATCTACGACATGCCCGGCTTCCCGAAGGTGCTGGCGCGCGACCTGGTCGCCGAAATGGCGGCGCAGGGCACGCGCTTCAACCCGGCCGTGTGCCTGGCCGAGAAGGTGCAGACCCTTCGCTACGAAGAAGATGAGACGATTACGCTGACGTCGGATAAGGCGGTGCATCGGACACGCACGGTCATCATCGCCATCGGCGCGGGCGCGTTCTATCCGAAGAGACTGGGTACGCCCGGAGTGGAGGAGTTCGAGGGGCGCGGCATTCACTACTTCGTCCAGAATAAGGCGCAGTTCACAGGGAAGCGATTGCTCATCGTGGGCGGCGGCGATTCCGCGCTCGATTGGGCCATGAACCTGGAACCTGTCGCGGAGAAGATCACGCTGATCCACCGTCGGGATGAGTTCCGCGCCCATGAGGAGAGCGTTGACTGGCTGCTGAACCGGTCTCAGATAGAGGTAAAGCTCTGGCATGAACTGCGCCGGGTGGAGGGCAACGGGCATGTGCAGCAGGCGGTCGTCTTTCACAATAAGACGCAGGAGGAGACCGCGCTTCCTGTGGATGCCGTGCTGCTCAACCTCGGCTTCTCTACCGACATCGGTCCGGTGAAGGAGTGGGGTTTGAACCTGCATGGGCGCGATATCGAAGTGAACAGCCATATGGAGACCAATCTCCCCGGCGTCTACGCGGCAGGCGATATCGCGGCGTATGACGGCAAGCTCAAACTGATCGCGACCGGGGTGGGGGAGATCTGTGTCGCCGTCAACTACGCGAAAAACCGGATCAATCCCAAGGAGAAGATTTTCCCCGGCCATAGCAGTAACATGGATTTCGGCGCAGCGAAATAGACCCCGCCTGCTTCTTCAAAACACCGATTTTGAAAAAATTGGCGAATTTTTTACGGGCAGAGAAGGAATTCGTTCCAGAAAGGGAGAATCTGGTGGTAGAATAGGTGGCATAGTTTGAATGCCCCCGCTCTTGACTTTGGAGGACAGGGTCGTGGGCCCATCACGATCCGGTGTGCATTCCTATCGTCCTATGGTAGAAAGCCTGCGCTCCCCCAGGCGCTTTCGGCGCCTATCCACAATTCCAATACTCTGGCACGTACAGGGAGGAGAATTTGCCCGCTATGCGACCAGCAACAATGACTTTGCCTGCTCGTCCGAAAGGGCGTTCGCGCAATCGGCATAAAGCCTTGAAGGCAATCACGCTGATTGCGCCTCTTGCACTTTCACTGGGGAGCATTCTGGCCGGCCCCGCCCAGGCCCAAAAAGCGATCACCCCCCCTTCTACAATCGGGCCTAAACAAGTAGGGCCTTCAAACCCGCCGCAGACCGGCGCTACTGCGAGTGTGTTGACCCACCATAACAACAACGCCAACACGGGAGACCAACCCAACGAAGTGGCGTTGACACCGGCCAATGTGCTGTTCAACCCGCTCAGCCTGAACACGGCAAACCCTTCCCGCTTCACCAAGCTCTTTACCCGCCCGTTGGATGGCTCGGTCTATGCACAGCCGCTCTATGTGCCGAACGTTTTCTTCCCGACGATCCCTGATGTGCATGTCCCGGGTTCGACCGGCAGCTATCATAATGTGATCTATGTCGCCACCGCGCACAACAGCATCTATGCCTGGGACGCCGACAACAACACCAACACCAATATTCGCCCGCTCTGGTATACGACTTTTACTTTCCCGACGCTGCAGATCACTCCCGTTCCCACCGATGACATCGGCACCGTGGACATCTCTCCGGAAGTCGGTCTCATCGGTACTCCCGTCATCGATATGCAGGTGGACCCCAAAACCAATGGGCGCATCGGCACCATGTACTTCGTCACCAAGATCAAGGCCGCTGGGGTCTACAAGCAACTGCTCCATGCGCTGGATATCGTGACCGGGCAGGAAGTCCTGGGCGCACCCTACACCATTTCGGCGACCGTACCCGGCTCCGGCGATGGGGCTCGCCTGCTCGTGGATGCGGACAATAATCCTATTCTCGATATTAACGGCAATCTCCAGTTTGTGCTGGACTTCGATCCCCTGCATGAGAACCAGCAGCCCGCGATGCTGCTCGACAACGGCACCCTCTATATCACCTGGGGTGGGCATGGCGAGATCAGCCCGCTGCACGGTTGGGTCATGGCGTATCAGAAAACGCAGGATGGAACGGGACTGCAGCAGGTGGGGGCCTTCTGTCTCTCGCCCAACGGTACGGAAGCGCCCAGCCTGGTGAACCCCGAGTTCACCATCCCCGCCGGTTCGGGGGTCTGGGCGGGTGGCGCGAAACCGTTCATCGATTCCGGCGGCAACATCTTCTTCTCCACCGGCTTCGGCAATTTCAATATCGATCAGGGCGGAACCGAGTATGGCCAGAGTATGGTGAAACTCAACTTCTTCGCCCCTAACCCCGGCCCGCAATTTCCGCCGAACCCGCAAGCTCCGGTCTTCGACTACTTTACCACGTTCGACTGGCTGGATCAGACCAACGCCCTCACCGAAGTCGGTTCCGGCGGTTTGATGATGCTGCCCGATGGCGTGGGGCCGGCGGGCCACCCGAACCTGCTCATCGGCGCGGGCGGGGAGGGAACGATCTATCTCGTGGATCGTGGCGATGGCAGCGAAAACCCCACCATGGGCTACTTCAATGCCGGTGATGACGGCCAGATCGTTCAGTCGCTCTTCCAGGCGGTCGGCCCCTACTATGGATTGCCTGCCTTCTACAACAACACCATCTTCTTCCAGGGTTCGGGCGACGTCTTGAAAGGGTTCCAACTCAACAATGGATACCTGCCGGTTACTCCGAACATAACCACCCCTTTGACCGACCCGTTCGGTAAGAGCGGTAAAGTGGACTTCCCCGGCGCCTCTCCGGTGATCTCCCGGAACTCCGCCAAGGGGCCGGGCGCGGACAACGCCATTGTCTGGACCCAGGAGAAGGTCATTGTGCCGCCGCAGGTGTTCGACGACTTTGTGTTCGGCACCCTCGGCTTCATTCCCTTCCCGTATGGAACGCCGGTTGCGGCGCTGCACGCCTACGATCCGAATACCATCATCACCGATCCGAACACGGGCGCCCAGACCTACAAAGTGCTCTATAATGGCCTGGCGACCGGAGTGCGCGATATCGGCGGCAATGCGATCAACTACGGGACGCCCACCGTTGCCAACGGCAAAGTCTATGTCGGCGCGGATAGGCAACTGGCGGTCTATGGTCTGCTCGCGGCGCCGGCCCGGCCCAAGCCCGTGGAGGCGGATCACTTCCTGGTTGCCGGTCCGGTCAACTGGTATGTCGCCGCCTGCGTCTATGATGGGGCCTTCAACTCGCCCTTCCTGCCGCAGGTATGGCTCAACCAGAAGCAGACGGTCCAGTTCGCCGTCACCGCCATCGGCGCGGATCAGCAGCCGATCAAACTGAACGGCGTCGCCCATGCCTACTATCGCGATCTGGGCACCAACATCCTCAAGTTCATGGGCAACGTCACGTTCACTAACTCGGAAACCGCGATCTTCTCCTATGCCTTCAACACCATCACCGGCAGCGGCTACGATATCTACGTCGTGGATGATGACGGCCACAGCAGCATCCAGCCGAACTTCGACAATGCCTGGGTGACGCAGCAAGGTCCCGCGATCATGGTGTGGCCGACGCGCAATATCGGCCTGGACCATATCTCGGTTCAGACAGGACTGCAGGTCCGCCAGAATGTGAACCTCCCGATTACCATCAAGGCGCTGACCGCGAATGGCGGCCGGGCGCAAGCCGGCGGCCTGACCGCAGCCGTCTACGATACCCTGCCTGCAGGCACCAGCTTCGAGGATGGCAGCGTCGTCCCCGTGCAGCAGTTCGATCACTCCCCGACGGGAACTTCCGGATGGGCGTATGAGAATGCAGGGATGTTCGACCCCGTGTCCGGCGCCATACAACCCCTGCCATTCACCGCGAACTTCAATGGGTCGCAGACCTTCTTGAACTACAAGATGCGGGGTGTCGGCAAGCATGTGATCGTCGTAACGGTCGGTGTCCTCGATCCTCTCACCGGCTGTCTGTTCGCCGGGTCCAACTTCGGAACTTCTACCGCCGCCGTCAACGTCGTGCCGTAGGCTTTCCTATCCGGACAAACCCAAAAATGCCCCGGCCTTCTTATGGAGGCCGGGGCATCTTATTCTCTACCATCCGATGGAAGGGGCGGATGCGCTTCACCGGGTGTCGGTTTTGGGGTCGGGGGTTTCGGAACTGTGCGTCAGCACCCACTGGAGATCATTTTGCGCCGCCTCATTGATGGCGCGGCTGGCGGCCAGGTCGAGGCGCAACGTACCGTTCATTAAGAGCAGGTATGCTAAGACCAGTGTGGTGAGCGCCGGAAGCAGGATACGTCGCAGCCCGATCCGGACGCTGGGAAGCACCGGAACCCGGCGGTAGAAGGCCCAGCATACAAAGGTGAGAGTCGCCCCGATGGGCAGCGCACCCATCAGGAGCGCCTGCTCCATCGCCTCCCAGGGGGTGGTCTCCCGATGAATGTCCATCAAACTGGTCAGGAGGATGGCGACCGGATGCAGGCCACTCAGGTAAGTGCGTAAGAAGTAGAGCGCCAGCAGGCCGGGCGCCAGCAGAAACACCACCATCCGCAGGGTCGTGCCCCGCTTCCAACGCGTCTCTGCCCGATCCATCTCCGCGGCGAGGAGGCCCTCCGCTTCGGGCTGTCTTCCGGCCTGGAATGCTTTGCGCAACTTGCGCTTGCCCGGAAGATACAGACACAGCGGCAAAAGACAGGTGAGACTGCTCAGAAAGAGCAGCGCCAGACGTGGTGTGGGGACGCCGAAAAAGAGGAGGCTGCCGCTGGAGCCTGCAAGCACCAGGAGCACAATGATCCCCAGGGTAGGCGACCGTGCGATCCAACCCTCCCCATGCGTCGCACGCTTGTACCAGAACGTGGTCACCAGGGTCAGCAGAGACAGAGTCAGCATCTGCTGCAGGAGGCAGATCCCGGCCATCCAGCTACTGAAGAGCGGGGCCAGCGGAATGCCGGGAGGAATACCGGGGTAAGAGGCGTCGTAACGCGCCAGATCGATCCGCTGCCGCAGCTCGCAACTGGTTTCGATCTGATGGTGTAGCCAGACAATATCGAAATTGTGTCGTTGTTGCCGGAGCAGATCGAGATAATCTCCGGCTGCCGCTTCCCATTGGCGCACGGTGAACGTGGCGCCGGAGGGAGTGCGCGCCCGACTATCCGTACTGGCGATCAGAGTGAGGTCGGTGCCTACCAGGGCTTCATAGGCCCATTGCGCCTTCTCACGCATCAGCACCCCCAGCCAGGCCAGATTGGCGCGAATCCGGATGGCCTCGGCCTCATGGCCGGCAGCGGCTTCGCTTTCGGCGCGCCGTCGAACCAGTTCGGCCATCCGGCGTAACTCACGCAGGTGGGGGAAAGCGACGAGAGAGAGCGGGCCGATCTTCTGGGTGGCGCTGTTGTCGCCGTAGGCGGCGGAGTAGAGCCGCCACTGTCCTAAGACCTCTTCATAGAGATAGGCATCCCACTGCGGCTTACGGGCCGCCTGCGCCAGAGCTTGCAGGGCCTCATCATCGCGCTCGGCGGCAAAGTAGGTGGCGGCGCGCAGTGCGGGCCAGAAGGCGTTGTCCGGGTCGCGCTCCTCTCCGCCCTGGAGCGCCCACTCCATGAGGCGGACATCGCTATGTCGGGCCGGAATGGTGCGGGGCGGGGCCGCAAGGGGCTTGGGGGGAGAGCCGGGGCTGGTAGGCCGTGTGGGGGCGGTAGGAGCGCTCAGTTCGGCCCGCTGGATGCGCAGCCGATCGATCATCATGTAGCGCGCAAGGTGGGCATACGCACCGGGCGAATGGGGAAAGTCACGCGCGACTTGCGCCAGACGAAACAGCGAATGGTCGTTGAAGTCGGTGGCGTCGTCCGAGAGAGAGACAGGAGGCGGAGAATCTTTTGCGCCGCCGGCAGCGGCCAGGGCCGTCGCGCGCCCGACCTGCAGCAGGTAGTCATCCGGAGCGTTGGCAGCGGCGGCATCCAGCAGGCGGGTTTCGCGAATGCTCAGGCGGGTGTCCAGCGTGCGAACCAGGGGGACGTTCTCGCCGGCAATCGCGAACTGCAACTGAGACAGCAGGGTAGTGCGCACATTCGGTATGGCCAGCAGACTGACCAGTACGCCGAAGACCAGTCCGACCAGCCATCCGGAGCGGCGGGGCGTGGTGGGGCCTGGCTCCATCGCCGTTGTCAACACGGATTGTCCCGGCCCCGCCACACTCATAGCTGTATCTCGCGCACCGGTTTAACCCGCATCCGGCGGCCGCTCATCCAGTTGTGGCATGGGCGTCTCGTCTGCAGGCTGCTGACGCGCGCCCGGAGGGATCGGCGTCGCATCCGAGTCCTGCTCGGAGAGGCGGGAGCGTGATCCGGAGGGGGTGGTCCAGAGCAGGGCCGCCCTCGGAGAGGGATGCTCCAGCAGCATCTCCAGTGGAACCGGCGGCTCGCTGTAGGCGGCATGCAGAGCGGAGCGACCGCCGAAGTGCGGCGAGGGCATGCCGTTCGAGGCAGCCGGATGCATCGCGGAGAGGACGCAGACGACTGTCAAGGAGGCTGCGACGAGCGCCCCACTGGCAATCTGAGAGAAGAAGGTCAGGGGCATCGTATTCCAGTGCCCCTGAGCCGCACGGAGGAGGCGCTCCAATTCCGCACGGAAGCCGTTCCGCGGGGGGAGCGCCAGCGCCTTCATCACTCGGGCATCAAAAGCGCTCGCCTGCTGCGGCGAGAGCAAGCCGATATGGCCGCTCAAAACGTCATGCAGGGTTTGATCCGCTTCCGCTGCCGCGCGGCAGGACGGACAGCTTGCCAGATGGTCTTCCAACGCGCCCCACTGCGCCGGTGGAAGCGATCCTTCGGCCCGACGCGTCAATTGATGGCGCCAGGCACGACACCTTTCAAACATGATTGGCCTCCTCTTGCATGGCCACCCAACGTCGGCGGAACTGCTCCCGGGCCGTATTCAGCCGCGAGCGCACCGTTCCCACCGGGATTTGTAAAACGTCGGCGATTTCAGAGTACTCCAACCCCTCAACCTCACGCAGTACCAGTGCGGCCCGCATCGGCGGGGTCAGGGAGTCGAGCACCTGTTCGACCGAGAGGCGTTTTTCCACATCGGGGGTGTTGGCGAAAAACGCCGAAATCGTCTCTTCGAGGGGCATCTCCGCAGTCATACACTTGCGGCGCATGCGATCCAGGCAGAGATTGATCACGATACGATAGAGCCAGGCGTAGAAGCCCGACTCTCCACGGAATTGTCCGATCTGGCGAAACGCCTTAACGAAGGCTTCTTGAGCGACATCCTCCGCTTCGCGCGGATTGTGTAGCACGTGCGCGGCCAGGCGCACGACACGGTCGCGGTACCGGTGCAATATCCACCGAATCGCCCGCTCGTCTCCCTCCGCACAACGGTCCAGCCAGGTGCGCTCTTCGCGGCGCTCTGCACTGTCCATTCCATTCCCGGCGTTGGGAGCCATCAAGGTTTCTGCCAGTTTCCATACGCTGGATGCCATCTGCGTGCCTCTGTTTCTTTGTTTGTCACCTTGTTACCGATACCGACGCACTGACCTGGGACTTTTGTTCGCTATATCGCGATCCGGTTCGGTTCCTATTATCTTTCGGGCGTCTGGAGCTTGCCTGCTCTTCACGCCGGTTGCATCACTCGATTACTGCAGCTTCTCACAATCGCATAGGCTGCTCATTTGGAATACCAATAGGGGGCGATATTGATATTGTAGATACCTACGCAGGTAGAGGTTATTTCGACAGCCGGTACGGGGATTCCTCCTCTGTGCGTTTTACCAGCTTTACGCACAAAACGGAGCTTTTATTCCCATGCGGCTTATTCAGGAGCGCACGAGGGACTCGTGTTGCTGTCGATAGGGCGCAGAAGCTGGGAGGAAAAGAGGCGTCCGTCTACTCCTCGTCTTCGTACTCCTCGATGCTGGGCAGCGCGCCTCCGGGATTAAACATCTGCTCCACATCGTCGCGGCTTACCAGGATCTCGCGCGGCTTGGCGCCGTTGAGCGGCCCGACGATGCCCCGCTCCTCCATCATCTCCACCATACGGGCCGCTCGGGTGTAGCCGATACGGAAGCGGCGCTGCAGCATGGAGGTGGATGCCTGCCCGTTGTTGACCACCAGGCGCACGGCCTGCTCGAAGAACTCATCGTCTACCTCATCGCCCTCTGCGCCGCCGGAACCGCCGCTGTCTGCGCTCGAACCCTCCGCGACTGAGAGCGTGAAGACTGGCTGCTCCTGCTCCTTGAGATACTTCACCAGCGCATTGGTCTCGTTCTCGCTGAGATAGCACCCCTGAAGACGCATCGGCTTGGCGGCGTCAATCGGCATAAAGAGCATGTCGCCCCGTCCGATCAGCCGGTCGGCGCCGGTCATGTCCAGAATGGTGCGGCTATCCACCTGCGAGGCGACCGCGAAGGCGATGCGCGAAGAGATGTTGGCCTTGATGGTTCCGGTGATGATGTCTACGGAGGGCCGCTGGGTGGCGATGACTAAGTGGATGCCCGTGGCGCGGGCCAACTGCGCCAGGCGACAGATGGCCGTCTCCACCTCCGGCCCCTGCTGCATCATCAGGTCGGCGAGCTCGTCCACGATCAGGACGATATAGGGGAGCTTCTCGCTCTCGGGGACGCGCTGGTTGAACCCGTCGATATTGCGGGTCCCGATGGCGGCGAACAGGTCGTAGCGACGGTCCATCTCCTTCAGCGCGGCTCGAAAGATCCCCGAAGCCTGTTTGACATCCTTGACGACGGGATGCATCAGGTGCGGGATGCCGTCCCAGAGGCTCAACTCCACGCGCTTCGGATCGATCATCAGCATCTTGACCTCGCGGGGAGTGGCGCGATAGAGCAGGCTGGCGATCAGGACGTTGAGGCACACGGATTTCCCGGAGTTGGTCGAGCCTCCGATGAGCAGGTGGGGCATGCGGGCCAGGTCGGCATACTTGTACTGGCCGGCTACGTCCTTGCCCAGTGCAAAGGTCAGTTTCGAGGGCGCCTGCTTGTACTCATCGTTCTCCAGGCACTCCCGCAGGCTGACCAGCATCGGCGTGGAGTTGGGCACTTCCAGGCCGATGGCGGATTTACCGGGGATCGGCGCTTCCACGCGCACGTCGATAGCCGCCAGGCTCATCGCCAGGTTGTCCGCCAGGCTGACGATCTTGCTCACCTTGATGCCCGGCGCAAGTTGGATCTCATAACGGGTGACGGTTGGGCCGCTGGCAACTTCCACCACATTGGCCCCGATATTGAACTGCTCCAGGGTGCGCTCTATCGTCTGAACCTTATCGGTCAGTTCCGCCTGAGAGCGCTTGGAGACTGCGGGCGGCGACTCTTTGAGCAGCGAGAGCGGGGGCAGGGAGAACTCGGGAAGCGTGAGTTGCGCGCCTTCCTCCCCGCCGGGCGGGGGCGTGGAAGGCGCGGCGCTTCCGTTGCGCGTGTCGGCGGAGGCACGCGGGGACTTTGAAGAGTTGCGCCGTGCGGGCCGATCCTCGGAAACGGGAGGGACCGGGGTAACCGCCGTATCCTCCGTGTCCGGGTCGTTTTCCACCCCTTCACGGTGACGCCACGAACGCGTTAAATTAAACAGATTGAAGAGCGTGCCGGTCGTATTGGGTTCGTCCTCCGATCTGTCGTCGATCTCAGGCAGGGAGGGCTGCACCGGGGCGGGAGGGGTCAAGGCGCGTTCGACCACACGGGCGGCGCGTACCTCACGCTCATTGCCGACGACCGCCAGTTCCAGGCCCCGCGCCCCCGATTTGGCGCTGCCTCGCTTCGGCAGCAGGGACGCACCGGCCCTCGCTCCCCGTCCGATGCCTCGCCCTGCTGCGGTGACTCTGTCCCGGCTGCTGATATAGGCGCGGCGCATCAGGACGACCAGCGGCTGGTCTACCAGCAGGACCACCGCCACCGCCGACAGCATGATGAGAAACAGATAGCCGATCGGATTGCCGACCAGAATATGCAGCGGCGCACCCAGCAGCCAGCCGATCACTCCTCCTGCCTGGCGTATCTCATCGCTATTCCAGGGTGCGGGATCGGGAACAAGAGCGAGGTGTCGAGCCGTCACAAACACTAGAAATAGCAGGAGCGTCCCAGATGCAGAGTGCGACAGAGACAGGCGTTCATAGCCGATCAGGAACATCGTTCCGATCATCATAAAGAGTAGGGGAATGACGTAAGCTCCGGCTCCAGCCAGCCAGCGTAGTCCGCTATCCACCTGGGTAGGCAGGATTCCCGGTTGCTGCCAGCTCAGGCAGAGCAACGAAGCGGCGCCCAAAAAGAAGATCAGCAAGCCGCCGATGTCGCGTCTACGACGCAGGATCGCTTCCGACGGGGCTGCGCCTGTGCGTTGCACCTTCACCATACGCGTCACCTCCGCCCCAATTATAACAGAATTCTGACGGCGGGTCAATTGTATGCTATTCAAGCCGGCTACGAAAGAAATTCTACGTAGCCGTAGAAAAAATCTACGTAAGGAAGGAATTTCTTCCGAATAAGTTAAAGTCTAATGAGGAGTCTGTTGCGTTCGGGCGTGTCGTTTTCCCTCCAAACTCAGCGCCCCCTGGTTCCAAGCAGGCAACAGGCAGTCTCCTTGTGTGATTATAAACTCCGGTATGCCAGGAAGCCATGATGCCTAACCTACCTGAAACGGAGAGGCTCTCCGCAACGACGGAACACCTCCATGAAACTGTGCGTGATCTCCCTCCCCAAGAAAATCTATCGGGAAGCGCGCTCCCCTGGCGCCAGGCATTGGAGTGCCTTGCGCTGGGAGTGGCCGTTCTCGATGCTGCCAGCAGCCGTGTCCTGTGGGTTAATTCCGCCCTGATGCAACTGTTGACCGAAGGATTAGGCGTCGGCGACGTGCGCGGGCAGCGCCCGCCCGACTTTCTGGCTCCGATGGATCGGGCCGATTGGGAAGCCGCCCTCACGGCCCTACCGCGTCCGAGCGCAGCGCATCGGCTCAAATTGGTCCACAACAGCACACGCCAGATCGCGTACTGGGAGTGGAGCCTTCAAGCGCTGGACGCTCCCGCCACCTCGCATCTCTTATTGACGGTGCAGAACGTCAGCGATGCCGTGCTGAAGGAGAAGCAACTGGTGGCGGCGGGGCGCGCCGCGAACCGCTCCCGGCAGCGCGCCGAAGCCCTCACCTCGCTGACCGCCAATGTCAATGCCTCTCTGACGCCCCGTGACATGCTCCATACGATCACGCGGCAAGCCGCCGCCTACTTCGACGCCGAGCACGCCGCGGTCCTGCTGCTCTGTCCCGATGGCGAATGCCTGGAGATCGGCTACAGCATGGGGCTGAAGGAGCCGTCATCCTCTCAGAACGGGGTGCTGCGACGCTCCAACACCCTCACGGGGCAGGCCATGGCACAGCGCCAAACGCTCGTCCTTTCCGATGCGGCGGCAAGCGCGGCTCTGCAGATCCCCCTCCTGAACAATGGCGCTCGGCCCGCCGCGATCGTCACCAGCCCGATCTGGCAGAATGAGCGCATCTATGGCGCGGTCGAAGTCTATTTTGAACGCCCTCGCGATATTCCGCAAGACGCCCGCACGCTCCTGGCCGCCTTTGCCGACCAGACCGCAATCGCCCTGCAGAAGGCCGACCTCTATACCCAGATTACCGAACAAAGGCGGCAATTGCAATCCATCTTCGATAATGCGCCGGTAGGGATCGTCTACTTCGACCCCCAGGGGCGTGCGCTGGCGGTCAATGCCTCCGCCGCGGCGAAATTGGGCCGGTCCCCCTCCGATCTGCTGGGCCGGAAACTTGGCGATTTCCTGACCGGCATGCCTCCGAACCTTCTGGAGAGCGTGCGGGAGGGCAGCCCTTTTCATGCCAGCCACTTCGTCTATCGCCTGCCCGACGGTGAGGAGATCGTCTGCGATGTCTCCCTGCTGCCGGTACGCGATGAGAGGGCGCAGGTCGTCGGTATCCTGCAACTCACCTACGATGTGACCGAACTGGTGCAGGCGCGCCAGGAGGCCGATCAGGCCCGCCAGGCCGCCGAACAGCTCCTCGCACAGATCCAGACCACGCAGGGGCAGATGATCCAGTTGGAGAAGATGCGGGCCATCGGGGAGCTCGCCAGCGGGGTGGCCCACGACTTCAACAATGCCCTGATGGCGATCCTGGGCTATACAGAGTTGGCGGAGGAGAGCCTGGAGGAGCCGGATCAATTGGCCATGCATCTCGCCATTATCCGCAAAGCCGCCGAAGACGCCACCACCACCGTCAAACGCCTTCAGAACTTCGCCAAGCAGCGCACCGTCCCACACGGCCAACTGACCGATGTCGCCACCATCGTTCAGGATGTGGTCGAGATGACCCGGCCTCAGTGGCGCGATGCGGCCCAGAAGGAGGGCCGCACCTATACCATCCAATTCGACATACAGCCCCTTCCGCTCATCCTGGCGGAGCCCAGTGGGCTGCGGGAAGTCCTGATCAATATCATCTACAACGCCCTCAATGCCATGCCCAGGGGGGGGCGCCTGACCATCGCCACCCGGGAATCCGGATCCGACCATGTGGAGATCCGGATCGCCGATACGGGGAAGGGGATGTCGCCGGAGGTACGCAGCCGTATCTTCGACCCCTTCTATACCACACGGGGTGTGGAGGGAAACGGCCTCGGCCTCGCGGTCTCCTGGGCCATCATTCAGCGGCATGGCGGCACCATCGAGGTCGAGAGCATTGAGGGCGAGGGGTCCACCTTTATCGTGCGCCTGCCGGTCCGGCAGGGAGAGAGCTCCCCCGCAAGACTGAAGCCGCTGCCCATTCCGGCGCCTAACCCTGGAACCTCGCTCCTGGTGGTGGATGATGAACCCTTTGTCGCCAGCGTCGTCGCCACGATCCTTAGCCGCAATGGGTATCATGTCACCATCGCGCACAGCGCACAAGAGGCCCTGGAGCGCCTCTGGGAGACGCCCGACGCCTTCCAGCTTCTGCTGACCGACCATGGAATGCCCGGCATGAGCGGCCTCCAACTGACCGCGGAAAGCAAACGCCACTGGCCCTGTATGCCGATTCTGCTGCTCACCGGATGGGGCGAGAGCCTGCTCCAGACCCATATCGCGGAGACGCTGCCGGATGCGGTGCTCGGCAAGCCGATCAATCAGAGCGATCTCCTGGACGCGGTGGCCCGCACGCTGCGCGAGAACGTCAAGGCGCATTAGGGAGAGAAGAAGAGGATGAATAAGCAGAATAGCGCCGCAAAGCCATCGGATCCGGATCGGAATGCCAAGAAACTCATCACGACGAACCGCCGGGCGCGCCATGAGTACTTTATCGAGGAGACCTTCGACGCCGGGATCGCGCTGGTGGGCACCGAGGTCAAGTCGTTGCGGGCCGGGCGCGTCAACCTCCAGGACGCCTTCTGCCGGATCGAGAACAATGAGGCGTGGGTCTACAATATGCACATCTCCCCGTTCGAGCAGGGCAATCGCTACAACGTCGAACCCATGCGCAAGCGCAAACTCCTGCTGCACAGTTGGGAGATCCACGAACTGCAGACGAAGACGGAGCAGAAGGGGCTGACCATCGTCCCGCTCACGCTCTTCTTTCAGCGGGGCTTCGCCAAGATGGAGATCGCCCTGGCGCGCGGCAAGAAACTCTACGACAAGCGCGATGCGATTGCCGAACGCGATCAGGAGCGCGAAATGCGCCGCCAGGTGGTCGGACGCGAGTGAGAAATCTCTCATCTTTGCAGCCTCTTTCCGGTCTCGTTTTTTGATACTCTCCTCCCGATAATAGTACGAGGTGTCGGCCTGCCGATGCCGAGAGATTCTCTATAGATTATCGGGTGAGGAGAGCGTCATGGCGCTGACTGCGGAAAACACCGCCCACGCCGTCGTGCCGAACGGAAAACTTCCGGCAAACAACGGGATCGCATTTAACGGCACCGCATTGAATGTGGACTATGCGGCCTATCTGGCGCAACACGACCTGGTCTATCAGGTTCCGCCCAGCAGCGGGACGGAAGCCATGCCGATGGGGGATGGGGACCTGGGCGTGTCGCTCTGGTGTCCCAAACACCTGACTTTCCAGATCCAGAAGAGCGACCTCTGGGCGGACCCTCCCACGGCTCCCGAGAATACCCGGCCCCAACCGCAGCTCTGGCGGCAATTGTCGGCGGGCGCCCTCTCGATCCTGGGCGAAAGCGAATTGCTGGCAGCGCCGACCCACTTCGAGCAGCGCCTCTCGCTCTACAACGGGATTATCACCCTCAAAGCCGATGCCGCGCAGGGCTCTTGCCAGATGACCGCCTTTGTGGCGGCCACGGCGGGCGTCCTGGTGGTGCACTATCAGGATCAGACGCTCCGCAATTCCAACCGGCAGATCGAACTCTCGCTCTGGCGCGATGCCAACATGTTCGCGCTCAACGAGACCATCGGCGTGCTTCAGGCGCTCCGTGACCGGCGTTATGCGCTCATCGCGCGGGTGGAGGGCAAGCGTGTTCAGGCGAAAATGGTCAATCGGCGCAGCACCCGCCTGGAGATCGAACCCTATCGTTCCGGAGGGTTCACACTCTATGTGTCGGTAGCGACCAGCCCCCGCGATGGCGACCCGGTGCGGGTCGCAAAGTCTCGCATCGAGGCGGCGATGGCGAAGGGGTATGAGACCCTGCTGCGTGAACAGAAGCAGCACTGGTCGCTCTTCTGGCAGAAATCGTTTCTGCGCCTGGAGGGGCCATCCTCCGACAACACGCCCCACTATCTGGAGAACCTCTGGTACAATACGCTCTACCATCTGGCGTGCTGCTCCCGTGGGTTCGATGCGCCGCTTGCCAACGGCAGCGTGTTCCTCCACAATGGGGATGAACGGCGCAGCCCAGCGCTCTATCGCGGCGTGGACTTACGGGCGATGATGGCTCCGTTGCTGCCCGCCAACCACCTGGAACTGACGGTACCCTATGTCGAGACCTGTTCCCGGATCCTGCCCGACCTGGCGGCGCGCACCGGACGCGATTATGGGGTGGGGGGCGCGCGGTATCCCGCCGTCTTCAACCGCTTCGGGGATGAGTTTCCTGACAAGGCCGGTGCGTCTGCGCCAACTCCTTCTCAGAACGATGGGCTCGATACGGCGCTGCTCATCTGGGACGCCTGGCGGCATGCGCCGGACCCATTCTTCCTGGGCGAGCGCGCCTACCCCCTGCTGCTGGCCAGCACCACCTTCGCCCTGGAGCGTGCGCTGGCGGACCCGCAGAGCCTGGCGGATCCGAATGAGAAGGCCAAGCTCGCCTCGGCGCTGCAGGCCCTGCTCTGGGCCAGTGCGGAGTATGAGCTGGATGCGGATCGTCGCCCGGAGTGGATCGCCGGCCTCAAGGCGCTGGGCCAGGTCGGCCCGGCCCGCCTGGAGTGCCTCCAGCCCCTCGGCGAACTGACGCCGGAGAATGCCGCCGTCCGCCTGCGCTCCTGGTTGTTGATGGCCTGCCAGCAGCCGCAGGGCTTCCTGACCGAGGGCAACGATGTGGCGGCGCTCCATGCGGAGGCCACGCTGGCGACGGCGATCAATTCGATGCTGCTGCGCGAAGAGGATTGGCAAGCCAATCTGCTGTCGAGCGGCCTGCCTTCCGGCAACGACGCGAGCGGTTTCGGCGGTATCCCCGCCGTCCTGCGCGTCTTCCCCGCGCTGCCTGAGGAGTGGAATGGGACGTTCTCCCTGGCGGCTCCGG
>Ga0070734_10001752_pt1 | contig 29683 bp, 25 predicted proteins | sample Coa_R1_8_FD_66444 | JGI IMG/M metagenome (GOLD analysis project Ga0070734, IMG submission 66444) | Surface soil microbial communities from Centralia Pennsylvania, which are recovering from an underground coalmine fire - Coalmine... | ecosystem: Environmental > Terrestrial > Soil > Unclassified ... | reverse complement strand
TCGGCGACAAGAAATTTGTCTTGAAGCTGATCCCGAGCGGGGTGCTGCGGCCGGGCGTTCAGGCAGTGATTGGCAATGGCGTGGTGATCGACCCGGGCGCGCTGATCGACGAGATAGAAACGCTGCGAAAATCCGGCATCGATGTGGAAAAGCAACTCGCCATCAGCAATCGCGCGCACGTTATTTTTCCCTTTCACCGGATTGTGGAGAAGATGTCGGAAGCGCGCGAGGATCGGGTGCCGATCGGCACTACATCGCGCGGCATCGGGCCGTGCTACGAAGACAAAACCGGGCGGCGGGGCATCCGGATCGCGGATTTGTACGAGAAAGACAGCTTTTGCGCGATGTACACGTCGCTAGCCGAAGATAAGCAACTGCTGGCGCAGACGTTTCATATTCAGGAATCGATCGACTACGAGCAGATCCGCGATCAGTATTTGAAATTTGCCGAGCGCATCCGGCCGATGGTTTGCGATACGGCGCAGCTTTTGCACGACGCCATGCAGGCCGGCAAGCGTATACTGTTTGAAGGCGCGCAGGGTTCGATGCTCGATGTGGATCATGGGACCTACCCATTTGTGACGTCGTCGAGCGCCACGGCCGGCGGTGCTTGCACTGGAGCGGGCGTGCCACCAACGGCGATTCAGGGCGTGATCGGGGTTTCGAAGGCGTACACCACGCGAGTGGGCAGCGGGCCATTTCCGACCGAGCTGCTGGGAGAAGAGGGCGAGCGGATCCGCAAAGCCGGCAAGGAATTCGGCGCCGTTACGGGACGTCCGCGCCGTTGCGGATGGTTCGACGTTCCGCTGCTGCGCTACACCGCGATGATTAACGGATTTACGAGTCTCGTGGTGACCAAGCTGGACGTGCTGGATCAGTTCGATGAAATTCAGGTGTGCACGGCCTATCGCAACACCAAGTCGATGCCGGCCACCTATCGCGAGATGGAAGCGGTGGAACCTGTTTATGAAACGCTTCCCGGTTGGAAATCCGAGACCCGTGGTCTAGCGCGAGTGGATGCACTTCCGCAGCGCGCGAACGACTACCTCAAGTTTTTGAGCGATCGCACAGGAGTCGAGATCGGCTGCATTTCCACGGGGCCCGAGCGCGATGAGACGATTCTGATCGAAGGCTCGAAGCTGGCCGGGCTTTTGTAGCGCGTCTAATCCCTCGTCACTGTTAACGACCGCCAGCTGGTGTTCCCGGCGGCATCCGTGGCGGTGATAACGACCGTGGTGGAACCAACATACAAAGGAATCGCGGCAGTGCTCCAGTTTGTGGTTCCAGCCGCAAATCCGGAGGTTCCATTCGAGGTGGCCCAGGTAACGGATGCGACTCCGACGTTATCTGTCGCGGTGCCACTCACAACCAGAGAACTCGCGGACGTGTAGTAATTCGTGGTTGCGGGCGAGAGAATCGTCAGCGAGGGTGGCGTAGTGTCCGGTCCTGAAGGTGTCGGGTTCGGGGCGGGCGCCGGTGGATTAGGCGGAGACGGAGGAGCAGGCGTTGGGCTTACCGCCTGATAGTTGACCACCACGCTGTTGGACGCAACGTTCATCAACGTGTCTTCGGCGGTGATCGTGATGGTATTGCTGCCGTCGATCAACGGAACAGTGGGAATGGTCCAGTTTGTCGATCCCTGCGCTTGACCAAACGCACCACTCGTTGAATTCCAGTACACCTGCACGGTGCCTGTCCCCCCTGAGACCGTACCGCTGATGGAAATCGGTGACGAATTGGAGCTGCTGGGAGGCGCGATCACGGCCAGGAGCAACGGGCTGGATGGCGCGGGCGTGGGCGAAGGATCTGGTGCGGTCGCTGGCGCGGGGCTGGGGCTCGTAGCACCGGCCGCTGCATATAACCCCTGCGCGGCGGCGATGTCGTTCGGCATCAGAACCGTGTGGATTCGGTAGTAGGGGTACATGACGTCGCCGGGTACGTCGGAATGTCCAAGACCCAGCGCGTGTCCCGCCTCATGCAGCGCAACGCTATACAGATCGACGCCAACTCCGATCTGCCACGTCTCGGCGTCATTGAAGTGCATATCGCCGGCGATGGGTTCCGGATTCTCCGGAAACGGATAGAAGGTGTGCGCTAAAGTGCTGGCGCCGATAAACGGATACCCATCGCCGTGCGCGCCCGTCGCGAACAGAATCCCGATCGTTTGATTACCATTCGGATTGGATGAAGGCGTGAAGGTGACTTGCACGGCATCCGACCATTGCGCGAAGGCACGCGCGATTTGTGCTTGAACCGAGTCCGCCGGTAGCTGCGCGGTGGTGGTGGCAAAAGCGTAGTTGAGCGTCGCTGAACCGAGACCTGGTCCATCCCATCCGTCGCCAATCACGGGAATCGCCTGTTGTACAGAGCCCTGACTGGTCATGGCACCGGCGCATGCGTGCACTGGTGCGCCGTCGGTCAGTTCGTAGGACGCCGGAAAAATGTAAGAGACCTCGTCCCAATCCGCTAAGCGCGACAGTTGTTCGCGGCTGCCGCGCACGAGAAGATGATTCGGCAGCATGTCTGCATTTTCTTGGAGGCGCAGCTCTGAATTCATGACAATTGCACGGGCATCTTTTCCATCGACGTCCGGATAGAATTCCACGACTGCTGTAAGAGCGGCCCGGTTCACGCCAAACTCGGCGCTGATCTTTTCCAGCGGTTGCAGCGCGCCTTGCCAGTGGATGTCGAAGTTGGTCAACCTCTCGTTGTCCGGAACCGAAACCGAAAAGGCGTAATCCGGGATATAGGAAAGGATCGTGACTCCTAGATTCTCCAGTTTCCGGAGCTCGAACTCGTCAGGATTGTGCGAGAACTGCACAATCCGGTGCAAGCGGCCCGGCCGCAAAGTTTTTGGAGGATCTGCCGCATGCGTTTGAGGCGCGTTGTACGAATTCAGTCCTTTCAATCGAAGCGCAGGCTGCGCGCTCGCCGTTCCGCACATCAGCATCACGGCGAAAAGTAAGGACGAATTCCTCATACGCTCAACCATCGGAAGCGCACTGAGAATTTTCCATTGGACAGACACTCTAGTCCACAGAGGCGTATTCGTGGCTTATCGTTTTGTTCTCCTATCTCTGTATTTGTTGATGCATATCTCCGTGAGGGCAGCGGATGTAGCGAACGGCGCGACGTACATCATTCAAACGGTTGCCGGCAGCAACTCCGTGGGCGATGGCGGCCCTGCGCTGCAGGCGCTCTTCAGTCAAACAGAAGGAATTGCTGTCGATTCTCTCGGCAACATTTATGTCGCGGATGCCGATGCGAACCGCGTACGAAAGATTGGGACGAATGGCGTGATCAGCACAATCGCGGGCACAGGTGTTGCCGGATTCGCGGGCGACGGCGGTCCTGCGAATGCGGCGTTGCTGAATCAACCGTATGGTTTGGCTTTGGATGCGGCCGGCAATCTCTATATCGCAGACCTTGGCAACGGTCGAGTCCGGAAAATGACGGTGGCGGATGGAAAGATTCAGACCGTCGCGGGCGGGGGCTCATTGCAGGAGGGTCACACCGCGATCGGCGCTCCCGCGACCGCTGCAACATTCATTGCGCCGCGCAACGTTGCGCTCGATCCGGATGGCACGCTGTACATTTCGGACTTCGGCGCCAACATTGTATACAAAGTCTCGCCGGCTGGAATTCTCACGGTCCTGACGGGAACGGGCACAGCAGGGTACAGCGGCGACGATAGTTCCGCGAACATGGCTCAGGTGAATTCTCCCGCGGGAATCGCTTCCGATGGAGACGGGGCCCTCTACATCGCCGACAGCGGCAATAACTGCGTTCGCAAAGTGTATCTGAATGTCATCAGCACGGTGTTCAACGTGACTGCTCCTACTGGCGTCGCGTACGGCGGGGGAGTTGTTTATGTGGCGGGCTCAAACTATTTCGGAACTCTGTTGACGCCTTTTGCGGGCGTGGCATCGGCGCTGGACGTTACTACGGACACGGCCGGAAATGTATACGCCACCACGGGGCCGTTTGTGATCGATGTAACGAATACGGGAGTTGTGAATACTCTCGCCGGGAGCGGTTCGGGCATTTATTTTGGCGGAGACGGCGGCCCGGCGAACCTGGCGAGATTCCACTCGCCTTCCGGCATTGCGATGGATGGGCAAGGGAACAAATATATCGCCGACACCGCCAACCATCGCATCCGTGAAATTACCGCCGCCGGAATTGTCGCGACGATCGCGGGAACGGGTGTGGCGGGCGCGGATGGTGATGGCGGTGCGGCCGCGCTGGCTCTGCTGAATTTGCCGCAGAGTGTCGCGGTGGATGGTAACAACAACCTTTACGTTGCCGATACGGGGAACGGCAAGATCCGCAAGATCGATGCGAAGGGAAATATTTCGACCGTCTTGGACAATTTGAGTAATCCGGAATATGTCGCTGTCGATCGAACGGGTGCGGTATATGTCGCGGATACGGGAAACGACCGCGTTTTGAAGCTGGATACATCGGGCAACGTGAGCGTTTTGGCCCAAGTTCTCAAACCCGCGGCTGTCATGGTGGATGGAAACGGCAACGTGTGGTTGAGTGAGCTGACCCGGGTCTCACAGATCGCCGCGAACGGCGCGTTTTCGATCATCGCCAACGGATTGCAAACGCCGCGGGGGCTCGCGTTGACGAACAGCGGAGAACTCCTGATCGCTGAAACCGGCACGAATTTGGTTCGGGGATGGACGGCCACAGGCGGTCTGAGCACTATCGCTGGAACAGGAACCGCAGGCTACGCGGGAGACGGTGCATCCGCTGCCGCCTCTGAGCTCGACGCGGCGTCGGATCTTGTCATCGAATCCACTGGAGTGATTTGGATCGCCGACTCCGGGAACAACTGTATTCGGACTCTAACTGTGAGTGCGCCAGTGGTCACTCCGCCGGCTCAGATCACCGCAGCGACGCTGGTAAACGCGGCATCGCTCCTACCCGGCGATGTGGCGCCTGGCGAGATCGTGACCATCTTCGGTTCCGGATTCGATCCCAAAAAGACTCAACTTCTTTTCGACGGACAGGCGGCGACCACTTTCTATATTGGAAGCAGCCAGATCAACGCTCTGGCGCCGGCGAATCTCAAGCCGGGTTCGACAACGCAGATCAGTATCGTGGTGGATGGCGCCGCGACCACGGTATTTTCCGCGAACATCGAAGGCACCGTTCCGGGCCTCTTCACAGTCGCGGGGGGCGCCGGACAGGCTGCTGCGTTGAATTCTGATGGCTCGGCGAATTCGGCAGCGAATCCTGCGGCGCGAGAATCCGTGATCGTGCTGTTTGCCACCGGGCAAGGCGGGGACCTGAGCGACGTCAGCGTAACTATCGACAGCTACAGTGCCGCGCTGTCCTATGCGGGTCCGGCGCCTGGGTTTCCAGGGCTGATGCAGATCAACGCGCAGATTCCAGGCGGGTTTTTGCCACCAGGGATCCTGCCAGTGGTCATGTCCATTGGATCGGTGAATAGCCAGGACGGAGTGACCATCGCGGTGAGGTGACGGCAGGTGGTTGACATGATCTGCATCTATGGTGCATACTTATGCATATGAGGACGACATTGAATTTGGATGACGAGTTGGTGGAAAAAGCCAGGAGTTCTACCGGGATCACGGAAAAAACGGCGCTCATCCATGCCGGATTACAAGCCTTGATCGCTCGCGAAACGGCCCGCCGATTAGCTGCATTGGGCGGTACGGAACCGGAGTTCGAAGCAGGCCGCCGCCGCCGTCCGGCTAAGACTAAAGCCGCTTCGACGAGCTAGGAATAAACCCCATGTTTCTTGTGGATACCTCCGTCTGGGTAAATCACTTCCGACGGAGCGATGAGCGCCTGCAGCAAGCTTTGCTGGATGGTCAAGTGCTGATGCATCCATTCGTGCTGGGCGAGATCGCTTGCGGCAGCCTGCAGCGGAGATCCGCAATCCTTAGCGACCTTGCCGAGCTACCCCACGCGGTCTCAGCCGAAAATATCGAAGTGTTGCAGTTTCTCGATCAACATTGGCTCTTCGGCAAAGGAATCGGCTGGACCGACGCACACCTGCTGGCCTCGGCAGTCCTTACGCGGTGCCGCCTGTGGACTTCCGATTCACGCTTGAGCGATGCCGCGGCTTCTCTGAAACTTGCCGCTCACAATTAGCGAGAGGATTGCCGGGCGTGGCGCTCTATTTATGCATGAGATCCGCTACAGATACCAGTTGCCCGGCATGCGGCTCGCGCGATACGCGGCGCGCGCATAGAGCCGGAATGGTTGCGGCTTTGCTGAACCGTTTTCTGATCGATCCTTACCGCTGCCGAAGCTGCCGCCGGCGCTTCTTCCGGAAGACGCGCGGCGTGGCTCAGGTGAAACTGCGAATGGCGGCGGCTTCGTCGTCGAACACTTCGAAGACGGTGTAGAGCTTCGTGATCTGCAATAGATCCTTGACGCGCTTGCTCAATCCAAGCAGCTTCAACTGTCCGCCGTGGTTGGTCACGGTGGTGTAGCTCGAAACCATTTCGCCGATTCCCGAGCTATCGATGTAGGAAACGTCGCTCAGGTTCACCAGGATCTTCTTGTCGCCCTTGGTGGCCAGATCTCGGATTGCATCGCGGAAGGCGCTTGCGCCCTCACCGAGCGTGATTCGTCCAGTGGCATCCATTACCGTTACGCTGCCTACTTGGCGGGTCGTCAATTTAACACTCACAGATTGGAACCTCCTGCCTTAATCTCTTGGATCTCGATCAACTGGCTTTGGCCAGGTACTTCACCATTCGTACTTCAGTGCCACTGGGCTGAGCCCGGCATACTTGAAACTCATCCACGAAGGCCTGGATCAGGAGAAGTCCGCGTCCCGATTGACGGAGCAGGTTCTCTTCCGCCAACGGATTCGGTAACGCATTCATGTCGAACCCTTCCCCCTCGTCCGCGATCACCACCGTCAACCGGTCCGGCGCTTTGGTGACCGACAAATGCACCTTTTTCCGGGAATTGTAGCGATTCCCGTGCACCACCGCGTTCACCATGCTTTCGCGAACGGCCATCCCAAGCTGGTGTAACTGTTCTTCCTCGAAACCAATATCTACTGCATCGCGCAGGACCGCCGCTTCCGCGACCTCCACGCTGTCCAGATTGGAATCGAGCAGCATTTGTCGTTCTGCCATAGCTTCGCTTGCGGACCTGCAGCGTTGCCAAGTCGAATGTTTACAGTAGAATACTCGGGCAGGGAAAGTCAAGAAGCGTCATAAGGCATGGACTCCGGTCCAACAAAGCTGAATTCCGAGCGAAATGAGCCACAACGAAAGCGCAACTCGCAGGATACGCTGCGGTGCGATGGCCGCGAGATAGGTTCCCGCAAATGCTCCCGCCGCTCCGCCGATGATCAGCTTGGTGAGGATCGCCCCATCATACGTGCCGGCGCTCAAATGAAAGCCACTTCCGATTAACGAGACGCACAGGCCGAAGAAAAGGTCGGTGCCGACCACTTGCGCTGCTGTCAGGGAAGTTAGCGCGAGCAGCAGCAGCGATCCCAGTGCTCCCGCGCCTGCGGAGGAAAAACCCACTTCCGCGCCGATCGGCAAAGTGAGGAAGGGAAGCCAGCGCGTGTAATCCTTCTCGGGCTTGTGATTTGGACGAAGCCACACGCGATAGAGATTCAGCGCGGCGATCATTACGATGGTGACGCCGAGCGCCGTGTTCAAAACACCCAAGCGGCCGGGAACGTTTAGTTTCGTAAGTATCAGCGAGCCGACAATCACGCCAGGGAGCCCGCCGGCCAACATGTATCCCAGCACACGAAAATGAACCTGCTTGCGGGCGAGCTGCATCGGAACCACGAGCATCTTTACCACAACTCCGAAAGTCAGCGCGGTGCCGACCGCGTAGGCAGGAGGAACATGGAAGAAGAGGATGAGGACCGGTGCCGTGATAATTCCGGCTCCGACGCCGGTGATTCCAATAGCGACCGCGATCAAAAATCCGAGGACGATCTCCATGGCGTCACTCGCTCGCGATATGGATGCCGCACTCCAGTTTTTTGCCGGCCCAGCGGCCGGATCGCGGATTATCCGGATCGGCCGGCAGCGTGGTGCAGGGCGCGCATCCGATGCTGGTGTAGCCCTTGTCGTACAAAGAAAGCGGTGGGATGCCGCGCTTTTTCAAATAAGCCCATACGTCCGCGTTCGTCCAGTCGGCGAGCGGGCTGACTTTGAGCAGTTGCTTTCCGGTGGGTAACTTAAACTGATCCACGGCCTGCAGATTCGCGCGTGTTGGCGACTGCTCGCGGCGCAGCGCAGTGAACCAGATCCCGTAATCGTCGAGGCCACGGAAAAGGGGTTCCACTTTGCGCATGCCGCAGCAGCGATCCGGCGCGGTTTGATTGAGAATCCCGAATTTCGATTCCTGTTCGGCTACGCTTTGTTTGGAAGCGAGGTTGACCAGATTCAGGTGCATGCGCTCGGTCATCTGGTCGCGATAGGCGTAGGTTTCCGGAAAATGATAGCCGGTCTCGAGGAATAGCACAGGGATGTCTGGCCTCTGCGCAATCACCAGATCTACCAAAGCCATGCATTCGGTTTGGAAGCTGCAGGTGACGCACGACGGCGCGGAACTCTCCGCTAATACGGAAGCGATGACTTGGCTGGCATCGGAAATTTTTTGGTCGAGGGACACTGCTGCTAAATTCCTTCGCCGCCGGTTAACCTTTCGGCGGGCAACAACACGCCGGCATCCTCCAGCGTTGCGACGATCTGATCGGCGGCCGCTGCATCATCTTCCGGAAGATCCCAGTCGGGAGCTTTTCCGGAAACCAGAAGCACCAACAATCCGGAATCGCTGACGTCGGCGCCCGTATCCTCCGAGATCATGACAGCGCAGCCGCGATCGAAAAGTCTGCGCTCCAGGAGCCAAGCAAGTTGCGTGCGCGGCCCCAGGGAAATCGTCGCGGACGAGTGGCCATAGCGCGCCATGCGTTCGGCAGGCGTCACGCGGCCTTGCTTCTTCGAAATATCGGTGGTTCGCGCACGGGTTGCCGCGACCGCAGCGAGGATCATTCCGGCGGCGACCGTTGCGTTCGAATCCACGTCGATCAAAATGAAACTGCCGGTGGTGCGATTTTCCGTGTATGAATCGAAGAAGATCGGACGGCTGGTCTCAATGCGCAGCACGCCGATCGCGTTCATTTCCAGTTTTTCGGCCGGCTCGCGCTCCAGCGAAGACACATTCACGCGATGCTGCAGCGCTTTGATCTCCGCCCGCACCGTCTGGGTGGTGTGCTTCAGCAGATAAGTGCGCGATGGATCGAGCGGCTGCTCGTTGAGCCACACGACGCTCGCGTCAAACTGCCGCGCGACTTCGGGAATGCGATCCGCGGCCGCGATCATATCGCCGCGGCTGATGTCCAGCTCGTCGTCGAGGGTCAGCGTGATCGACATGGGCGCGACAGCTTCTTCCAAGCGTCCATCGAACGTCTCGATGCTCTTGACGCGCGACCGTTGTCCGGAGGGCAGCGCCAGAATCGCGTCGCCGGGACGAATGATGCCGGACGCCACTTGACCGGCGTAGCCCCGAAATGTTTGATCCGGGCGAACGACTCGCTGCACCGGGAACCGGAATGCTGCCGATCGGGTGCGATTGTAGACGGGAACCGTTTCGAGATACTCGAGCAAGCTGGGACCGGCGAACCACGGCATGTTGCGGCTGCGGCGGACCACGTTATCGCCCGCGAGCGCACTGATCGGCAGGAAATAGGTGTGCGGCGCTGTCAGATGCGATAGAAATTGGCGGAACTCAGCTTCGATGGCGTGAAAAACATCGGGGTCGTAGCCGACCAGATCCATCTTGTTCACCGCAATGGCGAAGTTCGGGATCCCGAGCAGCGACGCGATGGATGCGTGGCGCCGCGACTGCGGCAGCACACCGTTGCGCGCATCGATCAGGATGATGGCGAGATCGGCGGTCGAGGCACCCGTCGCCATATTGCGCGTGTACTGCTCATGGCCGGGCGTGTCCGCGATGATGAATTTGCGCCGCGCGGTCGCGAAGTAGCGATAGGCTACGTCGATGGTGATGCCCTGCTCGCGCTCCGCGCGCAGGCCGTCGGTGAGCAGCGAGAAATCGATGGGACCGGCAGAACGGTTGACGGAAGCCTTCGTGACGGCCTTCAACTGGTCTTCGTAAATACTCTGCGAATCAAAAAGGAGACGGCCGATCAGAGTGGATTTACCATCGTCCACGCTGCCGGCCGTCGTAAATCGCAGCAAATCCTTCGCACGCTCTTGCGAAAGGAACTCTTCAATCTCGAAAGCGGGAACAGGATCGACGGCGGCCACCATTAAAAGTATCCCTCACGCTTCTTGATTTCCATGGAGCCTTCCTGATCGTGATCGATCACGCGGTTTTCGCGTTCCGATCTTCGGAAAGAAACCAGCTCCTCAATAATTTTGGGTACGGTGTCCGCGTCGGAACGAATGGCGCCGGTGCAGGGGCTGCATCCGAGCGATCGCATGCGGCAGCGCACCATTTGCGGACGTTCGCCCGGCAGGAGCGGAACGAAAGATTGCTCCAGCGGAATCAGCGAATCGCCCCGCACCAGCATCTCTCGATCCTTGGCGAAATACATCGGCACGATCGGGATATTTTCAACGTGGATGTATTGCCAGACATCCATCTCGGTCCAATTGGAAAGCGGGAAGATGCGCAGGCTCTCGCCCGGATCGATGCGCCCGTTGTAGAGGCTCCAAAGCTCTGGCCGCTGGTTCTTCGGATCCCACTGGCCTTTGGCATCACGGAAAGAAAAGATGCGTTCTTTGGCGCGGGATTTCTCTTCGTCGCGGCGCGCGCCGCCCATGGCCGCGTCGAATCCGCCGGCGCGCAGGCCATCCAGCAGAGCTTTGGTCTTGAGCAATCCACAGCAGCGCTGCGTTCCGAGCCGAAAAGGATTTGCACCATCGGCGATGGCTTCCTGGTTGGTGTGAACCAGCAGCTTTACGCCGAGCTCGCGCGTATACGCATCGCGGAATTCGATCATCTCGCGAAATTTGTATGTGGTGTCGATGTGCAGCAACGGAAACGGAATCGCGCCCGGGTGAAAGGCTTTCTGAGCGAGCCTCAACAGGACAGAGGAGTCCTTGCCAATGGAATAGAGCATCACCGGCCGCTGGAATTCGGACGCCACTTCCCGCATGATGTGGATGCTCTCGGCTTCGAGCAAGCGAAGATGTCCAAGCTGGGACATTGTTTCCATCATAGCACGCAATCTACCCAATATCTATTGAGATAGAGATGTTAGTTAGGTAAGTCCTTCTTGTTTAATATCTTCCAGAAGTCTGGGGCCTGCGTTCTTGGGATAACCGAAGTCCCAAAAAGGATTGGCGGCGGACGATTCCCAGATCCGGGTGTCGCGATCTGTCAGCAGGCTTTCGAAACGGCGGTCGAGGTCTCGAACGTCGTCGTCGAACCCGAGCATCGCCAGGATGCCTCGCAAATCCAGGTCGTTGCGGTAGTCTTCGAGTCCCAACTTGTATCCGTGCTCCACTTCCTCGACGAACTTGCGGTACCGTTCAATTAACCCTGCGCGTCCAGCGCGAGCGATGTGTTCGGGATATCCGTTATCGCGAAGATAGGCCGCCATCTCGGAATCGGTCACGTCAGTATGGCCTCCGGGCTTGTCTGCGGAAATAACGCTCGCCGTCGTTGGGGATGAAAAAGGTGCGGATGGTCCCGTTTCGGTTGTAGGCTCCGAAGTATCCGTGGCGGCGATCGAAGCGGCTGAATTCTCCGTCGGGACGGCGGGCTTCCAGGATCGGGCCGCCGGGCGGAAGGTCGCGCAACTCCTGCGCCAGCCGCAGGTATTCGCCGATCGTGATGTGTCCGAACTCTGCGCCGTGCTTGGCGTAATGTTCTTCGAGCTGGGCGCGGCTGCGGAATCCGGGGCCGGCGGCGAGGAGGAGCAGAGCGGTAAGGACGAAGCCGATCAGGAGGCGGGTTGGGTTCACGTTTTTATTAGACCGCAACGAGCCGATGTTCGCGGACATAAGGCGCATGCGTCGCCATGAGTGGCGACGCGGCACGCAAAGTGCGTGCGCTACGGAATCGCCCACTTGCGCTGGATTGGCAGGCCGAAGCGCTGGAGGACGGCTTCTACATCTTTCTCCGACAGGCGCGTCGCGTCATACTCCACCGACAGTTTGTCCAGCGCCGGAGCCACGCGGACTTGGAAGATGCCGTAGTGGCTGTGCACGTCCGCCACTTTGGTTGCGTCCGCGTCGGTGAGGGGTCGAACGAGGTCGTATCCCAATTCAATCTTGGTCATCGCTTCTTCCAAGGGTATCATCGCTCAACTGGCCTAGCTTCCACTGGATTTGCCGCAGCATGCCGAGCCACACCTCCGCGTCGTGCGCTGGAAGGTCCAGCCTTCGGACCAGGCGGCGGATCTTCGCTTGCGTGCTTGCAGAGTGCACGTAGCCGGAACTCACCAGCACTTCGGTCAAGCGTGTGGTCATGCGTTCCAAGTCTTCGGCGCTCGCGAGTTTTCGTGGCTCCGGTTTTGCTACCGCGCGGCGCCGCGTCAGCTCATACAAGCAGACCGCGACGGCTTGCCCAAGATTCATCGAGCCTTCGGTGCCGATGCGCACAAGCCAGTGGCAATGGCTCAGATCGTCGTTCGACAATCCGAATTTTTCGGATCCGAAAAGCAGAGCTGCAGAGCCCGTAGCCAAATGTTTTTGCAGAACGCGTCCGCCGTATTCGAGCGTTCGGAGCGGATGCTGCAGCTCGCGGTGACCGAGCGCCGTGGTGCCCACCACCAGCGTGCAATCCGCCACGGCTTCTGCAACTGTTGCAAATTCTTCGGCGCGTTGTAAGATGTCGTGCGCGCGGACAGCGGACTTTGCCTCCTGATACGCAACTTGGTATGGATTCACCAGCCGCAGCCGCGAGAATCCGAAGTTGCGCATGGCTCGCGCGGCCGCGCCGATGTTCAAAGGATTTCGCGTAGCGACTAACACCACGCGCAGACGATCGGGATTACTCGAGATACGTGTATCCGTTCAGCCCATCCTCATAGAACCGCAGCAGCCGCCCGGACTCTTCGTAGCCGATTTTGCCGTCGCGCAGCGCGGTTTCCACATCGCGACGGAACTCCTCGAGCAGCGCCTTCGAGTTGAACTGGACATAATCCAGCACTTCGCGCACCGTGTCGCCCTTCACTACTGTGTCAAGCACCACGTCGCCGTTTTCGCCCAGGCTCACATGCACCGCGTGCGTGTCGCCGAACAGATTATGCAGGTCGCCGAGGATTTCCTGATACGCGCCGACGAGAAAAGATCCGAGCAAATACGGTTCGCCGTTGAAGGGATGCAGCGGCAGCGTCTTCTTCACATCGCGCCGGTCGATGAACTGATCGATTTTGCCGTCTGAATCGCAAGAAATATCGCCCAGCACCCCGCTGCGCGAGGGTTTCTCGTCGAGCCGGTGAATGGGCATGATGGGGAAAAGCTGTTTCACCGCCCAACTGTCCGGCATGCTTTGGAAGAGCGAAAAGTTGCAGAAGTAGGTGTCGGAAAGCATTCCGTCGAGCGGTTCCAGCTCTTCCGGATAATAATCCAGCTCTTTGGCCATTTTGTGAATGCGTCGGCAGATGGCCCAGTACAATTTTTCAGCGTGGCTGCGCTGCACCAGCGGCAGATAGCCGAGGCTGAACAGATTCAGCGCGGAATCGAGCGACTGCTGGGCGTCATGAAAACTTTCGAGCAAATTTTTCGAGCTGAGCGATTTATAGGCTTCCTGCAAATCGATCAACGGCTGTTCGGCGTCTTCCGGGACCGGCTCGAACGATTCGTCGCCGAATCCGCTGACGCCAACCACGTTGAAAACCAACACGCTGTGATACGCGGCAATGGCGCGGCCGCTCTCGGTAATGATCGTTGGGTGCGCGACTTCCGCCTCGTCGCAGACGTTTTGGATGTGATAGACGACGTCGTTCGCGTACTCTTGCAGCGTGTAATTTACGCTCGATTCAAAATCCGTTTGTGAACCGTCGTAGTCGATGCCTAACCCGCCGCCGACATCCATGAAATTCAGACCAGCGCCCGCGCGCTTCAGCTCCACGTAAACGCGCGCCGCTTCGATCACCGCGCCTTTGATCTGCCGGATATTCGTGATCTGGCTGCCGAGATGGAAGTGCAACAGTTGCAGACAATCTTCCATTCCGGCCGATTTCATCTGCTCGTGCGCTTGTAATGCTTCTGTAACAGTGAGTCCGAATTTCGAACGGTAACCGCCTGAGGATTTCCAGCGGCCCGATCCTTTGCTCGCCAGCTTCACGCGCAGCCCGATCTCGGGGCGAACTCCGACGCGCTGCGAATGTTTGAGGATGAGATCCAGCTCGGTGTATTTTTCGACGACGGGAATGATCTGCCGGCCGATTTTCTTGGCCAGCATGACCATTTCGATGTACTCGTCATCCTTGAAGCCGTTACAGATGATGGGCGTTTCGTTATCGGCGATCGCGAGCACGGCGAGCAGCTCCGGCTTGGATCCGGCTTCGAGTCCGAAATGATAAGGCCGGCCGTACTTGAAAACTTCCTCGACTACCTGCCGCTGCTGATTGACTTTGATGGGATAAACGCAGCAGTAGTTGCCTTTATAACCGTGCTCGGCGATGGAACTTTGGAATGCCTGATGCAGTTCGCCCAAGCGATGCTTCAAAATCTCGGCAAAGCGGATCAGAATCGGAAGGTAGATGCCGCGCAGTTCCAGTTTTTCGACCAACTCCAGCAGGTCGATGCTGCGAGCCGGATCTTTGGAAGGATGCACCCACAAGTGTCCATTCGCTCCAACGGAGAAATAACCTTTGCCCCAGCTTGCGACATCGTAGACCTCGCCTGCGTCGACGGTGGTCCAACGTTCGGTCGGCTCCCAGACAGTCGTGTCACCCAGTTTCAAAATTCCAAGCCTCCCAGCTTACAGACTCAACCTTCAGTTTCCTTCGATTTACGGTGGAGGGCAAGCATTTTTTTCGAATCCAACCTAAAATGTCTCCATGCTCCTTCCCGCAAAGACTGCGCTGGTAACCGGCGCGGCCAAAGGAATCGGAAAAGGGATCGCGCTGGAGCTTGCCGCCCAAGGTTGTGACGTCGCGATCAACGATTATGCGGACGCTGCTGGCGCCGAAGCGGTTGCGTCTGAGATTCGAGGGCTGGGACGGCGGTCGATGGTGGCGATGGCGAATGTCGGCGATGCCTCCGAGGTGGATGCGATGTTCCGAGCGGTCTTCGAGCAGTTCGGGCGGCTGGATATTTTGGTGAATAACGCAGGAGTCCAGACGTGGAAAGCGCTGCTCGATCTTGAGGAGCGCGAGTGGGACCGGACCATCGATACGAATTTGAAAGGTACCTACCTTTGCACGCAGCGAGCGGGGCGACACATGAAGGAGCAGGGCGGTGGGCGTATCGTGAATATCGGTTCGGGTTGTAATAAGGTTGCATTTCCAAAACTGGTGGATTACACCGCCAGCCGCGGAGGCATCGAGATGTTCACCAAGGTGGCGGCTGTCGAGTTGGGGCCATATGGGATTACGGTGAACTGCGTAGCGCCGGGCGCCATCGAAACCGAGCGGACGAAGCTGGAGGCTGCGGACTTCGCCGGGACGTGGGCGAATCTGACACCGGTAGGCCGCGTTGGGACGCCAAAGGATGTTGCGAACGCAGTGGTTTTCCTAGCCGGTGAATCGAGCGCGTTCATTACTGGCCAGACGATTTGGGTGGATGGCGGCCTCTTCAGCAAACCCGCCTGGCCGTATTAACCGCGGCGCGAGTCTCCGACTTGCGAAACTCACGATCGATACGAGGGCGGCAGCGGATTGCGATTTTGGAACTGGCGCTGGTGCCAGTAGGGATAAGCGACCGGTTGTTTGCTCGCCTCGTCCAACTTCGCCACCTGTTCGGCTGTGAGCGTGAAGCTCGCGGCAGTGAGATTGTCGCGCAGCTGCTGTTCGTTGCGCGCGCCGAAGATTACGGTGGAGATGGTCGGCTTCCGGAGCAGCCAGTTCAGCGCCACCTGCGGCACGCTCTTGCCGGTTTCGGCGGCGATTTTGTCGAGCGCGTCCACCACCTGATAAAGATATTCGTTTGGCACGCTGGGCCCGATGTCGCCCGTCTTATGCAAACGGCTCACTTCAGGCAGAGGCTGGCCGCGGCGGATTTTGCCCGTTAACCGGCCCCAGCCGAGCGGACTCCACACCAGGGCCCCGATTCCCTCGACGTAAGCTTGCGGCATCAGCTCCCATTCGTAATCACGGCCGACGAGCGAATAGTAAACCTGATGGCCCACGTAGCGCGGCCATCCATACCGATCGCTGACGTCGATGGATTTTTGAAGGTGCCAGCCAGAAAAATTCGATGCGGCGATATAGCGCACCTTGCCTTGGCGCACAGCGTTGTCCAGGACGGAAAGCGTCTCTTCCACCGGGCTGAGCGCGTCAAAGCCGTGCATATGATAGACGTCGATGTAGTCCGTCTTTAGCCGCTTTAAGCTTCCTTCGAGCTGCCGCGTGAGATGGTGCCGCGAAGAACCAACGTTGTTTGGCCCTTCCCCGAAAGCAAAGGTTGCTTTCGTCGAAATCAGCACGTTTTCCCGCGGCACATGTTGGAGCGCTTCGCCCAGGACCTCTTCCGACAGCCCTTGCGAATAGATGTCGGCGGTATCGAAGAAATTGACTCCAGCCTCCATGCAGACATCGATCAGGCGAATCGCTTCGGCGACGTCCGTTTCCCCCTAGGCGCGGAAAAATTCTCCGCGACCCCCGAAAGTGCCGGTGCCGAAGCAAAGGACTGGGACTTGTAATCCGCTCTTGCCGAGTTGTCGAAATTCCATGTACGTCTGATGATGGACGTGGCGGATTGGTTGCAACATTGGCGCGTCGGCGCCGGATACCTTCACCATCGCTCGTGCAAATGAATTGGAAAAAGAGTCTTTCGCTCGTCTGCCGCGCGATCGCGCTCGGTACATCCCGGCCAAGGTTGCCCGCTCACGCCAGCCATCCAGAACCGGAAGGGCGGCGCCCAGCGCACCAGAAAATACACCCGTTTTCGATCTACCATTGTCTTGCCGTCAAAATCCAACCATTCCAGTTCAACTTGCCAATGCTCCGGCCGCTTTTCACAGTGCACTGTGTTGCCGTACGATCCACCTTCGAAATTTTCTTTTCGGTGCATGCGCTGTAAAGTCGAAGCGTTCACTCCTGCGCTTGACCACTGAGAACTGGTCGCCCAATCCGTCCGCATCCATTCGTCTGTGAAGTCGCTTGGACTCAATGCGAACGGGGCTTCCCGTTCGAGCTTTCCGTTCCGCAGGATGTAGTGCCGTGTCACGGGGCGGAGATCGAAATTCGCGTACGCGTAGCTTGTCCAATATTGAATGAGCACGTCGTCGGGCGTGACGACCCCATCCACTGGGTAACCAACATTCGCCATTTCGCTGCCATCCAACAGCAGCTGCGCTTCCGGACGATCTACCCGGAGTCGCCACACCCGGTAGTACACGTTGTACCAGGCGGATTCGCAATAGGCCGGATCTCTTGCAAGCATCAATAGCAGTCGTTCATTTGGATCAGAACCTCTGGCGGACTCGCGGTACGAAAGCAGGATGCCTAGGAAATTCAGCGGGACATATTTTCGCGCGACGTACTGATTCGTCTCGCTCTGCCAGAAGCGTTTCCATTGGCCCTGGATCGAGTAGTACGCGTAAGCCGACTGATCGAAGCCGCAGACGATCCCCAATTCGGTGGTGACCACCAGCATTTCGCCGGGGATAATTCGAACTTCACCTAGATATCCAGGGTCGCCTCGATCCGGACAGCCCTTCTCGGGAGGGACTGCGCGAAAGTTACACGAGAGCTTGGCGCTTCGAATGTCGGCGTTCAGCTCACGTGCGAACGTTTGCGCATCATCCTCATCGCGGAACGGTCTCAGTTTGCTCTCGATCCACTCCCTCAGAAGATGCTTAGCCTCCGTGAACGCGGGGGAGGCGCCGCGTGGCCCGGCGGGGTCGAACGGTTTCCCTCGCATCGGCACAAGAAGGGTTCGGATCTTCGAGAGCGCGGTGTTTTCCGCAGCCAGCGGAACGGACCCGGCGAAAAGCAGGCAAGCCAATAGCTGCTTCACACCGCCTGACATGGCTTAATTTTACGCCTACTCGGTCCGGATCGCGGTCATCGGATCGATCCGCACTGCACGCCACGCCGGTAAGAAGCAGCCGGCCAATGTCATTACCACGCACAATCCGGCGGCACTTGCGAATGTCGCAAGATCGCCCGGCTGAATGCCCGCCAGAATCGCTTGCATCAGCCGCGCGGCAATGTAGGCGAGCGCGAGGCCCGGAATCACGCCTGCCAGCGCCACCCACACACCCTGCCGCATTACCATTCGCAGGATGTCGCCGGACGCGGCGCCTAACGCCATGCGCACGCCAATTTCGCGATTTCGCTGCGATACCGCAAACGACAACAGTCCGTGAATTCCGATCGCAGCCAGCAGAAATGCGATCGCAGCGAAGGCCGCCAACACCCGAACTTGCACCGTTCGCGAGGCAGTTTTCGCTTCCACGATCTGATCCATCGTCTGAACATCCGATGCGGGCTGCTCCGGATCCGCTTCGTGGATGATCCGGCGGATGGAGGGAGCGAGCACGGTGGGTGATCCGGCAGTCCGCACAACAAGGTTGCGCGGGGCGTAGTATACGACCATGCCGTCGGGTACTTGGCGATAGGGAAGATACGCTTGCGGCTCACTGGCCGTTTCCAATCCCCGGACGCGAACGTCACCCACCACGCCAACCACCATGCGGTCGTGAAACGTGAGCTGAAAGTGACGGCCCAACGGATTTTGATCCGGCCAATAGCGGCGCGCGAAAGATTGGCTGACCACGGCGACGAATTGGCGATCGGTTGTGTCGGATTCGCTGACGTCGCGCCCGAGCAGCAGAGGAATTCCGAGGGTTGCGAAATATCCAGGCGTCGCGTACCGCATACTCACCGTGTGGGATGCCGTGCGCTCCACCACTTGGCCATCGATAGACACCGGCCAAATGCCGCCTGGCCACAGCATGGGCACCGACGTGACGTAGCCGGCATTGGTCACGCCCGGTAGCGCGCGAACTCCTGACAAAACGCGGTCGTAGAAATCCACACGCCGCGCCGTTTTTTCGTATTTGGGCATCGGGAGGGAAGTCTGCACGGTGAGAACTCCGTCGGCGCGAAATCCTGGATCGGTACCTTGCAGCTTCCATAGGGCCCGGATCAACAGCCCGGAAGAAATCAGCAGAACAATCGAAATGGTCACTTCGGCGATCACCAGCGCGGCACGCAATCGTTCTTTGCGGCCGCCGCCGGATCGGGCGCCCTCGCGCAGAGCGTCCATATCTTTATTGCCGGACGCGCGTAAAGCGGGGAGGACTCCGAACACAACTCCGGTCAGCACCGTGAGCAATCCTGCGAAGATCAGTACTCGAAAATCCACTTCCGGCGTGGATGCGATCGGTAATGTATTGGGTACCAGCCTGGTCAATAATGGAACGGCTGACACGGCAACCAGGATCCCGAGGCAGCCGCCAGAGACGGCAAGCAGCATGCTCTCCGTCATCGATTGGCGCACCAAACGTTCACGGCCGGCTCCCAGCGCCGCGCGTACGGCCAGCTCTCTTTGACGGCTGAGGCTCCGCGTCAGCAACAGGTTCGCGAGATTTGCACAAGCGATCAGCAGCACGCAGGCCGAGGCTCCAAGCAACGCCCAGAGCATGACACGCGATTTGCCGGATATTTCATCACGCAGAAAAATGACGGTGCCGCCCGTGTTCTTGTTCTCGCCCGGATATTCGCGCTTGAGCTGCAGCATCGTGACGTTCATTTCTGCCTGCGCTTGTTCCAGCGAGACACCGGGCTTCAGCCGGGCGAGCACTTGCAAATAGTTGTCGTTGCGGTCCTGAAATTCCTGTTCGCTGAATTGTTTCGGAACCCAAAGCGCGACCTCCGCGCTCGGAAAATGAAATTGCGGCGGCATTACGCCAATGACGACATACGGGAAGCCGTCCAAAATGACTTTTCTGCCCAGGACGCCGGGATCCGCCGCGAACTGCGATTGCCAAAGTTGATAGCTCAACAGCACCGTCCCGGGTGCACCTTCGCGCTCGTCGGAGGGAGTGAAAACTCTTCCAAATAATGGTTGAATCCCAAGCAGCGGGATCACCTCGGAAGTAACGAAAGCGTTGAAAATCCGCTGCGGATCGCCCTGGCCCACCAGGTTGACCGCCGACGGAACTACCACGCCCATGCCTTCGTAAGATTTGCTCATGCGCTTCACATCGCGATAATTCAAGGGCGAGAATTCCATCTGATCGTAGCCGGACGTGGTTTGCCACATCTTGACCAGCCGCTGTGAATCCGGGAAAGGCAAATTGCGGATCAGCACGAAATCCGTCACCGAGAATGCCGCGGTGTTCGCGCCGATGCCGAGCGCGACCACCAAAATGGCCGTGATGGCGAAACCGGGCGAGCGAAGCAGCGTCCGCGTTGTATAGCGCAGATCTTGCCGCAAAATGTCCCAATGCACGCCGATGGCATTGAGTAGGATTTCGAAGAAGCTCGAAATCCACAGCGCGATCACAGCCGGCGGATTCGACGCGTCGCGCAGCCGCTCGCGAAACACCGATTCTATTTCATCGCCGTATTCGGCGCGAAAGGACGCAGGGTATAAATGCAATAAAGCCCGATAGAATCGCATGCTCAAGCCTTCTCTGGAGCGATCCCGCGCACGCGAGCCATTTTCACCAATTGCGCATGACGCCGCGCTTCCGCTCGTGCCACCGCGATGCCAAAGGGTGTGATGCGGTAATAGCGCCGGCGCTCATCGTCCAAATCCGGAGCCGGCCGCGTAGTGGTTTCTACCAACAATCCTTGATCCATCATTCGCGGGATGGAACGGTAGAGGGTTCCCGCGCTCAATTTCAGCTCACCGTTGGTGCGTGCCGCGACATCCTGGATGATGGCGTAGCCGTGGCGGTCCTCATCGGCCAGCGCGATCAGGATGTGAAAGGTCGCGGGAGGGAGAGGCAGCAGGGATTCGGGACTGGGCCGCTTGTCCATGTTGCCATTATATCCAGTGTGGATATATTGTCAATGGCTATAAAGACTGTTCCCCGGTTCTTCAGTTCTCCGGTTCGTGAACTTGAAGCTTTGAAGCATGGGGCGGCCGTTGCGGTCGTAGTAGGTCTTCAGTTGGAACGGCTCGAGGCCGGCGGCGTGAGCGGCCGCGATCAAACGGTGGTGCACGCCTTTCGTGAATTCCTGATCCCCGGCGTGATCTACCCAGATGGCGTTGCTATCGGAAATTGGGAATGGCTCCTCGACGGTGTGTGTCGGCGGATTATCGCGAGTCAAAACACAAACTGCGTCCGTGATGCCCCAGTCCGGAAACAAAATTTGGCTTGCTTGGGAGCGCTTCAGATCTTCGGCGAGCGGATATACCGCGTCGGTCCAGGTTACGGGCGAGCCGTTCCGGATGAATTGATAAAGATATTGATTTAGCGCCAGCATGTTGCCCATCACGAGCAACGCGGTGACCAGCGCGAGAGTCCATTCGCCCCTGCGCACGCGGAGGGAAGCTTCCGCCAGTGCGATTGCGATCACGAAATGCGGTAGTGGCCAGAGCAATACCGCGTGATGGGCCGCGCCTCCGCCCCCGGCGAGCGCCATGTGCAGCCACGCGACCACGGCCGCGATCATGCCGAAGAGTAGGGCCTTGCACGCGGGTGTCCGCCAGAGCACCGGGATCAGCAGCAGCGCGCTGCACAACCCGGCGAGCATAAAGTTGCTTCGATGGTCGCCGCTGATTGCGTGCACGGCGAAGCTTGCCTGTTCGAGTACCGAACTCGCGGATCCTGGACGCGGCCCTGCATCGTCATTGACTAGATACCCGAACAGAGACGACCCGTCCCAGGCTGTTTCGAGTTGCCGGAGTTTGTAGAGGAACCAAAGAGAGGACAGGCCGTTGCTGCGGTGCAAATTCCCTTTCACGGTTGCGAATTTTTCCGGACCCGCGAGGTTATAGACAATCAACGGCAAAGCCCCGAGGCCGAGGAAGAGAATCGCGAGCATGGCGGTTCGCCGCGTGAGCCGGGCACGAATCTCCCGCACATAGGGGAAACTCGCAACTAACAATCCGCTGAAGATCCAGACGAAAACGGCTTTGTCCCAGAAGGCGAGTCCGGCGCAGAAGGCCGCGGCAAAGAGTGACGCACTGCTTTCCGTCTGGAACCAGCGCACTCCGAGCAGCATGACCGCGGCGAGTAACAGATGCTGCAAAACGACGGGACCCCAATCGTGCACCGTGGTCAAGAGGAATGTCACGTCCGTCCCGAGCAAAACGCTGCCCACCCATGCGGCGCGCGATCCGTGCACGCGCTTCAATAAACGCGCGAATAGCAGCACCGTGAGGGCGCCCATTAGAATCGCGGGCACGCGAATTGACGCCGCCGTTGGATTCCAGATCTTGAAAACGGGCCAGTAGAGCCATGTTTTGAGTTCGCCGATGTAGGTCAGCTCCATCACTGGAATGTTGTGGTGGAATAACGGAACCGAGAAGAACCTCCAATCGCGAAACAAGGTGGCTTCGAGCGCCGCTTCATCGGTCGCGATGCCGGCGCGATTGACGAAACATAGACCGAGCAGCGTTAAAACGACCGCTCCCGCCGCGCCAGCGCCTGGCTTGAGCTTGAATGACATCGCAAACATAAAGGCACAACCTGGCCATTCATCTTAGCGTCTGCCCTATGGTAGAAGTAGGTCGACCTGGAACCTATGAACGATTACGCTGCACGCCTGGCCGCTGAAAACCGGCTCTATCGCGATGACACGGATGTTCATCGGCTGCCCGAGATTTTTCACTATTGGTCGAACCGCTACATCCGGCCGAAGCTCGAAGCCTTCGGATTCTCCACGCCCGAGCAGATGTTCCGCAAGTATCTTGACGAGTTGTTCGCGAAACGTCCGAGCGGCGCCAAGCGAGTGGTCAGCTTCGGATCCGGCAATTGCGACATGGAAATCGAGCTGGCGTTGGAACTTCGCGCTCGCGGCCATTTGGATTTCGTCATTGACTGCGTTGATCTAAATCCGGTCATGCTGGAACGCGGCCGCGCATCCGCCGCCGCGCACGACATCGCCGGCAACTTGAGTTTTGTGGAAGCAGATTTCAACGCATGGCTGCCGGAACATGAGTATGACGCCGTGATCGCGAATCAGGCGCTGCATCATGTCTTGAAGTTGGAGGATCTTTTCGCGGAGATCCGCCGCTCGCTCAAACCCGACGGGCTTTTGATTGTCTCGGAACTCGCCGGCCGCAATGGACACCAGCGCTGGCCGGAAGCGCTCGCGATCGTTCACGAGTTCTGGCGCAAACTGCCGCCGTCTTATCGTTTCAATCGCCAGCTCCATCGTTATGAAGAGCTGTACATCAATTACGATTGCTCCGCCGATGGATTCGAGGGCATCCGTGCTCAAGATATTTTGCCGCTGCTGGCCGAGAATTTCCACTTCCAGCTTTTTATCGCCTTCGCCAACGTGATCGAGCCTTTTGTGGATCGAGGGTTCGGCTACAATTTCGACGCGCAGTCGGATTGGGATCGCGCTTTCATCGACGCTGTACACAAGCGCGACGAACAGGAGTTCGCGGCTGGGCGCCTCAAGCCGACGCACATTCTGGCGGTGCTGGGAAAAGATCCGAGCGTGCCGACGCTCTGTCATCCGCCGCTCACGCCAGAGTTCTGCGTGCGTAATCCTAAGGACGTCTTCGCGACACCGGAAGCGCCGGCGGACGCGTACGATTGGCAAGCGTGGCCGCACAGCACGCAATCCGAACTCGAAATCGCATGCCGGAGGTTGGCCGAAGCTTCTCAAAAATTGACGGCGGCGGAAGCGGAAAACGACAAGCGCGGCGAAATGATTACGAAGCTTTCCGACGATATCGAAGAACGCACCAACTGGGCGCTCGCGTTGAACAAGGAAATCGAGCATTGGAAAGCGGTGGGCCAGCAACTGGATCAAGCGAATCGTGAACTCGACGAGCGCACGAATTGGGCGCTGGATATCGAAGCACAGTTGAAGGATCTCGCCGCACAATTCGAAGAACGAACTCAATGGGCGTTGGAACTGGATCGCCAACTCAACTCGCGCGTCAAGCAGAACGCCGAACTCACAAAATCCCTCGATCAACTCGCTTGGGCCAAACCCTTCGACCGCCGCTTCCATAATCTTCTGACAGCATTTGTTCGCGCCGTCAGCCGCGGCCGTCAGGGATAGCCTCAAGTCCCCAATCCCGAATCCCCAACCCCTAAACTGTAAAGGTGCGACCCACGCTTCGAACCCTCGGCAAGAATCCAGGCTTCACGGCAGTAGCGATCCTCACGCTCGCGCTCGGCATCGGCGCGAACACCGCGATATTCAGTGTCATCCATGCCGTTCTGCTTTCACCGCTGCCTTATCCGGATGCGGATCGGATCGTGGCGGTCTCGATGGTCTCGAAAAAAACGGGACGTCCCGTTGCGCGGCTTACCGGCGGCGATTTCGTGGACATCCGCAACGATGGCCAAGTGTTCGACGCCGTAAGCTGCTACTTCGGCGGCGAAATGGGCGTGCAAGTGAGCGGCCGCGCCGAATTCACGGGCGCGTTTTTCATTAATCCCGACTTCTTCCGGATCTTCGCCGTCCAGCCCGCCTACGGTCGCGTGCTGGAAAACACCGAGCAGGACCGGGCTGCGGCCGCCGTGAGTCTGCCATTCGCCGAGCGAAACTTCGGGTCAGGTGCCAACGCGTTGGGCAAACTGGTTAGCATCGAGAATCGTTCGTACCAGATCGCTGGCGTTCTGCCTGCCGGATTTCAATTTCCAAACCGCGCGAGCGTATGGGTGCCTGCGCCATGGACACCTGAGAATTTGAACAGAACGGCTTACAACTATCCGACGGTGGCGAAGTTGAAAGCGGGCATGACGCTTATCGGCGCGAACGCACACCTGGAAACGATTGGCGCACGGCTGGCAGCTTCTTTTCCAGATTCCAATGGCAACAAGAGTTTTCTGGCTGCCTCCCTACGTGATCAACTGGTGGGACCGGTCCGCACTACTCTTTACTTTCTTATGGGCTCGGTTGGGCTGGTTCTTCTGATCGCATGCACGAACGTCGCCGATTTGATGCTGGCGCGCGCCACAGGACGATCGCGCGAAATGGCGGTGCGCGCCGCGCTTGGCGCAGGACGGTGGCACATCGTCCGTCCGCTGCTCGCTGAAAGCGCCGTGCTGGCAGTAGCGGGCGCAGCGCTCGGATTGTTGCTGGCCCAGTTCGGCGTCGAGTTTCTGGTGCGCGTCGCGCCGGATGTCCCGCGCTTGGACGAAGTTCGAATCAATGCGCCGGTGCTCGCGTTCGTCACGTGTGTTTCGCTGCTCGCGATTCTCCTCTTCGGAGTGGCGCCTGCATTTCAAGCTGTGCGCGTGGATCCGCAGGAAGCGCTGAGACAGGGCGGCGCGCGCGGATTGTTGGGCGGGCGATCGCCGCGATTGCGGAATGCGCTGGTGGTTGCGCAAATCGCGCTGTCGTTCGTGCTGGCCATCGGCGCCGGCCTGTTGCTGCGCAGCTTCTCCGCCCTCACGAACGCGCACCTGGGCTATCGCACTGAAGGCATTCTGGTGATGTACGCGCACACGCCGGCGCAATCGCTCCAGGAATATCTCGCCGTTGGGCGCTCGTTCGAAACGCTGCTCGGACGCCTTTCCGGAATTCCGGGCGTGAGCTCGACGGCCGCTGCCATGGGATTGCCCACCGGCCAGTACGGTTCTGACGGCAGCTACGCGGTGGAAGGCAAGCAGACTTTCGGACCGGGCCAAAAACTTCCCCACGCCGGATTTCGACTGGCGAGTCCCAATTATTTCCGCACCATGGGAATTCCGCTCGCGCGTGGCCGCGATTTCTCCGCAGCAGATTTGTACAATTCCACCCCGGTGGCCATCGTAAGCGAATCGCTGGTTCGGGACAGCTTTCCCAATCAAGACCCCATTGGCCAGCGCCTGATGTGCGGTTTGGATTCGACCGGGAAATGGATGACGATTGTCGGCGTGGTAGGAGACGTTCGCCAGAACTCTCCCGCCTCCGCGCCAGAGCCCGAAATGTACATGCCACTCCAGCAGCATCCATACTTCGGAAACGAATTGCAAGTGGTGGTGCGCACTCCGCTCGACCCAAATTCGCTCACCAGCGCCGTGCGCAGCGAAGTGCGCGCGATGAATCCCGAGACGGCGATGAAATTCACCACGATGGACGCGATGGTATCGGATTCGATGGCCAAGCCACGGTTCCGTACGTTTCTGATCTCGAGCTTCGCCGCGCTCGCCGTGATCCTCGCATTGGTGGGCGTCTACGGCGTGATGAGCTTCGTGATCACGCAGCGAACGTCCGAGTTCGGACTGCGAGTCGCCATGGGCGCCGATCGCGCGGACGTCGTTGGATTGGTTTTGAGAGGAGCCGCGAAGCTGGCTGCCGCCGGCCTCGCAATCGGGCTGCTTCTCGCGCTAGCCGCCGGCCGCGTTATGACAAGCATGCTGTTCGAGCTGAAGCCAACCGACGCGGTGACTTACGCCTCGGTATCGCTCATCGTTACGCCGATTATTCTGCTGGCGGCGGCAATCCCGGCATGGCGCGCCACGCGAGTAGATCCAGTCACAGCGCTTCGCCAATAAAGGGGCCCAGCAGCCCGCGCCAGCAATTTCCGCCGCGAACGCCGGCAATCATCTCGTCCGCTCGCTCTGCAGTGACACACGGCTCTACCAGCAATTTGAACTTCGCGATCAGCTCATCCCAAGTCAATGGATTCTCCGGATCGCCCTTTGGATGCTCGACATGTTTTTCCAATCGCCTGCCGTCCGTGAGTTCGATTCGCGCACGCGCCGGCCACTCCAGCGGAAAGTTCTCCTCCAGAGTGTCGTCGGCAATCATCTCCACGCGCCGCATCATGCGCCGGACCTCGTCCGAACGAACATTTTCCTCACGGAATTGATCGATTCCCGCCGCGCCGAACAAGAGCGCCACGGCCGCAGCGAACGGCATGGAGAATTGCGCTTCCACCACGGATTGCGGATTGTACTTTTGCGCGCGCGGTTCCACCACCAGCGGCCATCCGGCTTCCAACACCGTAACAGTCACGGCGCGCACCTGGTGCGGCCGAAAGCCGTGCTGTCGAACAAGATCGAGAATCGCGTCGATCGGCCCTTGCATGTAGCGGCAACAGGCGTGCGGCTTAACGGACGTTCGCATGATCTCGAACGATGCACCCAGATCCGCGGTGAGCGTTTCCGCCAGCGGATCTCGCGAGTAGCCGTGCAAGAATCCGTCGCGGCCTTCGAGGATGGTGGATGGCCCGCGAAATCCTTCGGATGCGAGTAAAGCCGCTTGAATGCCGTTCTGCGCAGCAAGGCCCGGATGCAGCCGTTTGGTCCAGGCGCCTTCCGCGAGAAACTCCAGCGATCCGGCAGCCATGCTGCCCGCGATGCCGAATGCCGAAAGCGTCTGTTGCGGGGTCAAATCCAAGAGTTTTGCGGCTGTAATCGCCGCGCCGAAAACGCCACACGTCGAAGTTGGATGGAACCCCAGCGAGTATTGCTGCTTCGGCCGTGCCGCCACGGCGACGCGTGCTGCCGCTTCGTACCCCGCCACCACGGCTGAAATGAACCGCTCCGCCGGCAGATCGGGTAACGTTTCCATAAGCGCCAGGGCCGTGGAAAAGATCACCACGCCGAGATGGATGGACCCGGCGTTGTGCGTGTCGTCCATCTCGATCGCATGTGCCGCCGTACCGTACGCAAGCGCCGTGTAGGTTGGCAGCGAACGAGCCTTCAGGCGATGGATCATCTTGTAAACAGCCGTGGAAGACTCTGCGCGCGACCCTCGGATCGCCACGCCCAAATAATCCAACAACAGGTAGCGAGTACGGTCCTCAACTTCGGCCGGCAGGTCATTGAGCGCGGCGAGAAATTGTACCAACTCACGCGTTTCGTTCATCCGCTGCTCCGTCTCGGCGCGAGAAAACTGCGGCGCAGCACGATGATCCGCTCCTCATTCTGATTGAACCCGCGCGTTTCAAGCGAGACGATCCCGCGATCCGATTTACTCTGCGATTCTCGTTTACCAAGCACTTCCGATTCCGCATACAACGAATCGCCTGGAAACAACGCGCGCTCAAACGCCACGCTTTCGTAGCCGAGATTCGCGATTGTTTGCCCGCTGGTGTCCGCAACGCTCATCCCTACGGTGAGGCTGAAGATCAACGTGTCGATCACCGGACAGCGGCCTGCGTGATGCCGATCGATGAACAATGGATTCTGATTCATGGTGAGCAGCGCGAACCAGGTATTGTCGTGCTCGGTGATGGTGCGTCCGGGCCAGTGCTTGTAGATTGCACCGACGTCGAACTCTTCGTAATAGCGGCCAAAGCTCATGCCTGGTACTTCTTCAGAAGATTGCGCGCGATAATCAGCCGCTGCAGTTCGTTGGTTCCACCGCCGATTACCACCAGCGGCGCATCGCGATAGTAGCGCTCCACGGGAAAATCTTTCGAATACCCGTTTCCGCCAAGAATCCTCATGGCGTCCAGCGATATCTGCGCAGCGGCCTCGGTGGCAAACAGCTTGGCCATACCGGCTTCGAGGTCGCAGCGCTCGCCGCGATCGCGCTTTTCGGCGGCCGAATAGATCAGCAGCCGCGAAGCTTCGATGCTCGTCGCCATGTCGGCCAACTTCAGTTGGATCGCTTGGTGCTCGGCGATCGGCTTTCCAAACGTGGTCCGGCGCTGGGCGTACCGGATGGCTTCTTCGAACGCCGCCCGAGCGATGCCAAGGCCGCGCGCTGCAACGTTGATCCGCTCGGCTTCGAGGCCGGTCATGACCTGCTTGAATCCTTGATTTTCCGCACCACCAACCAGGTTTTCCGCCGGGACCGGGAAATCCTCGAAGTGCAGCTCGCAAGTTTCCACGCTCTTATAACCTAATTTGTCGATGTCGCGACTCACGGTCAAGCCGGGTTCGCCTTTTTCGATCACGAACGCGCTCATACCACGATGCGCGGGCTCCACGCGAGGATTCATTCGGGCCAGCAGCAGGAAAGTATTGCCGTAGCGCCCATTAGTCACCCACATCTTAGAACCGTTGACGCGATATTTGCCGCCATCGCGTGTCGCTGTGGTCGTGATGTTCTGCAAATCGGTTCCCGCGCCTGGTTCGGATAAACAAATGCCGCCGCGCCGCTCACCCGATGCCAGGCCCGGCAAGAACCTCTTCTTCTGCTCTTCCGTCCCGAAGCGAATCAGCACATCGCACAACACCGAGTGGGTACCCAGGATGCCCGCCAATCCCAGCCAGCCGCGCGAAAGCTCTTCGAAAATCCTTGCGAACGTGGTGAAGTCGGCTTCGGCGCCGCCGAACTCCTCGGGGACATTCAAGCCAAATAGCCCCATCGCGCGCATCTGCTCCACCAATGCATGCGGATATTCATTTCGATGCTCCAGAGCGGATGCCACCGGCGCCACTTCTTTGTCTACGAATTGCCGGACCGTCGCGATCATCAGTTCCTGTTCCGCGCCCGGCTTTTTCATTCGGCCCTCATCGGCACGACGATTTTTCGCTCCAAGGT
>Ga0070734_10001751_pt1 | contig 29684 bp, 20 predicted proteins | sample Coa_R1_8_FD_66444 | JGI IMG/M metagenome (GOLD analysis project Ga0070734, IMG submission 66444) | Surface soil microbial communities from Centralia Pennsylvania, which are recovering from an underground coalmine fire - Coalmine... | ecosystem: Environmental > Terrestrial > Soil > Unclassified ... | reverse complement strand
GGAAGTACCAGTTCATCTTGCCGGAGTCCGGGTCCCAGGAGATCAAACTATTGGTGTAGAGATTGATCCCCGGGCGGCTGTACGGATTGAACATCGGCACCGGGTTGCCGGTGCCCCAGAGCACCTGGTTGTTTTCAACGTCGTAGGAGCCGGTCACCCACATGGCGCCGCCGCCGGTCTGCCAGGAATTGTTCTTGTCCTTCCAGGTTTCCGAGCCCGGCTCGCCCGGCGCCGGAATCACGTATTTGCGCCACGCCAGCTTGCCGGTGGCGGCATCGACGGCGACGATGAAATCGCGCACCCCGCGGTCGCCACCGGCCGCCCCGATAATGATCTTGTCCTTGACGGCGAGCGGCGCTGCGGAAAACTGCAGTTCCGGCTGGCCGTCGGAAAGATTGGTCTCCCAGACCACCCTGCCGTTCTCCTTGTTGGTGGCGATCACGCGCGGCGGATGGTTCGCGATCGTGACCACCAGGCCGCCCCACAGCGCAGCGCCGCGGTTCGTCGCGATGATCTTCTCCTGGCCCGGGTCCATGCGCCACACGATGCGGCCCGCCTTCCCGGATCGCGCATCGATCTTGTAGAGCACGCCCCATTGGTCGGTGATGTAGAGGAAGCCATCCTCGGCCAGCGGCGTCGCTTCCAGGTTCTCGTTCGCCGAGGTGCCGCCGATCGCGACCGCGTAAGCGAGCCTGAGGTCCTTCACGTTGCCCTTGTTGATCCTGTCCAGCGGCGAATAGCGCTGTGCGTCGTAGGTGCGGTGGTTCATCAGCCAGTTCTGCGGCTCGCGGTCGGCATTGACGAGCCGCTCTGGCGTCACGTCGGCCGCGAGCGCCGGTGACGCCGCGATCAGCACGCCTGTCAGCATCGATGCTGTGATGCGTCGATTCATGAGTTCCTCCCAGTGCGCACGCTCGCGCGAACGAACGGATTTGATTTTCAGCAGGTCGCCCGCCGTTTGGGCACTGCCACCGCCGCAAAATTCACGGCGCGTTCCGTCGGCAGGTCATAACCGCAGCATACAATGATTTTCGGGGCGCATGGAAGGAGCCGCCCGTGCTCTTGCATGGGCGCTGCGCCGAAATGCGGGCCTCGCTCGGCCTCGATACTGGCAGTCTAGTCGAGCAACAGGTGTCCTGCCCTCAATGCACCTGCAGGAGCTTGGCCTCTATGTCGCCGGGCACGGCGCGGAAGATCACGCGTATGCGGCTCGCCCACCCAGGATTGCCCTCCAAAACGTAGATTTCAATCCATCCCTCCGCCGCGTATTTGCCGTGCTCCATCTTCTTGACGACGCGATTCCCGATATCGGCCCATACCGACTTATCTCCAGGATTAGCACGAAAACGCTCAAGGACATTAAGGATTTGCAGGACCCCGATCCTCTCCTCGCGAGTGAGCATGAGTTTTTCGCCCATTCCGTCTCTGATTTGCGGAACAGGTTTGTTGAGCTCTGCCGGCGATATCAGGGGCGGCTTTACACTGCGAGCGCCACCGCGAATTACTTTCAGCTCCTGTGCCGTCAACGTTTGAATTACATTTGACCCCACAGCGGGAGCCTCACGGAGTCGGATGTAGGAGCCAAGTTCTTGAGAACTCAGCTCGCGGAGCTCGTTGGAGATGATGGGCTTGGCTACTCGAGAATTTATCGTTGGCACGATTTTGCCAACCAGCGTCCCGGTCAGGCTAACCGCCAGCTCCACCACTAATAGCAAATCCAGAGGCGTGACGGAGGAGCTCTCGATTTGATCGGCGTCGTGATAGTCGAGGCCGCCAAGAACCCGGCCACCGACGTCGGTGACCAACAGGTAGGACATGTCAGAGTTTCCGTCAGGGTTCGACAGATGGTAATAGCCGGGTCGCGGATTGTGGCGCGCGACCACAGCCTCAAAATCCCATTTTCCAACTGCACCTATCCCGAATGTGCCGGCATTCGGAGCAAACCAGATTACGTTTTCGCGGAACCAGCCAACGTGACCGACCACCATGTGAGAACCGACTGCCGTGTACGAGTCACTCACGACCAACGGGTCTGCTGGAAGACCGGGAAACGCGAGGTTGCTCCATTCTCTCTCCCAGCCAGTCGCCCGCTTCCAAAACGCTTGATGATCCTTCGTTAGAGCGCTGCCGCTCATAACGGAACCGCCGTGTAGCCAATAGACATTGCGGGCGTTGCTCGCCTTGCTATCCGGCCAACCCCATGGATGCAATGTGCGATGGTACATAAGCTCTTGATATTCAAGTTCTTCAGATTGCCAGTCTTCCGACATCCTTGCCTCATCTTTCCTTTCAGCGGTATGAGCCTTTTCGAGAAGAGAAAGACAGTCGGTCTCAACTGATCTTCTACGCTCTGCCCTCCTCGCCGTCTGGGCATCCTGCGCGTAGCGAATTCGCAGATTGGGCACAGCAGGGCACCCGCCCTATCGTCATCCCGTGGTCTGTCGGTACGGCTATGGAGATCGCGGTGTCGCCAGCGTCATCCCGGGGCATCTTGCGTGTGCGGCGCTCGTCTCTCTCAATCTGAGGGTTCTGAAGCAATTCCGCAGCGCTGGTATTGGGGGCTGAGAGGCCAAGGCTCAAGGGGCAACGAGGATAGCCGGCTCGATTGTCCCGACACCGAACGCCACTGATAAGACGGCCAATCCCGACAGGGCAACCACGGCCAAAACGGCGAAACCGAGGTCAGACCGGCTTCGACGACCATGCGCCGGAGGTGTTTGATTTTTGGATGCAATCCAATCGGGCGATAGGAGGACCACATTCGTCTCCATGTCTCCGAGCCTCAAACCAGTTGCCGGATAAGGCTCCCAGGTTCGCAAAAGATATGCCCAGGTGTGACCGCCTGACGCGAACGACCTCCAGGTACGTCTCAGACAACGTCCTGTTGATTTCCGCCGCGCCCTCATAGGTCCCCTGCAACTGCGGAGCCTGCTTGGTGGCGCTGGACCCACACCATGGATGGGCGCGGAGGTGGCGGCCTCATCAAAATTGATGAGGCCAAGCAGATTTTTTGCTGATTCTACAGCCCGTCCCGTGACGGCAAGATCCCGCTCAGCAGAGCGATGACTTCGGCCTGACGCGTGCAGCCAGTCTTTTCCAGCACACCGCGCACGTGGCTCCGCACAGTGTTCAGCGACACGCCGCTTTCCGTGGCGATCGCCTCTACGGTCATGCATGAGGCAAGAGAGCGAGCGACGCGAGCTTCGGCGGGAGTCAGGTCGAACAAGGATTGCACCAGTTCGACCGGCGGTGCCTGGGGCCTGGTTATAGGAGTGAGCGCCAGGACGGCGAAGCAACGCACGAAAATGTCGCGTGCGGAAAGCCGGATAGGAATGACATGCGCGATCATCGTCGCTTCGGCTTCGGCATCGCGCACCGGAAAGGAGCGAACCTCTGGTTTGCTTTCAGAATCGATCGTCGCCACCGCGTCGCGCAGCAATTGGTCAGCGCCTTTGTCCTTCAAGGAGACCTTGTCAAACGCCCGCCAGCGGACAAAGCCCGTCAATGCTTCGATCAGGGGATTGGCGGCTAAAACCTTGCCTGCCTCGTTAAAGACGAGAGCCGGAAGGCCCAAGGCGGCAAGCGCTTCGCCAGCGACTCGGGCTCTTTCGAGTTGCAGTCGCGCCGAAATCAGGACGCTGCGGGCGAGATGGGGGCGCAGTTCATCGAGTCTATCAGCCGAGGCGCGTTCGAAGGGGCCGCGCTCCATCTGCCGCGACAAGATAAAGGTCGCGTTCTCGCCGGTCGGCATCGGGATCGCGGTGGCCATGCCCCACCCAACTCCCTCAGGGCGCCAGAGCTCGCGGTAAATCGGCTCGCGATCGAGTTCTTCGGGCGTGAGAACTTCGACGTCTATCACAAATCCGGGGATGCGCAGCGCGAACAATCTCGCGACGATCTGTCCCCGCCATAGCCAGCCCTCATTGACGAACCTTTCCGCACGCTCGCGAGGCTCAGGCGAAGCGACCCAGTGCAGCACATCGTCCTTAGAGATTATCAAAGATGCTCCGGCGGTGTTCGCGATTCGCCCGATCTCATCGAGTACGTCCGGCCAAGTTTCTGGCGCGAAACAACTCTCATAGATCCTGTCGACAAGCTGCGCGTCCATTTGCTGTCCGATGATCGCTCTATTTATGGCGAAGTTATCGGTGCTGGATTTGTTTTTGGGATATATCACGGATTGCAGTTTGCCGGCAACGACACGGGCTGCGACGGTGCAGGTTGGCGCCCGGCCGGGTCGCGTCCAATCGATGCGACCCGTTCGCAATCAATCAAAGAAAGCCGCTCTTGGCCCAACCCCTCCGTCACCGGCATGCGCCTACAACGGACGCCTTCGGGGAATAGACAGTCGCGCATCACCTCGCCGACAATGGCTCCTGCGCAGCGCGTGGCCGGCAATCGGTCGGCTTAGCGATGATCGTGAACCGAGATATCTGCGCCGTCGCGGTAGTCCGGGCAGCGCCATCCATCTTCGTCGTAGTCCGCCATGCATTGGTCGGCGAGCTCGACCATTCCCTTCAGGGCGCCCGAGCTTTGGGCGAGCTGGAACGGAAAGATGCGCACGAGTTCGTGACTTCCGGAATAATTCATCTCATAGAGCTCGTGCCGCGCGCCGAACTCTGTTCCGACCGCATCCCACAGCAGCTTCATGATCTTGATGCGCTGCTTGTAGTCGATGTCGTTCGATCCGCGCACATACTTTGCAAGGTATTTGTCTATGTTCGGGTTCTTGAAGTCGCGTGCATGGGAAGGCAGATAGATCAGTCCTGAGGCAATGACCTTTTCCACAATGGCGCGCACCGCCGGATAGGCCTCGGTCATGAAAAGACGATAGGCGCTCGAGGCTCTGGAGTTGGGCAGGACTGCGCCGTCAATCCATGGCTCGGGATTGTGCGCCATGGCGTCGGTCAGCGACCAGAACAGATTACGCCATCCGATCACTTCGCCGATTTGTGCCTGCACGGTGCGAAAAGCGTCTACCCCCGTGGTGCGGACTGCCCGGTAGAGCAGGCCGGCGATGAAATCGAGCTTGACGGCCAGCCGCGTGCAACCTTGCAGCGTGAAGCCCTGGAAGAAACCTGATCGCGGATAGAAGCTCTTGAGGCGGTCGATATCCCGGTGAATGAGCACGTTCTCCCAGGGAATGAACGCATTGTCGAACACGAAGATGGCGTCGTTTTCGTCAAATCGCGACGTCAGCGGATAGTCCCAGGGCGATCCCGTCGCAGCGGCGGCGAATTCGTAGGAGTGGCGGCAGATGAGCTTGATGCCGGGCGTATTCATCGGCGCGATGAACATCACCACCATGCTCGGGTCCGTGATCTCCTGGCCCATGTTTTGACCCAGGAAGTTGTAGTGCGTGAGCGCCGAATTTGTTGCCACGACCTTTGCGCCGGAAACGTAGATGCCCGCGTCCGTTTCCTTCTGGATCGTGATGTAGACGTCCTTGACGTGCTCCGGCGGCTTGTGCCGGTCGATCGGCGGATTGACCAGCGCGTGATTGAGATAGAGGACGGCTTCCTGAGCCTTGCGATGCCAGGTGCGGGCGTTGTCGGCAAACTTCCCATAGAAGCCGGCATTTGCACCCAGCGTATTGAGGAATGCCGCCTTGTAGTCGGGGCTCCGGCCCATCCAGCCGTAGCTGATGCGCGCCCATGCCGCGATGGCATCGCGCTGCGCAACGACGTCGTCTCGCGAACGGGCAACCTTGAAGAACCTGTGTGTGTAGCCGCCGGAGCCGGTATCGGTCTTGTCGGTGAGCACTTCCTTTGTCTTCGGGTCATGCAGAGCATCGTACAGTCTTGCGACCGACACGACGGCGTTGCGGAATGCCGGATGTTTTGTGACGTCCTTCACGCGGTCGCCGTAAATGTAGACTTCGCGGCCGTCTCTCAAAGATTCGATGAACTCCGAGCCGGTGAAAGGCCGATTCTTGCCTTTGAGGATGAATTCCGGCGAGTCACTCATGCGCATGCTCCTGACGTTCGGAGCGGTCCCCAGTGGAACGCCCCCGGCCGCTGTCGACCGCCGAAGGGTTTAGATTAGCCCGCTCGCAGACAGATGGTGTCTAAGGTGTGTTCCGACCATATTAACGTGCTGTGTGGATGTGTGCAGTTTTTGGACGCCGCAACACTCCGCAGCGAGCCGGCGTCCAAACGCCAACGCACCAGCCGGAGAGTCGCGCACTTGCTGGCAACAGCCATCATTGTTCCGGCGCGACCCCGGCGTCATGCTCGGTCGGCCGAGCCTTCACGATCGCCGCAACAGGTCCAGCCCTCTGCCGGTAGCTCATGTCCCGGCGAGGTGCGGCTCCCGATTTTTTGCACTCAGCGGTGACAATGCAGCGCCGCCTCAGGCGTGAGGCTGGGTCAACAGCGGCTGGGTCACCGGCGGATCGGTGATGAGGGTGCCGCCATGACCGTCGCCTGAGGGCGCGAAGTTCCCGGCGATGTATTGGCCGAGCAATGCGATGGCGGCGCTGTGGGCACCGTCGCTGACGGTGAGCGTGCCGCCGGTGTTACCGGCCTTGGGCGTGTAGCCGAGGGTAGTGGTAGCACCAAAACCGATATCGGCCAGGTCGAGAGCGTTGCCGAGCGCAAGCCCCGCCACGGTTCCATTGAACTGTGACGAGTCATCGAGCTTAAGCCTCCCGGTGTCGCCCGGAGCAAAACTCACACTCGCTGTTGAAGCACCGAACAGTTCGAGCTCGCTGCTGCCGGCGATGGAATAAATGCCACCGCTCGGTCCGGCCGGACCGGTCGCCGTGGTGTTGACCCGCAATCCGAGATTTGCGCCCGCACTGGACAGGTCTGCGTTGTTGCCGGCGAGATCGGTGATCGCGGAAGGGGATTGCAATTGAATGCCACTGACCACAAGGTCCGACGTAACTTGGCCGGAGGCCACCGTGTAGTTGAACGCAAGCGCCGTCGCGGTCGAGTGCGCAGCATCATACGTAGCGGTGCCACCATCATTGAGCAGCAGCACCGGGGCGCCGGTCACGCTCACGGCCTCGCTGCTGTCGAGTGTGATCCTGACATTGCGCCCAGTATTGACCTGGCCGGTCGCAGGAGAGGACACGACCCCGGTTATCGTCGGAGCCGTCGTGTCGATCTTTAGGATACCGGCTGGATTCTTCGCAGCGCCGCTCAGCACAGCGTTGTTGCCGGCGGCGTCGGTGATGGTCGTGCTGGTGTCGAGGACAAGACCCGTCACCGTCAGATCGGGTGTATTCTGTCCGGAAGCTACCAGATACGTGAACGTCAGCGCATTGGTGCCCGAACCGCCAGTATAGAACGCGGTGCCGCCGTCGTTGAGCGTCAGGACCGGCGTGCCGCCCGCGACCGCCACGGCCTCACTGAAATTGACCGTCAACGTGACCGTCCTGCCGGCATCGAGATCGCCAGCACCCCCCGCGACACCTGCGCCCGAGGTCGCAATCGACGTGATAGTTGGCGCCCTTGTATCGATCTGCAGGATACCGGCCGGATTTGTCACGGCGCCTGTCCGGATCGCGTTGTTGCCGGCTCCGTCCTGGATTGTCGCGCCGTTGAGGGCAAAACCCGTCACGGCGAGATCAGCGATGTTCTGTCCGGGCGCCACCACGTAAGTGAATGCAAGCGCGCTTGTGCCGGAGCCGCCCGCATAGCTCGCGGTTCCGCCGTCGTTGAGGGACAAAGTGGGCGTCCCACCCGTGACTGTCACGTTTTCGCTGAAAGCGACGGTTAGGGTGACCACCTTGCCGGCATTGAGATCACCACTGCCGCTGGTGATTCCAGCCCCGGACGTCGCAACCGAAGTTACCGTCGCCGCCGTCGTATCGATCTGCGGCCCTCCGGCGAAAGCCGTGACGCCAGAAAGATCGGCCGTGTCGGCCGCAACTTTCGAATCGTATACGGTCGCGCCATTGGCATTGAACCCGGTCACCGTCAGAGAGGCCACATTCTGGCCCGACCCGAGACTCCCCACCGTATAAGTGAAGGTGAGCACGTTCGTGCCCGATCCACCCGCATAGGCGGCCCGGCCGCCGTCATTGAGCGTCAGGTATGGCCGGGTTGACGACGTCACCCCGGCGACCGTTACTGGTTCGCTCATCGTCACCGTAAAGGTAACGGTTTTACCTGGGCCAAGATCGCCTGAGGGCGGGTTCGCCGAAATCGAAGTCACCGTTGCTCCGATAGCAAGACCCGGGAAAGTGACATCGGCTCCGGAAAGATCTGCGATGTTGCCGTCCGAGTCGGTAATCGCAATCGAGGAGCCGTTGAGATTATTTCCCGTCACCGCCAGAGCAGCAGCGTTCTGTCCGTTTGCCACTGTGTAGGTGAATGTCAAAACGTTCGAGCCGGAGCCGCTCGTGTAGGTTGCGGTTGCACCATCGTTCAGCGTCAGCGCCGGCGTGCCCGTAACCGTGACGCTCTTGTTGAGCGTGACCGTCAGCGTGATCACGGCGCCGGTGTTCCTGTCGCCAGTGCTTGGCGAGGCCACAATCGACGTGACGACCGGCGTCACGGTGTCGACCGTGAAATTCGGCGTGCTGCTGCCGATTCCGGCGTTGCCGTTGCCCTCCTGCCAGCTGCCCGCAATGACTCCGACTGATGCCGTGGTCGTATCCGTGTTGGGCGCGGCCGTGAACATTGCCGTATAGTGCGTCGCATCGACTTGCTGAAGATTGCTCAGTGTTCCACCGGTCGCGGTCGTGTCGGCCAGGGTAAACGTCGACGGTGCCTCGCTGAACGTGAAAGTCACCGTCGCAGTGTTGTGTGCCGCATTTACGTCAACACGGTCGATGGTCATCGCAACCGTCGGCGTCACTGTATCGATCGTGAAGCCCGGCGAGCTGCCGCCGATTCCGGGATTGCCGGCAGCATCCTGGTAGCTGCCGGCGACGACCCCCACAAATGCATTGGCAATGTCGGTGTTGGGTGCCGCCGTGAATGTTGCCGTATAGGTGGTCCCGACGCCGCTGAGATTGCTGAGCGTGCCCCCCACCGCGACGGTGTCGGCCAGACTAAAGCTCCTCGGCGCCTCGCTGAAAGTGAATGTCACCGTCGCGGTGTTATGCGCTAGGTTGACATCAGAGCTGTCGATCAAAACCACGACAGTCGGCGGCACGGTGTCGAGCGTAAAGACCACCGGACTGCTTGTGCCGGTGTTGCCCGCCGCATCCGTGTCCGCGGCCACGATGCTGTGCGTGCCGTCGCCCGCAAGCGTCACCGTAGTGCTCCAGGAACCATCCGGTCCGACTGTAGCAGTGCCTATCGGGCTGGCATTGTCGTGGAGCACTATGCTGCCGCCGATCGCCGCGCCACCGGCCGCCACCGTGCCGCTCAGGGTTTGGCTCGCCTGGTTCGTCGGCCCGCCCGTATTGGAAATCGAGACCGAAGGCGGTAGCAGAGCCAGGATCAGGTCCGTGCCGCCCGCGTTGTCGTCTGCCAGTCTGACCCCTGTGCTCGATTGCTGGTTTGCCAGCTGGTAATTGAAGGTCTGCTGGCTGGCGTCCGTAATGGTCAGCGTGGTGCCAGATATCGTCGCGCTCGTGACCACATCGCCGGTGAAATCGATCGTGTCGCCAATGCTCCAATTGCTGATCGTTCCGCTCAACTGCGACGGATCATTAAGCAGCAATGTTCCGGACGTTCCGCTAAAGGCAACATCCACGGCGGCACCACCAGAGAAGACGTGTTCGGTGCCGCCCGCAATCACAGTGCCGCTCGCCGTGCCGCCCGAGGAGACCGTCAGCGCGCCGCCGTCATACACGGTCGCATCAATCGCCACTCCTTCGGCAAAGACGCGCAGCCTTCCACCCGACATGACGGTTGTGCTTTGCGCAATGCCTCCGGCTGAGGTGGCGCCCCCCAAATTTTCGCCGCCGCCGCTGGAAATCGTGAGGTTGTAGGAAATCGCGCCGCTGTGTACGGATTCACCGCCGCCCGAGTAGACCGTGTCGTTGAAGGTTTGGCCGCCCGAGGAGACGACCTCAACTGTCGAGGGGCCACTAGCATATACTTGTGTGCCGATCGCGGTCCCGCCGCTGAAGACAACCATCAAGCCGCCGGCATTCAGGGTCGTGTTACTAGCAACGCCACCCGCGGAGATGACGTGGCCGGAGATGCCCTGGCCCAAAAATAGGCCGCCGCCGCTGGAAACTGTCACGTTGTATAACGTTCCGCCGCTTCGCACCGCTTCGGCACCGCCGGCGTAAATCGTTTCATTAAAGCCTTGACCGCCCGATGCGATCACTTCGCCGGCACCAGTGCCGCTGGCGTAAATCTGCGTGCCAATCGCCGCGCCGCCGCCGGATACAAACAGCCCGCCGCCGCTGTTCAACGTGGCCCCAATGGCGGCACCTCCGGAAAATACATCGAGGTTCCCGCCGCTGTTGATGACCGCACCGCTCTCCGTACCGCCCGAAACTAGATCAAATGCGCCGCTGTTGATCGTGGTACCGATCGCCTGACCGCCGGCATAGACACGCATCCCGCCGTTGGCTGCTCCCGTTCTGCTGTTCACCACTGTGTCCACGGCGAGACCGCCGGACGAAATGTGAAACTCGCCTGAAGCCGACAGCGTAGTGGCTGACGCCACGCCACCCGAGGACACGACCTCCAAGGCGCCGCCGCCGATGTTGGCGCTGCCTACCAAGGTGGCAGAAACAGTAGTGCCTCCGGCAGATACAGCCACAAACCCGCCCGCGTTGATGGTTGCGCCGCTATCTATTCCGCCGGAGGAGACGAATTCCGCGCCGCCGCTGTTGATCGTCGTGCCGCTTGCCAAGCCGCCGGATTCGATACCCATCCCGCCGTTGAAGTTACCGGTTCTGCTGTTGACAATCGTGCCGACCGCGAGACCGCCGGACCGTATGTCCAAGTCGCCGGACTGCGACAACGTGGTCGCCGATGCGACACCACCGGAAGAGACGACCTCAAGGGCGCCGCCGCCGATGGGAGCGCTTCCGACGAGAGCGGCAGAAACGGTAGTGCCTCCGGCCGATACGGCGATGAACGCGCCGGCATCGATCGTCGCGCCGCTGTCCGTGCCGCCGGAATAGACGAATTCCGCGCCGCCGCTGTTGATCGTCGTGCCGCTCGCCAAGCCGCCGGACACGACCATCCCACCGTTGAAGCTGCCGGTTCTGGTGTCCACAACGGTGTCGACCGCCACACCACCGGACCCAACAATCAGCACACCAGAAGCCGAGAGCGTGGTTGCGATTGCCGTACCGCCGGACAAGACATTCTCACGGGCGCCGAAAAGTCCGGTAAAGTCGTTGCCCACCAGTGCCGCCGAGATCGTGGCACCGCCGGCAGACACGTTCAGCACACCGCCGGTGCCGACCGTTGCTCCGGTTTCCGTGCCGAACACGGTCTCAACTCCGCTGCTGCCGACGGTCGTGGCGGTGCCGACGCCACCGAACAGCACATTGAGCGTACCACCCGCGTTGACTATCGTTGCGTTTGTTGAACCTCCAGATTCAACGACTTGCAGGCCACCCGCGTCGATAGCTGTTGCCAGCGCCGAGCCGTAAACATCCTGCTCGCCGCCGCTAAGCACCGCGCCAATAGCTGTGCCCCCACTCGAAACGATCTGTATGCCGGGATCGTTCAGAACCGTGCCGGTCGCCGTGCCGCCGGACAGAACGTACTGGTAGCCGCCATCATTGATGGTCGCGCCCACGTCCGCGCCGGAAACATTTTCAATGCCGCCACTGTTCACGACAGCATTGTTGGCCGTGCCGCCCGCGAGGACGGTAAGATGAATGCCATCCGGTACCACGACATCATTGACCGTCTCACCCGACGAAATTGTCAAATCCGCAGCCAGCACGGGAGCGGTCACGGTAACCGCCGCACTCGCACCCTGAGCCGCATCAAGAACCACGTTGACGCTGTCGCCGATGTGCAGTCCATCGAGCTGCGCAATCGTGGTCCAATTCGTTCCAGAGCCATCCGGGTCGATCTGCAGCATCGCGAACGAGCCGCTGAGATCCTCGACCAATCGAACCAGCGAGGTAACCGGCTGTCCGCTGTTGAACGCAGCAGAGAGCAGCGCCGACAGATCGACTTTGTCGTCCTCGGCAGGGGTGTAGACCGCGTTATTGCCCTGATCGTAATCGGTGATGTGGTCAAAGGTTGGCGTGGCAGCCTGCGCGTCAGCAAGCGCAGATGCGTCGAAAACAAACGTGTCTGCGCCGGCTCCGCCGGTCAACTTATCCGCGCCGGGCCCGCCGGTTAGCGTATCGTCGCCAGGGCCGCCGTCGAGCACGTCGTCCATGGAGCCGCCAATAAGAACGTCATTTCCATTGCCGCCCGTGGCCACGATCGTCGTGTCTGCAGCGCTCCCGTCAAGAGTATCGTCACCATCATTTCCGTTGAAGAAGACTGTATGATTGGTAATGCCAGCGGCGCTAAGTGGAAGAATTTGCGCGGTGTCGTTGAAACCGCCACCGTTGAACAGCAACTCGGAAAACTGGGTAAAGACGTCCTGAACATCGCCAGTGAGGGCGTCCAAAACAACGCCATTTGTGCCCTGAGTGGCGAACGTCAGGTCGGCTCCGGACGCCGCACTGCCCTGAATGGCAAGGAGGCCACCGTTTCCGACAAGCGGCGCATCTTGAGGACTGTCGCTCGCTACGGTAGCATCGACAACGGGTGTAACAAGATCCCATCCAAGGACATCCATTACTTCAAGATCCGTGGGCGAGATTTCACCCGGAATGCCAGCGGATGCCCCTCCAAAGGCGTCATAAGAGGGGTCACCAACGGTCACTACATTGGCCCAATCGGCTCGATCAACTGGATCGTTGTTAAGCGAACTGTTAAACGGCAGCGCAGAGAGATGAGTTCCGTCTACTGAAAAAAATCCGGATAATGCAGCAGCGTCAGGTTCGCCCGGGTGGCCTCTTGAAACGTAACGGAAAAGATCAATCGGACTATATTTAAACACGGGGGCAAAGCCGTCGAGCACCGTTATGCCGCCGTATCCGACCCGTCCCATAACTTCTGAAATTTCATGTTCAAGTACTGAGACGGCGTCGATTGCTGTCGGCGCCAAAGAAACGTTCTGAGAATACGACCAATTCAGCTGTGTTCCATCGGCATACGCGGGGCTGGCATTAAGACCAATCCAGCCGTCGGTATCGTTGTCGTTCGGAGATAGACCTAGGGCTTTGAGCTGCGCATTCGTCAACCAAAACTCATGTTTCAGGATTATTCCACTCGTCGGATCATCATTGGGTAGGGTACTAAGGGCAATGTTATCTATTTCTGATTTATGCTTTTCACTGGCCATTGCTGTGATCAGCTCTGAATAGCTTATATATCTGCCCGCGCCGATGGTGCTACTCTGTCCAAAGTCGGTACTTTGAACAGCTTCTCCATTCACTTCGTTCCAACCAAAATTGATATTGAGTGTTACTGGATCACTAAATGTATTCTCGTAATATTGAACTGCTGCTGATATGGCTTGTTTATAGTCAGCTATATCTGGAGGCGCTGATCCAATTCCGTGTTCCCAATCATATGAAGCGTTGATAATGAGGTGAGTTTGCGGCGGTGCCACGCCGCGATCCTGAACAGTAAGAGAATATTGACCGGTTACTGTTTGATAGTCAGCTCCACTTGCGTTAATATTGAAGAAGTATGTTTGTGGACCGCTTCCAGGTACCGTGTAGTCGAAGCTTGGATTCGTTCCGGAGTCCGATTTATCGCCTGTGGGCAGGACGTTGCCATCCGAATCCCTTAACCGGATGAAAACAGAATCGAGCGTGTCAGCAGCATTCACTCCGGCGCTTGCGATAAAAGTGTACTTGTGGCCACCCATTAATGTTATGTTGTAGTAATCTCCATCAGGTCCTCCACCGACGTCCGTTGAGTCGATCGTGCCATAAGAGGTCCCAAGGGATAGAGTTGCTGTGCTCTGAATCGAGTCTGGAATCTGGTCGGTTGTTGTGCTGGCCGCCGCGTGCAGACTCACGGAGTAGTCGCCGGTTGCCGTTCTCCACGCGGGGTCAGGCCCGCCAGCACTCACGGCCAGGTAATAGGTCTGCGTGGGGTCGCTTTGATACGCAGTGTCAAAAGTGAACGATGGATTGGCACCCTCAACTGCAGGATGAATTTGCGTTCCGTTCGGTCCGTAGAGGCTGATGTCTATCAGCCCTGTCGTCGTGGATGTTGCAGCGCCCGTGAAGGTGTAGACATTCCCCTGCGTGAGCGTGACTCGGTACCAGTCCTTGTCGACGTGCCCCCCAGAACCGTCCGGCAGGGATATAGCTACGTCACTGCTCATCGGTTCGGCATCAATGGTGCCAGCCACCGTCCCGTTCACCGGCAGGTTCGCAGTCGTACTGGGACCTTGATGTACGTCGTCTGTCGTCGCCGTCAGCGGATTGGCGAGGAAGCCGTGCGTGACATTGTTGCTGTCGTAGTAGTACCCAACGATCTGTCCGGCATCGTTGATGCCTTGCGCAACCGTACCCCCAGCACCTAGGCCGTCATCAATCGTCGTAAACACCCCACCGCTGTCGAGAAAGCCATGTCTGATGTTGTTATTATCGACATAATATCCGACGATCTGTCCTAGATCGTTGATTCCTTCTGCATAGGTTTGTCCCGGCGCCAGTGGATCATCGAAATTGGTGTAGGTGCCGTTTTGATAAACGAACCCGTGGTAGCCGCTTCCATCGTGGTCATATCCGACGACAACATCATTATTGTTGATACCTTGGGCCATCGTGAGATCGGCGGCAGGATTTGAAATAAACGTGTAAACGCCTCCCCGTAAAATAAAGCTGATCGGGCCGTAGGAGATGCCGACGATCGTACCGGCGTCATTGATACCATAACCGATGTTACCGAGGCTGATCCCGCCATCCAAAGCGCTAAACGTACCTCCACTGTAAACGTAGCCTCGATTAAGAAAGCCGTCAGCGAAATGTCCTACGAGGGTACCGGCATCATTGATACCAAATCCGTCGGTACCATTGATGCCCGCCGGCTCATCGATTGTGGTGTAGGTCCCAATGCTGTACAAAAATCCATGCCAGCCGTGGCTGTTGCTGAAGGAGCCAACAATCTGGCCTTTATTGTTGATGCCGTACGCAAGTGTCTGTACGCCTGATGGGGCATCCAATGTGGCGTAGTCGTAGGTAACTGTAGCCTGGCCGTTTAGGTTGAGCGAGTAGTTGCCGGTGGCAGTCTTCCATGCAGGGTCTGCACCCCCAGCACTCACAGCGAGGTAATAGGTTTGCGTGGCACCGCTCTGAGATGTGGTGCCAAAGGTGAATGATGGATTGGCGCCTTCGACCGCAGGATGAACTTGGGTTCCATTCTGATCGTAAAGACTCATGTCCATGAGTCCGGTCGTTATCGATGTCGCCGCACCAGTGAATGTGTAAGCATAACCTTTGTAGAGCGTGACCTTATACCAATCCTTGTCCACATAACCGCCGGAACCGTCAGGCAGCGACGCCGAGATGTCACTGATCATTGGCTCGGCGTCAATGGTTCCGGTCACTGAATTGCCCGTCAAAAGAACGGCGCTCGTGTCCGTACCCTCGTGCACACTGTCCGTTACAGGAGGTAAGGGCGCAGTGGCGTATCCGATTTCGACGCTTCCACCGACATTTACGTTGCCGAAGAATTTTATAGTACCATCTTCGATTCGGACGTCATTCACGCCGAGACCAGTCGGTAGATTTACGACACCTTCGATAGTGAAGTGTGAGCCGTCTGTCGAAATCCCATAGTGAGTGACGCCATTGGCATCGTTAAAGATCGCAAACACATACTCTGTACCGTTGCTGCTGGTCGTTGTGGCCGCCACAAGAGTATAGCCGTCTGGTATTTGTACGATGGTGTCGTTCGTAAAATTTGCTCCGTCCGTGGAGACAGCGTCCTTCAGGACAAACCCAGTCGACAGGCGATCGTAATAATAGGCATGGTACGTGCCTGCTATCTTTACAACTTCCTGCAGTTGGAAGCCGGTTCCGTTTGCGCTGTCAAACCCGAAGCGGATCGGAGTCGGATCAAAGGTCCAATTGACTCCATCAAGGGATGTCGCACGTCCAAACCCGTTTCCGCTGCCAGGCTCAAATTCAAGAGGTGTACTGTTGCCAAAGAACCAGAGTTCATACACTCCATTTTCGTACATCAGTGTGATTGGTGCTTCCCGGAATGATGCCCAACCCGGGCTGTTAGCATTGCCGATCACGGGAACCGACGAGCTTTTCGTCCACGTCACTCCGTCCGTGGATGTTGCGAGGCCGATTTGGATGCTGTTGCCAAACAAACCGCCGTAGAGCATTGAATATTGGTTGCCGACCTTTGTTATGGCCGGGCTAATCACTCCCGAGGCAAATCCCGTCCCATCTAGGATGATGCCTTGATCGGTTGCATCAATAGTCGTTGGAGACGATGAAATTGGCATGAAATGGCTCCAAAAGGATCGATTTTACCGACGTTAATTGAACCGATCGGTTCGTTGTGTTTCAGCATTTGGCATGAGCATGAAGGCCGACATCTTGCACATGACGGACCTCACGTGTTCTGCAGTAATCAGCCGCGTGCATTTCAAACTGTCGTGGCGTGTCCTTGTGGCGCGGACGCCACATGAGATACTCGTGGTCAAAAGGGACGCGGACGTCATTCCAGCAGGGGTTGCAGGCGTGATCGCATAATAGGGCGGTCGTCGAAACGGCGCGCAATTCCCTCGCCGGGGGCGCGACGCAATCCAGACTCAGTTCACCTGTCGGGCGCGTCGCTCCTGGGCGAGCGCCCCCGTCATCCATTTTGAACAATCGGAGCCCCCTGCCTTGAAGCCCGCGCTCATACCTAAATTGTTCTGAAATATTCCATTCAATTGTTCCACTCTCACCACATTCACCGCAAAGTTTCAACTGCCCATTGGTCCCTTTCCTCAGTTGAGGAGCCAGTCGCAGGTGAGTCCTAAGACCTCGCTGCGAGGCCTCAAAGCGCCTGCCATTCCAAGCCTTTTGCCGCCATGTTTAACGTAATGAATTACCGGGATTTTCCGCGATGAAGCCCCTTGAAGCATCGGCATTTTTCTTCCATCACTTCGATTCAGCCGCCGATCTTGTGAAGACGACGCGCGTGGGAAAAAACCAGTGCCCGGCTGACGAGCCCGTCCGTTGAAGCGCGGCCGCGCCAGGTAAATCTGGCGGCATGCCGACCGCGAAAAGCATCTAAAAATTCCGTTGCCTGCGCGATGCAATGCTTACGCAGCATACGTCTTGCTGGCGATGCTTGTGGTGCTCATCGTCGGTACGGGGATCTTCTAGCTGGCGGTCGACGTGTGATCGTGTGGGAAGCGCGCCGGCCGCTTTGCTGAATTAGCGCCCTGTGCGGGTATGGTTTTGAAGTAAGCGATTCAACAGTGGTGTTGACGTATCCCTGAGTGGGTATGCCTTAATGGTTTCCGCCTGCCCGAACACTTGAGCCCACGCCCAGCATTCCAACTGGAACCGATCAACCTTGCTATTGCTGAATGCCGAGATTAAATGGCGCCTGACGGGGAAGGAGTCCCCCACAACCGCCGATGAGGCTGATGACTCCTGCCGGACGCTTAGCGTCGGTAGGAGTCTGCTCAAGCAACTCCCACTGCCTCTAAGTCTCCATTCTGTTAGGCGCGCGTGCAAATGAATGCGCGGGCGCAGTAATTGGACCGCGATTCGACTTGGAGGCATGGACATGACAGGCGTTTGGACCCTTGCGACGTTGTGGTTCGGCCTCGCGATAATCGCAGGCCTCCTTTCGGTCTGGCTCCGCGTCTCAACCGCCCTGTCGGAGATCGTCGTCGGGACGGCCGCGCAATTGATAATCGGCGCAGCGGTCGGCTCCACAGTGCTGGGTACGGACGAGTCCTGGGTCAAATTCCTGGCCGGTATCGCCGCCATTGTGCTGACGTTCCTCGCCGGCGCAGAGCTCGATCCGGCGGTCTTCAAGCTTAAGTGGAAGGAGGCGGCTGCGGTTGGGCTCGCGAGCTTCTTCTTTCCGTTTCTGGGGTGCGCCGCCGCCGCCCACTATCTGCTGGGATGGGAGGTCATGCCGAGCTGGCTGGCCGGGGTCGCCATGTCAACGACCTCGGTTGCCGTCGTGTACGCGGTGATGATCGAGTTCGGCTTCAACACGACTGAATATGGCAAGACCATCTTGGCCGCGTGCTTTATCACCGATCTCGGTACCGTCGTTGCGCTTGGGCTCATATTCGCGCCGTTCACGATCAAGACTGCGATCTTCGTTTGCGTTGGGGTGCTGGCGTTTGTGGTTCTCCCTTGGCTCACACCGCGCTTCTTCAAGCTCTATGGCAATCGGCCTTCCGAGATGGAGGCGAAATTTCTGCTCCTATGTCTTCTCGGAATGGGAGCGCTTGCGACTTGGGCCGACAGCGAAGCCGTGCTTCCGGCCTATGTGATCGGAATGGTCCTGGCCGGCAGCGTCGGAAAAGATCACGCCCTGATCAGGCGGCTGCGGACGCTGACGTTCGGATTGCTGACGCCGTTCTACTTCATCCGCGCCGGCTCCTTCGTTTCCATACCCGCACTGATCGCGGCGCCGGCAGCCTTCATCTGCTTTCTCCTCGTCAAGATCGCGAGCAAGATCATCGGTGTCTATCCGGTCACCAAGTACTTTGGTTCCCCGAACAAGGAGGCCATGTACACCACGCTCCTGATGTCGACCGGTCTTACCTTCGGCACGATCTCGTCCCTATTTGGTTTATCGCACGGTATCATCGACCAGGGCCAATACTCTGCATTGGTTGCCGCGGTCATCGGAAGCGCCGTGATTCCGACGGTCATCGCCAACGCTTATTATCTGCCACGTCACTTGCTGCCCCAGCCAGGGTCGGAGAAACTGCCGGCCGAACGTGAGGTCGCAACCCCGCTAAGACAGGCTGCGAGAACAGCCGATTGACCGTCGGGGGGCACCAGCCGCCGGTAAGCTCCGGGATGCGACCCGCCACTCCGGTCCTCGAAATTGTCGGACTCTTCCGGCGCGCGGCGCCGAAGGAGAGCAGCAGGTGGCGAGCACGTCCACAGCGGACCTGCCGCTAAGCCCTTTAGGGACTCGTGGCGGGAGTGAGCTGGACCCCTAGCGGCGATCGCAGAATGGGCTTGGAAACCGTGGCAGGGGCTGATCGGGGTGGAGGTGTCGAGATCTTGTCAAGGATGTATTGTTCGACGGTCTGCAGGTCGTTGATCTCACGAGTCGTCTGCTCCTGGCCGGCTGAGAGCCGGTCGATGCTACGCTCGATTCTGCGCGTCACCTGCTCTTGAATGGTGGCAGTACTGGTGGCGAGCCGGTCGATGCTCCGCCGCAGCGCATCGTGATCGAGCGATATTGCTTTGAGCGAGGCAACTTCTCTGCTCGCATTGCCGTAGGATTGCCAAGTCAATGCCACGGCCGCGCCAATGGAAAACGTGATCAGGTAGCGGGCGAACGCAAGCGGATCAAGTCTGCCGAACCTGCCGAGTGGGTCCGGGCTGCCAAGTGAAGGTCGCCCGCTAGCGAACTGATCTTTCAGATCGGCCAGGCGAATGGCGGGAACCTCGACCGAGGAGTCCTCGAAGCACTCGGATCGCGTCGGTCTCGGCCTGGCACCCATATACACCTCCCGCGAGATTCGCGCCTGATGTTCGACAGCACAGGTGTGTTTTGTCGGTCGGATTCTCGACTTGTCCTCTCGGTTTAGGCGGCTTACCCACCGAAAAACCACGGAGGCGGCGGCCGGGCGAGCGCTTTACCGCCAGACCGTTTAGTCGTCACGGAGAATGCGGCCTATGCGCAAGAGGCCGCTGGCCTCGGGCGGCGTGGTGGTGAGGACGGCCAACAATGGGGATGGCTGAGGCCGACGTTCGGAAATAATCGCGGCAACGCTCGCCGCCCATGAAGCGAGGACCGTCTCCACGCTGCTCCGCGGGCTTCCTATGCCCGGTGCGAGCCTGAAAAAACGAGGCGACCCGAAGGCCGCCCCGTGTTGTCGCTGAGATCGAGTCGCTGTCACGGAAAGCTTAAAGCTCTGCCGTAAGCTTTCCGACGCTTCTATCGCCTAGTTAGTGGCGAAACAATAAATCCTGCCGGCGCCTCCGGTGTTGATGAGCGCCTGCTTGGTGCACCCCTGGCTCATATGCGCCGAATTCCATGAAGTGTTCTGGCCGCCCGACCGGTCGCTGTGGCCCAGCATGGCGCGCGCGCGATCCGCCGGAATGTTCTGGTTCTGCTGCGGCAGGGTCATGCCGTCCGAGGTCCAGTTATTGCAGGTGTGATCGATGCCGTCGGTGAACGCCCGGCCCTGGGAGTCCGATCCGGTCAAGATGTCGTGCTGGTTGCCGCCGGGAGGAGACCCTACGCCTGGAACCTCGTTACCCTTTACATCGAGGGCGGTCGCGCGCTGGACGTTGTTGCGGTCACGCTGCTGGTCGCCATGCAGGTCGGCGACATTGCTGGCGATCAACTGGCCTTTGACGTTGTACCAGGGGCCGGAACCGATGCGATCGCGCGCGTTGATACGCGGCTGGTTGCCACGCTGTTCCTGGCTGAGATACGCGTGCCAGGTGCGCCCGGCGGCTTGCCCGCCCAGGGACTGAGCCTCGTTCTGGCAAATCTGGTCGGCGCCCGCGAGCCCGCCAAGGTTGCCGGTGCCGGACGGGTTGTCGGCAATGAAGAAGCTCGCGAGCTGGGGGTTCATCTGCGGCTGCTGCTGCTGGGCCTGCGCCAGCATGGCCGCCGACCCCAGAAAGGCGATGGCAGCGGCGGAAAGAGTGATCGTTCTCATCATCGTGTTTTCTCTCCCTATTGCGGCGCATTGAATAAGTGCGCGGCGCCACTGATAGCCTGTCCACGAACCCGTGCACAAGGATTTCTGGTGAGACAGAGCGCCATCGACCGGTGCATGGGTCGCAAACCGAGCCAGGGTATACGGGCTGGACCGCATGACCAAAGGGGGTGGGAAAGCGGCGGAACTTCGGCAACTGCCGCGCCAAGCCCGCCTCGCACGATCCTTCCTCGAAGCCTGCGAGCACTGACTTCTCGTTCGTCACTTCGGGATAGGGCAATGCGTAATGGTCAAATCCCCGATACCGAACCCCAGGGCGTTCACTGTGCGGGAGCCCATTCTCCTGTTCCGCATGGGTAGCGGTACCGACCGGCAGACGTGGCCGGCATTCCCGGTGAGATCGTAGCTAAGATGGTGGTGAAGGGCTTTGTTTCGCGTGATGCGGTTGGGCGCCTTTCACTCACGAATAGCGGCCGCGCTGCGCTGCGGGCGTTGTTGGCGGCTCCGTGAAGGGGAAGCGCAAGACTACGCGTGCCGGCGATGGTGTGGCTTCAGCAATAGACGGTGTGGCACTTGTGTCGGTTGAGGATGGTAATATGGGCTCTCGATACAGATCCCGCCAAGGCCGGACTGGGTTGTTCTGCACTGCTCCCAACTCGTGTAATAACAGGAAAGCGCGCCAGCATCTTTGCCGCCAGTGACTGCGCACCATGGATAAGAATAAGGTGATTGCGCATTGCTCATTTGCATTTCACCCAGCAATGCAGCGGCAATGGCAAGTAGCGCGATGAGTGGCGTGCGCATGTGCTCGCTCCGTTGTCGTTTTCGCTCGCCGCCCCAGTTTACCAGTCTTGCTGACCGGCGGGAGTGGCGTGCCGAGCAAAAAAGCCCGCGCCAGATGACGCGGGCAGGTTATACGAGGTTGATCACCGAACGAACCTGAAAGGTGATCGGAGCTGATGGTGCGCTGATCGACCGGCGTCGTCAATTGGCCGATATCGGGGCGGGCTTGATATTCGCGCTGACGATTACGCCCCCGAACCGCAACCGGAAGCTACGACCTGGCTCATCGCCAACGCTGCGCCGGCGATAAAGCACTGCTGAGGGGACCGGACTAACGCCCGAGCGGGTGACTATGGCTCCCAGCCCGAACCATAAGGCGTGATGGCCCCCTGAATTTCTTCGAAAATGCGCAACCACAGTCTGCCGCTCTCGATTTTTGCCATAGGCAGGCCTTCGGGAGATTGCTCGTCCATAGCCTGGAGTCTGGCCAGATCTTTTCCAATTTCGTTGATTACGCGGGCAACCCAAGCGGAGATCACGTTGTATGCGGGCGCGTCGAGATCCGTCTGCATGAAATCAAGTGCGCGTGAGAGGACAGTGGAGGGCTCCAGGAGCTGTTCGACTGTTGATGCATCGGCCATGTTAACCACCTTCAACGTGCGGCTTATGCCCCGTGCGTTAAATCAAAAGGGGGCGCCAGGGTTGCGGCTGGTCAGGCAAAGCCACCGCGCCGGCTTGCTAACTGTGAACGCCGTCTCGCTCTGCTTGCTATTGCCGGCGGTTGCTCGCCGCATGGGCTCGGCGTGCTCAGGTGCGAGCCCGGCCAGCGCCTCGCTCGTGTTCCGGACGTGCCACGGGTCGCAAAGTCCTATTGCGGGGGTGCGAACAGGTGCAGCGACTGGCCGCTATTCGGCAAGCGGAGTGACTGATCGCGAGCCGGCTATGGCCCCGGTGCAGAATTTCTCCATTTCTATATCATGACAGCAAATGACAAGCTCTAACCCCGGTCGGAGAACTCAAATGAAATTCAAAGCCCTCGCCCACGCGGCATCTGCAGGAGGCACGTTTCTTGTCATTGGTGCCTTGACCAGCTTCACCTCGGCGGCGCTGACTGCGGCGGCAGCGCAACACAACGCGCGGGTGCCCGATTTCTCCTCCAACCAAGTCGGCTGGATCGCAATGAATCCCGACTTCATCGCGGTACCTGGCGGCCCTAGCCCCACGCGTAGCGATCCGGCCCATCCCTACGTTCCCAACAACGCGGGGGCGCAGCCGACTTTCCGAGTTGCCGATCTCACCAATCCCAACATTAAGCCGTGGGCCAAGGAGGTCATGAGGCGGGAGAACGAGAAGGTGCTTGCCGGCGGGATCGGCTACACGGCCCGATCGAGCTGCATGCCCGCGGGCGTGCCAGGCTTCATGATGTTCATCGTTGAGCCGATCTTCTTTATTCAGGCCCCGAAAGAGGTCTTGATGATCCATTCGGGCAACGAGGAGGTCCGCCGCATCTATCTCGACGTGCCCCATTCGCTCAACCCAAAGCCATCCTGGTACGGCGAGTCGGTTGGTCATTACGAAGACGATACGCTCGTGATCGACACCGTCGGGCTTAATGACAAGACCTACGTCGATAACTACCGCACACCACATACGGAGAAGCTTCACGTCATCGAACGCTGGAAGCTGATAGATAACGGCAACATGATCGAGGTCAGCATCCGGGTGGAAGATCCGGAGACTTTCAACGAGCCGTGGTCGGCAATCCAGCGTTACCGGCGTGTGCAGCCGCGCTCGCTGGGCGAGGAGGCCTGCGCCGAAAATAACAACACGTTTTTCGACTATCATATGCCGGTGGCGACCAAACCGGACTTTTAGGCAGCCGAGGTCGCCGTTGAGCGGCGTTGCCGATCGCGCTCGCGGACCTGTTCGTCATCGGCAGTCTGGCTGTTGGGAAACTGGTCATTGGAGAATGCGGCGGGCGCTTCTCGGCAGCGTGGCGGAAACCGTGGCGCGCCACGCGCCATGCCCGCCTTGTGGTGGTGCGTGAAAGGAATGAGCTTCGTCCGACGGGATGGATAAATCGATCGGCGCCGCTGCCAGCCGCCTATCCTCGGAACAAACCGAACGGTGCTCTTGCGAGCACTGATGTGGCGGCGCAGCTTGCGCGGCCGGAGGCCCAAGAGATGTGGACGATTTAGTCCTGGATTAATCTCGGTGAAGGCCACGGGATCACGATGCCGCTCCGCGTTCGGGCTTGACTCACACATATCCCAATGGTTATGCGTCAATCAATAGCCATTGGGTTATCGATCCAAAAATGCCGAACGCCCACGATGTGCTTTTCAGGACGCTCGCCGATCCGACCCGCCGGGCGATCTTCGAGCGGCTGTGCCGTGATGGAGAGCAGACGGTCGGGGCGCTGACGGCTCGAGCCGGGGTCTCGCAACCGGCCGTCTCAAAGCATCTCGGGGTCCTGAAACAGGCCGGGTTGGTGCGCGACCGCCACCAAGGTCGACAGACGCACTATAGCGCGCAGCTCGGCGCCTTGGCCCCGCTGATCGATTGGACAAGCCAAATGGCCGGCTTCTGGCAAAGCCGATTCGACAACCTCGAAGATCTGCTCAAAAGGATGGACCAATGAACGAAACGCTCTCCGTTGTTATCGAACGCGAGATACCTCATCCGCCGGAAAAGATCTGGCGCGCGCTCACGCAACCACACCTGATCGAGGAGTGGCTCATGAAGAACGACTTCAAGCCTGTGGTGGGCCACCATTTCGATCTTCGGGCAGACTGGGGCGTTGTTGACTGTCACGTCCTGGCACTCGAGCCAAACAAAACGTTGTCTTACACGTGGGGTGCCTACGGCCTCGAGAGTGTCGTCACTTGGACTCTTACCCCTACAAGCACAGGGACCCACCTGCGCATGGAGCAGTCGGGCTTCCGGCCGGATCAGCAACAGGCCTACCAGGGCGCCAAAGGCGGGTGGCCGCGGTTCCTTGCGGCCCTGGAGCAGCTATTGGCGCGGATAGATTGAAGTCTGCCGGCACAATTCAAAACTAGTCCGTGTCTACAGAGCGACACCCGCTGCGAACGTGACAAACGAAGGGAATACCAATGAAGATCAAGTTGACCAGCGTGTACGTGGACGACCAGGAAAATGCTCTGCGCTTCTACACTGAAGTGCTGGGCTTCACCAAGAAGGCTGATTTCAGCAATGGGCCGTTTCGCTGGCTGACCGTGGCCTCACCCGACGAGCCGGACGGAACCGAGCTACAACTCGCGCTCAACGACAACCCAGCGTCCAAAGCCTACCAGCAAGCGATATTCCAGCAGGGCCGGCCCGCGGTCATGTTCTTCACCGACGACGTCAAGGGCGACTACGAGCGCATCAAAGCGCGCGGCGCCGAATTCACCATGCCGCCCACCGATGTAACCGGCTCGACCATCGCCCAGTTGAACGACACCTGCGGCAATCTCATCCAAATCACCCAGCTGGCTCGCTGGTAGGGCGGGCGGTTCGGCAGCACGGCTGGGCCTCGGCATTAAGGAGGAGAAGCGGCATGAAGAAGAGCGGGTCGCAGAAGAGCAAGTCTCCTTCCCAGCTGATAGACGCGAAAATCGAGGAGCTAGGCGACTGGCGAGGCAAGATGCTCAGCCGGCTCCGGACCTTGGTCAAGGAAGCCGATCCCGAGGTCGTAGAAGAGTGGAAGTGGAGAGGGGTTCCGGTGTGGTCGCACGACGGATTGATCTGCACAGGCGAGACTTACAAGAAAGTCGTGAAGATGACCTTCGCCAAAGGGGCGGCTTTGAAGGATCATTCGGGCCTCTTCAACTCCAGTCTTGACGGGACCACAAGGCGTGCCATCGACTTCCACGAGGGCGAGAAGATAGACGAGGAGGCGTTGAAGAGTCTCGTTCGCGCCGCCGTGACCCTGAACAAGTCCACAGCCCGAAGCTAATCCACGGAATCAAACATTTCCGTGGACTCCCGCATCTGGCAGCCGCCCCAATCGGTCGCACAGCAACGCTAGCCCAACTTTACGCTCGGCAGCTCGGACAATTCTGATGTCTAGCCGCTCCTTGTGAGGTGAAGCCTTATGCCCTGAACTTGGTTGCGCCGTGTAAACTGTGGGCTACATTCACCTTATGGCCGATCGCCCTTCATCACGCGTCCGAACTGTGTCCTCAAATTCCGAGTGGGATATATATCTTGTGCGTTCGACGCCAACCAAGAAGTGGCTCGGCATGGTCGAGGCGACCGATGTTGATGCGGCTATCGCGGAGGCCGCCTGGCGGTTTGACGTGAAGGATCCGAGCAGGCTCATCGCTGTGCGACGGCGATAGCCAAGGACGATCCTTCCATCCCACTGACACACCCCCCGTAAAATCACTCCAGCGTCTCGCGATAGCACCACACCGCGATCGCCACCACCGCGACCATGAATAGGGCAATCGGCCATAGCTCGGGCAGGATGTCGGGCGTGCCGTTGCCTTTGATGAGCACGCCGCGCACGATCCGCATCGCGTGAGTGGTCGGAAATACCTCCCCGATCCATTGCGCCCAGGCCGGCATGCCGCGAAACGGGAACATGAAACCCGACAGCATGAACGACGGCAGCAGCATGAATTGGGCGAATTGAATCGCCTGCATCTGGTTCGCAGACACGGTCGAGAAGGTGATGCCCAACGCGAGATTCCCGCCGATGAAGAGACCCAGCGCCATCAGCAGCGTGAGCAGCGAGCCGCGCAGCGGCAGCTGGAAGAAGGCCGCCGAGGCGACCAGGATCAGCGCCACCTGGATATAGCCGATGAATACGTAGGGCACCATCTTGGCGACCATGACTTCGATCGGTCGCACCGGCATCGCCAGCAGGTTCTCCATCGTGCCTCGTTCTCGCTCCTTGGTGATCGACAGTGTCGTCATGAAGAGCGTCGACATCATCAGCACGATGCAAATGAGCCCGGGCACGATGTTGAGCACCGTCAATTGCTCGGGATTGTAGCGAGCGTGCACTACGAACTGGAACGCGGGCGCGGTCGGCGTCGCCCGCATGACGGGCGGCAGATCGCGGTCGAGCGCCGTCGTGACGGTGGCGAGCGCCGCCGTCGCGTTGCCGATGGCGCTGGGGTCCGTAGCATCGGCGTCGATCAGCACCGAAGGCCTCTCGCCGCGGTCGACCGAACGGTCGAAGTTCGGCGGGAACGCGATCACGAACATCAATTCGCCCTGCGCCAGCGCGCGCTCGGCCTCCGCCTCGCTCGCCAGCATGCGAATATCGTAATAGCCGCTGTTGCGCAGCGCCGCGATGATGGTGCGCTCGTATTTCGAGTGCTCGACCGCGAGCAACCCCGTCGGCAGGTGCTGCGGATTGGTGTTGATGGCATAGCCGAACAGGAACAGCTGCATGATCGGCACCGCGATGATGAACCGCAGCGTGATCGCATCACGCGTGACCTGGATCCATTCCTTGCGCAGCAGGGCGTAGAGTCGTCTGAAGGAGATCATGGCTGTTCTCCCTTCATGCTCAACATGTGGATGAAGACGTCTTCGAGGCGCGGCTCGACTTCGCGCCACGCCAGCGCGTCGTAGTCGGCGCGACGGATCGCGCTCTCGAGCGCGGCGCGATCCGTCCCAGCCACATGGAGGGCGCGTCCGAACACCGCGGCGGCCTCGACGCCCGGCGTGCGCCGCAAACTGCGTGCCGCATCGTCAACATCCGGGCCCGTCGCCTCATAGGTGATCAGTCCGGACTCACGTGAAACCTCATCGGCACCGCCTTGCACCACAATGCGCCCTTGAGCGAGATAGACGATGCGGTTGCAGCGTTCAGCCTCGTCCATGTAGTGGGTCGAGACCAGGACGGTGAGCCCTTCACCCGCCATGTCGTGGATGAGGTCCCAGAACTCGCGGCGTGCCTTGGCGTCGACGCCCGCGGTGGGCTCATCGAGGAGCAGCAGCTGCGGCTCGTGCAGGATGCAGGCTGCGAGCGCGAGGCGCTGCTTCCAGCCGCCCGAGAGTTGCCCGGCGAGTTGATCGCGGCGATCCGCAAGGCCCATGCGGTCCATGATGTCCTGCACGGCCCGGCGCGCGTGCGGCATCTCGTAGACACTCGCGACCAGATCGAGATTCTCAAACACCGTGAGATCTTCGTAGAAACTGAATTTCTGCGTCATGTAGCCGACATGGCGGCGGATCGACGATGCCTGCCGGATGATGTCGAAGCCGAGGCAAGTGCCGCGCCCGCTGTCCGCCGTGAGGAGGCCGCACAGCATCCGGATGGTGGTGGTCTTGCCGCTGCCATTAGCGCCCAGAAAGCCGCAGATTTCGCCTTTGGCCACCTGCAGGCTGAGCCCATCGACGACCTTGATGGCGCCGAAGCTCTTTCTCAGATCGTGGACGTCGATGACGTAGTCGGACATGTGCTTCACAGGTGGGCATCGTCGCCGGGCTTTTCCCTACCCTCCCCCGAATGCGACCGAATCCGGGGGAGGGTAGGGAGGGGCAGCAGAGACAATCGGCGTGGCCCCCGGATCAGGTCCGGGGCGACAAGCCCGGCCACGGCGAGTGCAAAGTGCCTCAGCATGACTGCGACCCGCTCTATGGGCTGTTCCGCGCGAATGAAGACGCCGGCAGCGGGCGCACTGCCATCGGTTGACCGGGGTTGATGAGCGTGGCGTGGTCGCGCGGCGGCCGCGCTTCCACCATGTAGACGAGCTTGGCGCGGCTGGCCTCGCTGTAGATCACCGGCGGAGTGTATTCGGCTTGCGGCGAGATGAAGGAGATCGTGGCCGTGAAGTCGGCGGGGCAACGGTCGCACAACAGTGCGACTGTGTCGCCAATATGGACCTCGGCAAGCCGCGCCTCGGGCACGAAGAATCGCACGAAGATATTTTCAGGGGGCAGCAGCGACACCACCGGGCCGCCGGCCGGGATGGTTTCGCCGGGGCGGGCGAGCACGTCCGCAACGATGCCGGCCACGGGCGCCGCGACATGACGCTGATCGATCCGCCACTGCGCCATGGCGACCCCCGCGCGCAGTGATTCCACGAGTTGCTGTTGCGCTTTGATCTCGCCCTCCCGCCCCATCGGGGCGCGCAGTTGGGCGACCGCGGCTTCAAGGCCCTGCACCCTGGCAGTGGCCGAGCGAAGGTCTGCGCGTTGTTGGTCCACGAGCTGTTGGGTGGCCGAGAGGGTCCGCACCAGGGTTTCGCTGCGCCGCAGGTCGGCCTCGATCTTATCGCGGGCGGCCCTGGCATCGGCGAGGTTGGCTTCCGCCTGCTGGATCTCGGTCGGCTTGGCGGCGGCCTCAAGGTTGGCGAGCTGCTCTTCGGCCTGCTTGAGCTGGCGCGCTGTCTGGTCGCGCGCCGCCCGATCGGCGGTGTCGTCCTGGTCGAACAGAGGTGCGCCGGACGCTACTCTGGAGCCGCGGGCCACGAAAAGCGAGGTGAGGAGCCCCTGCTGCGTTGGGCCGACCTTGACGAAATCTGCTTCGGCGTATCCCTGCCATTGCACCGGGGGCGGCGCGCGCGTTGTCCACCACCAGCCGGCACCGGCTGCGGCCACGAGAAGCACGGCAATGGCGGCAACGAGGCGTCGGCTCACGGGCTTGACCTTTTGTAACCGAACGGTATCGTTGCATTAACATCTATGTTCCGCCACGGCAAGGAGCAATGGAACGCATGTCAGATCTGCCGCTGGAACACGGCGAGTTTAAGCGAGGCCCGGGCGGGCGGCCGACCCGGGAGGAGGCGGAGCGGCGGCACCGCAGCCTGCTGGAGACTGCCTTCCGATTGTTCTTGGCGAAGGGCTGGGACGGCGTCTCGATAGACGAGATTTCCCGCCAGTCGGGCGTCGCCAAGGGCTTCATCTACGCGCGTTACGCTGACAAGGGCGCGCTGTTTGTCGGGGCGATCGAACGCCTCATGGCTGATGCCATGGGCACGTTGCATCTGGTCGAGCCATTACCGGATGATGTTGAGCAGGGGCTCTATGATTTCGGTCGCAAACTTTTGGATATCGTGCTGCAGCCCGAGGCGCTGGCGTTTCATCGCCAATTCATTGCGGAAGCCGCGCGATTTCCGGAGCTGGCCAGATTGTTCGTGGCACGCAATCGG
>Ga0070734_10001749_pt1 | contig 29706 bp, 30 predicted proteins | sample Coa_R1_8_FD_66444 | JGI IMG/M metagenome (GOLD analysis project Ga0070734, IMG submission 66444) | Surface soil microbial communities from Centralia Pennsylvania, which are recovering from an underground coalmine fire - Coalmine... | ecosystem: Environmental > Terrestrial > Soil > Unclassified ... | reverse complement strand
GTAGGCACACTCGTCATTTTGAAACTGGTCGACGTTACGATCGGCCTACGAGTTTCCGAGGAGGAAGAACTGCAGGGCCTGGATCTCTCTCAACACGGTGAAGAGGGATATTATTGGGAAACGCCAGCTTAGTTGTGGGTCTTATTACCTGACCTATGCGGCTGCAGTGAATAAAGCAGAACAGGACTTGCAAATATCATGACGAAGATCGAAGCAGTCATACAGAATTCCAAGCTGGACGCCGTGAAGTCGGCGCTGCAAGAGATCGGTGTCGAGGGCATGACCGTGCTCGAGGTTCGAGGTCACGGACGCCAGAAAGGCCACACCGAAGTCTACCGAGGCCGCGAGTACAGTGTGGACTTGATCCCCAAGACCAAGCTGGAGTTAGTTCTGGCCGACACGATGGTGGACAAGGCGGTGCAAGCCATTCTGGGCGCTGCGCGTACTGGCAAAATCGGCGATGGCAAGATCTTTCTCACTCGCGTCGATGAAGCCATTCGCATTCGCAATGATGAGCGCGGTGAGGGAGCTTTATAAAATCTGGAGTTAGTTTTCGATTGCGACTATTTTTGCCGGAGCGCGGTTGAAAGAGTCGAGTCGGTAAGGACTTTCGGCAGCAGACGCTGCGGAGTAAATCACTTTTATCATGGCAGCGTCCTACTCCATCGGCGAAATGCGAGGATCTCTTAACGACGAGTCGTCGCGCATCCAAAGGGAATTTGAAGCCAATGGCGACGGACGCTCGTGTGTCACGCAACGCACCCACCTGATCGAAGATCTCCTCTCGCGGCTCTGGCGCGACATCGTCTCGGCCGACGAGTCCAAGCCTGACAACTTTGCGCTGGTGGCCACCGGAGGATTTGGCCGCGGCTGGCTCTTTCCTTACTCCGACATCGATATCCTGTTCCTTTTCGGCGATCGCGATGCGGAGCAGGTCTTCAAGGATCCGGTCCGGCGTTTCTCGCAGGAACTGTGGGACCTTCGCCTCAAGCTGAGCCCAGCTTCGCGCACGCTTGCAGAATGCGACCGCTACGACGCCAACAATACCGAGTTCACGATTTCCCTTCTTGATTGCCGCTACCTCGCAGGAGATCGTGATCTGTTCCGCCGCCTCCACGACAAGGTGATCCCGAAGCTCGTAATGCGCGAATCTAAAGCTCTGTTGCAGGGACTTGCTGAGGTTACGCGCGAGCGCCATTCGAAACATGGAATGACCTTGTATCACCTCGAGCCGAACGTGAAAGAAGCTCCCGGCGGATTGCGTGATTGCAACGTCGCTAATTGGCTCGCCCTGATTTCTGCGATGGACAAGCTCCACGACTGGCCGGAGGCAAGCTCCCTGCGTCCTCCGGTTCGCAAACAATTGGATGCGGCGATCGATTTTCTAATGTCGGCGCGTTGCTTCCTGCACTTCCGCCACGGACGTGACGACAACTCCCTCAGTTGGGAAGCACAGGATGCCGCCGCGGCTCGGAAGATCGGTGCTCCCGATGCTGCGGAACTTTCCGCCGCCGACTGGATGCGAATTTACTTCAGCCATGCCCGCTCGGTGCAGCGAACGGTAACGCAGCTGCTCGAAGAAATCCCTGAGGCATGGTCGGCGGTGTATCGCCAGGTACAAAGCTGGCGTTCGCGTGTGACCACACCGGACTTCTCCGTCGTTGATGGCCTGATCTTTCTTCAGCAGCCCTCGGCCCTGCAGGATCCGGAAGTCCTGTTGCGGCTGTTTCACTTCATGGCGCATCACGGACTGAAGTTGAGCGCCACGACCGAATATCGCATCGAGCAGGCACTGCCAGCACTAGCTGCGACTCCTCCACGCGGGGCGGAACTGTGGCTTTATCTGCAAGAAACACTCTTGCAGCCCCACGCAGCCGACGCCCTGCGGGCGATGCATTCGCTGCGGCTGCTCACGCTACTCCTGCCCGAGCTGAAGTTGATCGACTCACTCGTTGTCCGCGACTTCTACCACCGCTTCACCGTCGATGAGCATTCGTTTCTTGCAATCGAGAGCCTGCATCGTCTCAAGCAGTCGCAGTCGGAATGGGACAAGCGCTACTCCGAGCTTCTGAACGAACTGGAAGATCCGGAAATCCTTTACCTGACCCTCTTGCTGCACGACACCGGCAAAGGCGTCGCGAATGGCAATCACGTCGAGGCTAGCCTCGATATCGCGAATCGAGCCTTGGATCGCCTCGATGTCGACCCGAAAGAGCGTGCGGACGTCTTGTTCCTGATTGCAAATCATCTTGAGCTGTCCGCTACGCTGCGGCGAGACATTTTCGATCCCGCGACTGTTGCGGCTTTCGCGGAGAAAATGGGAACCCCTGAGCGCTTAAAGATGCTTTGCCTGCTCACTTACGCAGACATTAAAGCCGTGAACCCTGAGGCGCTCACGCCGTGGAAAGCCGAAAACGTCTGGCAACTTTACATGGCTGCCGAGAACTACCTGAACCGCAGCGCGGATCAACGCGTTCACGCCGATGTCGATGACGAGAAACTGGCCCGGCTGCGGTCTCTTGCTCCCGTCACCGGCAGCAAGTTCAAGGCATTCCTCGAAGGATTTCCGCGGCGGTATTTATTGGTCCATACCGCAGAAGAAGTCATGCGCCATTTGCAGATGGCCGAACAATTAAGCTTCGATTCGGTGCAAGTGGAACTCAAGCGCGGACGTCACTGGTACGAACTCACCCTGGTAACCACGGACCGTCCGTTCCTCTTCGCGAAGCTTGCAGGCGTCCTTGCCGCGTGGGGAATGAACATTGTCAAAGCAAATGCGTTCTCGAACCAGTCGGGGACCGTCGTCGACACGCTCTACTTCACTGACCGCTTCCGCACACTGGAGCTGAATCTTTCCGAATGGGATCGCTTTCGAAGAAGTGTCACCAGCGTTCTGCTGGGCGAGGCCGATCTCGACAAGATGCTCCGAGATCGTCAGCGTTCGGAAAAGGGCGCAATTGCCAAAGTCAAGGTCGAGACCAAGATCGAATTCGATGATTCTTCGTCTGCCACGACGACTATCGTGCAGCTGATCGCCCAGGATCGCCCACGTTTATTGCATCGCATGGCTTCCTGCCTCTCGCACCAGAACTGCAATATCGAAATCGCGCTGATCGATACGGAAGGCCAGATGGCGATCGATACGTTCTATCTGACTTCTGCAGGCAAGAAGCTGAGCGCCGATCATCAGAGAAAAGTGGAAAAGGCTCTCGTCGAAGAATTGCGCGGAGAATAAAAACACAAAGGAATAAAATCGCAAAGAGAGAGGGAAGAGATTTGCTCGTCCTCTGTCGAGCGAAAAGCCCGCTGAATTGTCATTCCGAGCGAAGCGAGGAATCCCTACCCGCGGCAGTACCTTTTGGGTAGGGATGCTTCGACTCCGAACGAACTCGCTTCGCGACCTCGTTCTCCGCTCAGCAGGACAGCGACGTTTTAACCAAGCCCCAGTTCCGAAACAACTTTACTTTCGAGGGCTGCTTATTTCGTTGAGAACTTAAACGCGGTCGTCTGGTGGAACTTCTCTCCCGGCTTCAGAATCGTATTCGGAAAATCAGGGTGATTTGGTGAATCCGGATAGTGCTGTGTCTCGAGACACAATCCATTGCGGCGTTTGTAGACGTGGCCGCTCTTTCCAGTGACAGAGCCATCCAGGAAATTGCCTGTGTAGAACTGCACCGCCGGTTGCGTCGTCGAGACCTCGAGCACGCGGCCAGTAGTCGGTTCGTACACTCGCGCCGCTAATGTCATTCCAGCACCTTTGCGGTTGATCACGAAATTGTGGTCATATCCGTGGCCGAGCGTGAGTTGCTCGTAGTTGTCATCGATCCGAGACCCGATTCTGGTCGACTTGGTGAAATCGAACGGCGTACCCTTCAGCGGTCGCAGTTCACCTGTTGGAATCAGGTTCTTATCGACGGGAGTGAAGCGGTCGGCATTGATCATGATTTCATGGTCGAGAATGTCGCCGTTCCCCTCGCCCTTCAGATTGAAGTAACTATGCTGGCTGACATTGATCGGCGTAGCTTTGTCAGTGGTCGCTTCATAATCGATGACAAGTTCGTTTGAATCCGTCAGAACGTAAGTAACTCGCACCTTCAGATTGCCCGGGAAGCCTTCCTCTCCGTCTTTGCTCAGATACTCAAACAACACGCCGTTCTTATCTTTCAGCGGCTGGCTCTCCCACATCACTTTGTCAAACGTTCGCGTCGTACCGCCATGCAGGGTGTTCGGACCATCATTCTTCGGTAACGTATATGTTTTGCCGTTGAGCGTGAAAGTGCCGTTTGCAATGCGGTTCGCGTAGCGCCCTACGACCGCTCCGATGTAGGGCGGGTTCGGGATGTATCCCTCGGCCGTGTCGTGGCCAAGTACAACATCGGCAAATTTGCCGTCGCGGTCGGGAACGCGGATCGACTGAATGATTCCGCCGTAGTTCATGGCTCGAACTTCAACACCGTGAGAATTCTTGAGGGTGTACAAGATGATGGGCCTCTCTTCCCGCGCTCCAATGCGCTCCTGTTGGACTGCTGGTTTTGAAGTTTTCTGTTGTGCAATAAGCGATCCGCCGGCCGTGACGATAAGGGCAGTAACTAGGAAGAAGCGTCGTAGCATCATGGCGAAGAGTGTACTATGCCGCCTAAATTTGCGCCGTGTCTACGGCGGTGCCCTATTCTAACGGCGTGCGTCTTGCGACGTTGAGATTGCTGTCGCCTATCTCTTGTATGGCCATTGCGCCTGTGTGAACAGTGCGCCATCGATTCCAATCGTCTGGCCGCTGATGAAAGAAGCACCCTCGCTCGCCAGAAAAACTACCGTCGGGCCAATGTCCGCCACCGTTCCCACACGCCCCATCGGGGTCAGCTTTGACCACGTTGCGGCGTAGTCCGGATCCTCAAGTCGAGTCCGTTCCGACTCGATCGATCCCGGAGCGATGCAGTTCACGCGAATCCCGTAGCGGCCAAGTTCCACGGCGGCCTCTTTGGTGAACATCTCGATCCCACCCTTACTCGCTGTGTATGCAACCAGCGACGGAAACGCCAGCTTATTGCATCCCGACCCAAGGTTCACGATCGAACCGCCGCCATGATCTTTCATCTGTCTGCCGGCTTGTTGCGTGCATAAGAAGCAGCCCTTCAAATTTGTATCCATGACCAAATCCCACTCTTCCTCGGTCACTTCCAACAGCGGTTTAAACGTCTGCACTCCGGCGTTGTTGACGAGCAGATCAAGTCGTCCGAACGCCGCTATCACTTGTGTAAACATCGCTGCGACCTGTTTGCTGCAGCGGATGTCAGCTTCGATACACAGGCAATCGGGCTGCAGTGCGCGGATCTCTGTCATCGTAGCTTCGACCATCGCAGCAGGGTCGCCGAAATAATTCACCGCTACTCGATAACCGTTACGCGCCAATTCGAGGGCGATGGCTTTTCCAATACCCCGGCTTGCGCCGGTCACCAGAGCGGTGCGTCTCGTCATGATCACCTCAGACTCTGAGAATGCGCAGGAATAATATCGAATTGCGGTGGAGCTTGCAGAAGCACTCCCCAGCCGGGTTCGGCGATCTGCCATTGCGGCTTATATGGTCAGCGCCGCTACGGCCTTGGCGCGACAAGCTTCGCACCATAAGCTTTCCCGCAGGTCGATCCATTCCACAGTATGGGATGACGCCATTGCACAGCGATAATCTTCGCAGTGCCGGAGATCGAGCGTGTGTCCAAGTTCGTGCAATGACTCTTTTAGCAAACGGGCGTGGAGTAGATGTTCGTCTTCCGGTAGTCCGTAGAATTCCTGCCGCAGCCGAAACACGGAAACAATCGCGCAGGGTCCGCCTATCTGCGCTTCTCCGAAGACGTACTTCAAGATCGGAATGTAGAGGTCCACATCGGTGATCGCCAGGAATCTCCAATCTTTCCCTCGGACCAGTGGACGCATCCGCTGCAGGAGCTCGGAAGAATGAAACTGCTGACGCTCGGCGTGGTATGACTGAGCCGGATCGAGTCTCAGCGGATGAATCTGGCACTCCACCTGAATGGTCTTGGATAGGTCTGCGCGCAGGGTCTCCAGCAGAGAATTGCTGATCGTCCCGACCGGAAGCAGATGAACAAGGTTCATGGAAGCAGCCCGCGATGAGCTCAGTTCCGGCTTTCGGCTGGTGCACGAGTCCAGCCATACCGCTTCAGTTTGTGATGCAGTGTCACGCGATCAATATCGAGAACATCAGCGGCCCGGCTTTGATTGCCGCCACATTCTTCCAGGATGTGCAAAATGTGGGCGCGCTCGACTTCATCGAGGCTCTTCCCGCCGGGCGCCAGCGCCGCCTGTTGTTGCTTGAAGATAAAGTCCTGCTCGCGAAGTTCCGGCTCCTGTGCCACTACCATGGCACGCTCGATGGCGTTCTCTAGTTCGCGGACATTTCCCATCCAGGGCTGCTGCTGCAATTGGTTCAGGGCCGCCGGAGCGATCCGTACGATTTGCTTGTTCATCGCCAGACTGAACTTGCGAACGAAGTGCTCGACCAGCAGGGGGATATCCTCCTTGCGTTCCCGCAACGGGGGCAATTCGATGTGAAAAACATTCAGCCGATAGAAAAGGTCGGGTCTAAACGTACCTTCTTCGATCATCTGTTCAAGATTCTTGTTGGTCGCCGCAACACAGCGGAAGTCGACCTTGATGACCTGATTTCCGCCCACTCGCGTAATCTCGCGCTCTTGCAATACTCGCAGCAGATCGGTCTGCGTCTTGAGGCTGATATCGCCGATCTCGTCGAGGAAGACGGTCCCGCCTTCCGCAATCTCAAATTTGCCTTTCTTCCGGTACTGCGCTCCGGTAAACGCTCCCTTTTCGTGTCCGAAGAGTTCGCTTTCAAGCAGGGTCTCAGTGAGGGCACCACAGTGAATGGCGACGAGTGGGTGAAATCGCCTGAGGCTCGCCGCATGAATCGCTCGCACCACGAGTTCCTTCCCGGTGCCGCTCTCTCCGGTGATCAGCACGTTGGCATCGGTTGGCCCGACGGTCTGAACAGCCTCATACACCTTGCGCATTGCGGAGCTCTGACCAACAAGATCTCCAGGGCGCGTCACCTCCGCAACGGTCTCCCGCAGACGCGCATTCTCTTTCTCAGCGCGCCGATGCGCCAGCGCGTTCTTCACCAAGTGTGCAATCTCATCGGGATCCAGCGGCTTGCTGACATAGTCGTACGCGCCGTTCTTCAAGGCTGTTACGGCCGTTTCCACTGACGCGTAGCCGGTCATCATGATCACAGTCAGGTCCGGATCCATCTCATGCAGCCTCCGCTGCAATTCGATGCCGTCAGTCCCCCGCATCTTGATGTCGAGCAGGGCCAGGTCCCACTTGCTTTCCGCCATGCGCGTGAGCGCGTCACTGGCGCTCTCTGCGGTTCCGATTTCGTAGCCTTCCTCTCGAAACCATTTGCCGAGCGAATCGCGGACGCTAAGTTCATCGTCAACGATCAACAATTTGCCTTGGCTTTCCACGAATGATCACCTCCCGCTCACTGCAGCGCTCATTTCTTTCTTCACTTCGTTCTCAGTCTCCGCTTCGAAAGGCAGGGTGACGGTAAAGGTCGTGCCCCGGCCCAGCTCCGATTGCACATCGATCGATCCGTTATGGCGCTCCAGAATGCTTCGGCTGATGGCCAAACCGAGGCCGACTCCGCGCCCGGTTTCTTTGGTTGTCAGGAACGGTTCGAACAACCGCGGCAGGATTTCGGGCGAGATGCCGGTGCCGTCATCGCGCACAACCACCTGAACCGTGCTTTTCTCGACATGTGCTCTTGTGGTTAGCCACAGATTGCCACCCTGCGGCATCGCATCCATTGCATTGACCATCAGCGCCAGCAGCACCTGCTCGATTTGTGCGCCATCACAGAGGACCTGCGGCAAATTCGGATCAAGCTGCGGCTGCACCTGAACCCCTGCGAGATCAAGCTGATGCTGGATCAAGCGCAGCGCCTGATCGATGACCTGGTTCAAGTTGGTGGCCTGCAGGTTCATCGGCGTGGTGCGTGAGAACGTCAACAGGTTTTTCACGAGATCGCCACATCTGCGGCTTTCTGAGGCGATGAGATCCAGCGAGTCACAGATCTCATGTCGGCGGCTTTCGCCCCGGTCTTCACGATCGACCCACTTTCGCAGCAGTTTCGCGTAGGTCAGGATTCCTGACAGCGGATTGTTAATCTCGTGCGCGAGAACCGCAGCCATCTTGCCGATGGAAGCCATTTTCTCGGTATGCAGCGCGTGCTCGTGCGCCCGCTTTAGCTCGCGGGTTTTTTGGTCGACCCGCTGCTCCAGCGTATGAGTCCACGACACATTTTCGTTGTGTTCGTTTTCGAGCCGGCTGCTCATGGCGTTGAACGAGTGGGCAAGTTCCCCGATTTCGTCCCGCGAGCGAACCTCGATCTGATAGCCCAGGTCACCAGCAGCCAAATGTTCGGTCCCGCGCTTCAAGGCCTTTACCGGCTTTCCGACAACCTGCCAGACCGAGAACCAGCTCACCAGCGCAATCAACAACAGAGCGCAGGCGGTGTAAGCAATCATGCGGCGGGTGCCCTCAGCCAATTGCACATCCGCTTTCGCCAGAGAAATGTTGGTGTCGAGTACCCCTAGAATTTGCTGCTCTGCCGGATGCGCGTGACAGGCAGCGTTCGAGCACGCTGGCTGATTTTCAATCGGCGTGATTACGCCAAGAACGCGATTGCCACCGCCGTTCCTGTAAATCCGGAACCGATCCGGCCGTTTTAAACGCGTCAGCGGCTGCGACTGGGCATGACATCCGTAGCAGGCTTCCGCGGTCTTATCGACCACGTGGTTTTGTTCCGGAACGGAGGTCGTATAAGTAACCCGCCCTTCCTGATCGAAGATGCGGATCTTCTCAATCCCGGGCTCGGAAGCGATTGTCTCGATGGACCGATGCAATCCCTCGCGGTCGTTGCGGAGCATGTACTCTGTCGTGCCGTGCTTGATAATGTCACTGATGCGTTCAGCGACCAGCAGTGTGTTCTGCTCCAGGTGCTGCCGGTGCAGGCGGACGTTGACATAGCCCATCAGGGCAAAGATCACCACCATCGCGCTGAGCAGCAGCAGGTTCAATTTCAGGCTCAGCGTCTGCCTGATACGCAGCCAACGCAGCCGCTTTGGGTCAGTCTCCGGCATGCTCCAGCACCCCCGACGTTACTGGAACGATTTCTTCTGTCTCGGCAGCAGTCTCATGCGCGAGCTCTTCTTTCGGGAAAATCGGCAGGTACTTTACTGCCAGCCCGAAGAGTGCGAACCCAGCGCCAATGATCATTCCCGTGACTGCGAGTTCGCTCCACTTGGGGAAGTAGCGCACGCCCGTCGATCCCTCGAAGCCGGTAATGCTCACGTTCATGCGATTCGTGATGAATCCGAGCACGACCAGCACTGCTGAGAAATAGAGTCCCTTCGGACTCGTTCGCACCCGAGGTTGCGATAGCAAGATCAACGGCAGAATGACCGCCAGGGAAATCTCAAGCCAGAACAACGAGGTTTCGTATCCCGGACGAAAGGCCAGCTTGAGCGCGCCGCGATTCCACAAGTCTTCCAGGCGCAAAATTCCATACAGGCCCAGAACCACCAGAAGGACTCGACCGAGTTCCTGTAAGACCGGTAGCTCAAGCTGCAGCCCAAAGTGTTTGGCACTCATCGAGGACTCGAAGATGGTCATCGCCAGCCCGACGGCAATCGCCGACAGGAAGAAGAACACCGGAAGCAATGGGCTGTACCAGAAGGGATGCAGTTTCTCCGGCATGATCAGATACAGCGTTCCCAGAGATGATTGATGCAAGGTCGACAGGATCACTCCGCAGATCACGAGCGGAATGAGAATCTTCTTCACGAGCTTGAGAGGTTTCTGCAGATTGAATCGCTCGAGCAGGATGGGCGAGAACTCGAGTGCCAGCACCGTCGTGTAAAGCATGACGCAATACGCCACCTCGAACATCACCGAGTGCGGATTCCGCATGATGAGCGGATGCCAGATGTTGTACGGCTTGCCGAGGTCGTACATGAGCGCGACGCAAACCAGCACGTATCCGAGGAATGCGGTCAGAATCGTGGGCCGGATGATGGAATGCATCCGCTTGATGTTCAGTATGTGAACGGTTGCCGTTAGCGTGAAACCTCCGGCCGCGAGCATTACGCCGCACAGGACGTCGAAGCTGATCCAGATGCCCCAGGGGAACTGATCGCTCAAATGAGTGGAAGCGCCGAGTCCTTGCGTGAAGCGGAGAAATGTTGCGTACAGCCCCGCCGCCATCAGAAAGAGGAAAACCAATTTCCAAAAAGTAAGGCGAAATACCGTGCTGCGGGCCATTATCGTTTTCCTCCGTTCTTCTTCTCGCTTGTTGCCTCGCGTCCTTCGGCAAGTGCGACTTCTTCTCGCCGGTGCGTAATCCACCAAAGGCCGCCGAGTGCCATTCCGCCCAGAGGGACGAAATCTGGGATGTGGGAGAGCACCCGGTACGTCAGCATTGGCAGTGGATCTTTGGAAATATCAGTGCGGTATCCGAATGTTTCAAATGGAACAGGTGAGAGCAGAAGTACCGATGTTCCACCGACTTCTTCCAGACCATAGATGTGATTCACATAATTGCCTGGGTTATCGTGAAGGCGCTTTTGCGCCTCCCCGATCAGTTCATCGCGCTCGCCGAACTTCGTTGCTCCCGTCGGGCAAGCCTCTGCGCAGGCAGTGGGCTTTCCCTGCGCCACGCGATCCGGACACATGATGCATTTCTGCACCTTTGGGAAGAGTTTCCCCCATTCGTACTTCGGGACGCTGAACGGGCATGCCACCATGCAATAGCGGCAACCCATGCATTTCGACGGATCGTAGGTGACAGGCCCCAGCGCAGTCTTCTTCAATGCGCCTACCGGACAGACCGACGCGCAAGAGGGCTCCTGGCAGTTCATGCAGAGCCGCCGTATAAACTTGTCTCCGCGAGTAACAATGCAGGTCAGCTTGTGAGCAGACTGGTACTCCTCCGCTGCCACGGTGTCGTCGTAGTCCAGTTTGTTCTGAGTGGCGCAAGCTTGCTCGCACTGCTTGCAGCCGATACAGAGCGTGGAATCATATAAAAGTGCTTTGCTCATGAATGGTTACTCCAGACAGGCACAAGAAGGCCCTCCGGAAATCCTTTCGACCGACGCCTGAGCTGAATGAGGGAAGTAGGGTGATTACCTGCGTAACCACCATGCGCCGAACGGCGCGCATCAAGCTGCTTACCTCATCAGATCAGAGGCTGTCGCGAAATTCAGCAGCTTCAGACAGCTAAGAGTTTCAACAATTAACGATTTCTTAGCCGTGATGCGTGTCACCTTTCTACGTGACGCCGGTCAACACGCATTTGGAGTCCGTTAGTCGCATTAGTCCTGTACGCGTTGCGTTTCACATCAAGGCCGTGATGCAGTTCGCCTCACACGATCGCACGGTCCATAAGCTCTTGATTTTCAGAAGATTGTCGCGACAAGTCCGCTCTCGCACGTGCCCTGTTGCGTTTTTCCTGTTGCAATCTTCATCGCCAGAGTGTGCTGCACTTCTCCGCACGGCCGGACCGGAGCCGTTTGACACCGCGGTCTAACCCATTCGCTTTTCGCAAGATCCGAGTGTGCCATTGAGCGTTGCCGACGCCGTTTGCGGATTGGCACGGCGTTTGCCTTAACGAATACGTGAGTGACCAGGAAATGAAGAGGCACTCCGGGCGAGGTGGGTTATGACAGTCATCATGGTATTGCTTACATTCGCAATCTTCTTGGCGATTGACTACGTTCGCAGTCAGAAACAAGTAGCGAAGCAACCGGCAGTTCAATCTGTTCTCCGCGAAGTGCCGTCGCGTGTTGTCCCCGCGATGGTCGCTGGATTTCAGGTTCCAGAAAACGTTCGCTATCACGCCGGACACACCTGGGCGCTCAGCGAGAGCCGCGAGCTGGTGCGCGTTGGCATGGATGACTTTGCCTCGAAGCTCATCGGCAAGATCGAGAGCATCTCGTTGCCGCAGCGCGGCCGATGGGTCCGCCAAGGCCAAAAGATTTGGACGATCTTTCGCGATGGCAAGTCGGTCGATATGGTGTCGCCGATCGAAGGCACGGTGAGCGACGTCAACGAAGCCGTCGTGAAGAATCCCGAACTGGCCCGGAAAGACCCCTACGGTGAAGGCTGGCTCGTCGCCGTCCAGGCTCCCGATTCGAAGATCAACTTCCGCAACCTGTTGGGTGGAGCATTAGCCCGCATGTGGACGGAGGACTCGGCTCTGCGCCTCCGCAAACGGATGCCGATCGCAATGTCTGCGGCCCTCGCGCAAGATGGAGGCGTTGCCGTCGATGACATCTCCGCGCATCTGCCCGAAGAAGATTGGGCCACGCTGACCAAGGAATTCTTCCTGTCGTAGAACCCGGTCGAGGATAGGCCTCGCCCAACCTCCTGTGATGAGCCGCCCGGGACATTACCGGGCGGCTGTGTTGTTAGAGATTAGTCGGAAACAACTTCTTCAGGAACCGGGCGAGAAAAATTACGAAGGATCAAGAAGCCCACAGCTACGGCGGAACTCAGCATGATCACCCGCATGTACTGCGCAACGGGCAGCGTCGCATCCCCAAAAATAGCTCTCAGAAGACCAAAGGTCGCGCTGCTGGCGCATAAAGCAAAATAGACACGCTCGCGAAGGCACCGGGATATCGTCACCAGCCAGGCAAGAATCGACGCGACGACAAAGTAAATCCCAATCAGAACAAAGTCGCCGACTACTCCCGATCCTCGAAGGATGCCAGCCTTCGGCGAGACAAATCCATGAAGCGCGATACCGAGGAACACAACCGAGTGAACCAAAGCAACTACGGCGCGTTTCCGGCTGTTTAGAACCCCAAAGTCGTTCATATGCGGCAGATATAGTGTCTCTGATCAGCCCTGGAATTCGGTGTGACCTGCTCCACGACTTTCTGTGATTTGAGTCACTGAACAGTGAATGCGCCCCTGGAATCCGCCATTTGCGGGTGTTACCATCGCGGGCCATATGGCAAAGCGAAGTCTTATTCTCATGATGTTTCTCTGCTCATTCCTCCTGGTCGTAAACGCCATCAGCCAGTCCCAAGCAGAGCCGCATCCGATCGTGCTCCACTCGGCTCGCCTGCTCGACGTAAAAGCAGGCAGGATCGTGAGGCCCGGCGAAGTTCTTATCGAAGGAGATCGAATCGTGGAAGTCGGCGCTGTAGTTAAGCATCCCAGCGGCGCGGAAGTGATCGACCTCGGGGACCGCACGCTGATGCCGGGCCTCATCGACGCCCACATCCATCTTTTTCTTCACCCCGGAGCGGAAGATCTTCAGACGGTTCAGGAGTCCGTGCCGCAACGCACAATCATGGCGACCCTCGCTGCCCGCGATGACCTCATGGCAGGATTCACCGCCGAACGAGACATGGGAACCGAAGGCGCCGGTTCCTCAGACACGGCAGTTCGCAACATGATCGACCGTGGCCAGATTCCCGGTCCGCGCCTGCGGATCAGCGGCAATGCAATCAACATCCTTGGCGGACACGAAGACGCGATTAACTACAACCCGGCGCAGCATGTCCTGCCGAACGCCGACTATGCGAACAATGCTGAGGAACTGGTCGCCGTCATACGCCAACAATTCAAAGAAGGCGCCGACTTCATCAAGATTTATGAAACAGGCGCGGATTCCATCAAAGACGGCAAACTCGCCACGCCTTACCAGTACACCGAGCAGCAACTCGAAGCGGCCGTGAAAGAAGCGGCGCGACTCGGTAAGCATGTCGCCGTTCACGCTACCGGAGAGCCCGGCACGCTCTATGCCGCCCAGGCTGGTGTGGTCTCCATCGATCACGCCGATCAACTCAGCGACGAGACCGTCCGCTTGATGAAAGAGAAGCAGATCCCCGCCGTCCCGACTTTCACCATCTTCGAATATTTCGCGGAGCATGCCGCCACGCCCCAACAAAGTGCGCACGAGCATCAAATTCTTGACCTCAAGATTCAGGAATTCAAAAAGCAAGTCGCTGCTGGAGTGCCGATGGCGGTCGGTTCCGACGTCGGGCCCTTTCCGCACGGGACTCAGGCCCGCGAATTCGTGCTAATGGTCAAATACGGCATGTCGCCGGACGCCGTGTTGAAGGCCGACCTGCTGAATGGTGCGAAAGTATTAGGTTGGGAGAAGGAAATTGGATCATTGGAGCCCGGGTATTTCGCCGACATAATCGCAGTGTCCGGCGATCCCTTGCAGGACGTTTCTACTCTCGGGAACGTCAGTTTCGTGATGAAAGGCGGAGTCGTCTACAAGAAATGATGACAAGAGCAAATCTTAGGTAGAGGCTGCAAAACAATGCACAGGCAACATCGATTTCAACAGGAGCCCGGATGTAAGCCTCTGATAATCAAGCCGTTTTGACGCTTCCAATATCCGGCAGACGGCGTTCCGATTGCCCCCACAAAGAGTGCTTGGCCCACTGGGCAAGCACCTATGACCCTCCGCAAAGTGTCTGGCCTTCCCAAAATGTTGGGCGCGATCCTGGCTATCATTTGCCCGATCGCATTCGCGCAGGGTCCGTTTCCGGACGCACCCACCCCCTCCGTCCAACCGACATCATCGCTGATCGCACCGCAACCCACCTTCGAGACACACAAGTTCCTCGACAGGGAGAATCGCATGCTGTTTCTCGCGGTCGCGGCAGCCAATGGGGCTGACTTCGCCGTGACTCGCTCCAATCTCCAAAACGGTGGTCACGAGCTCGATCCGATTGTCCGGGTGTTCGGACGCTCCACTCCCGGACTAGCCGTGAACTTCGTCGGAGAAACCGCCGGTACGATCGCCCTCAGCTACTTCTGCCACAAGACCGGCCACCACAAGCTCGAGCGCATCGTTTCGTTCGTAAACATAGGTTCGTCCGCCAGTGCGGTGACCTATGGTTTGGCTCATCGATGAAGCCCCCATCCTGCCTTTGTAACAACGGTAGCAACGACACTCTCTAAACCGATTCCAAGCAAGTTTTTGCTCGGCGATCTCTGCGGCCGTTCTCTGCGAACTCAGCGGTAAAAAACGCACCTCAAGAGCTCCTCCGCGTCCCGTCTTGCTAGTATTGGAGACGATCATCTTGGAAGTTAGAGATTCACCGAGGCAGGAAGACATGAAGATCGCAAAAGACGTCACCGAACTGATCGGCCACACGCCGCTGGTGCGGCTCAACCGCGTGACCCAAGGATGTGTCGCAGAAGTCGTGGCGAAACTCGAGAGCCAGAATCCACTTTCCAGCGTTAAGGATCGTATTGGCGTGAGCATGATCGAAGATGCCGAGCGCACCGGCAAGATCCAGCCCGGCAAAACCGTTCTGATCGAACCAACGAGCGGAAACACGGGCATCGGCCTCGCGTTCGTCGCAGCCGTAAAGGGCTACAAGCTGATTATCGTCATGCCCGACACGATGAGCGTCGAACGGCGCGTATTGCTGCTCGCCTTCGGCGCCGAGATCGTCCTGACTCCGGGTCCGCGTGGCATGACAGGAGCCATTCTCAAAGCCAAAGAAATTCTGGCCAGCACTCCGGATGGTTACATGCTGCAGCAGTTCGACAATCCAGCCAATCCCAAGATTCACTTCGAAACCACGGGCCCCGAAATCTGGAACGACACCGACGGCCGCGCCGACATCCTCATCTCGGGTGTCGGAACAGGTGGCACGATCACCGGCGTCTGCGAATACATCAAGCCGAAGAAGCCGTCGTTTAAGGCGATCGCTGTCGAGCCGACTGATAGCGCGGTTCTCTCCGGCGGGAAACCTTCACCGCACAAAATTCAGGGCATCGGTGCCGGATTTATCCCCAGCATTCTTCGCCGCGAATACATCGACGAAGTCATCACCGTTACCAACGACGACGCTATCAACATGGCACGCCGTCTTCCGCACGAGGAAGGGCTCTTTGTCGGCATCTCGTCGGGAGCTGCAGTCGTCGCCGCCCTGCAGGTGGCGAAACGCCCTGAGAACGCGGGCAAGCTGATCGTTGTGATCATTCCGTCGTTTGGCGAGCGCTATCTGAGCAGTATCCTGTTCCAGGAGTTGCGCGAGAAGGCGATGCAGATTCCAACCGCCGCGCTTCCGGCCTGAACAGCCACAGAACATGCCGCACTTCTTTGCTCTAGTCCGTGAAGACATCACCAACGTGATGGAGCACGATCCTGCGGCCAAGTCGCGGCTCGAAGTCGTGCTCTGCTACTCGGGGCTGCACGCAGTCTGGTTCTACCGCATCACTCACTGGTTCTGGAATCACGGATTCTTCTTAATCGGAAGGTGGCTGTCGCAAGTCGCCCGCCTTCTCACTGGAATTGAAATCCATCCCGGCGCAAAACTCGGACGCCGTCTCTTTATCGATCACGGTATGGGCGTCGTGATCGGAGAAACATCGATCGTCGGCGACGACGTTACCCTCTATCAAGGAGTCACTCTTGGCGGCACCGGCAAAGAACACGGCAAACGCCATCCCACGCTCGAAGACAACGTTGTCGTCGGCGGCGGAGCCAAGATTCTCGGCAACATTGTCGTTGGAAAGAATTGCCGCATCGGCGCGGGTTCGGTCGTCCTTCGCAATGTTCCGGCGGAGTCCACGGTTGTTGGCGTTCCGGGACACATCGTGTTCCGCGAAGGAAAGCGCGTGGTCATTACCGATCCCAAACAGATTGCCGACCCTTTGTCCGAAGCGCTGGCATCGGTCGCGAACGAGGTCAGCAAGCTCCGTGAGCGAGTAGCCCAGCTCGAAGGGGCCGAACACATTGCCGAACCCATCCATCCGTCTGTGCAGAATTTGGTGGACGATCTCGACTACCAGATTTAGCGCTGCAGTCGTAAGATGATCCGCTATATTCAGCTGCCTCCGCGGAGGATCAGGCCTGTGAAACGGATCATCTCGGTTGTCCTCTTTCTGTTATTGATGTCCATCTGCTTTGCCGCGGATAAGCCGAAAGAAGAAAAGCCCAAGCCCGCACAATCGGTCGACGAACTCCGCCAGCAAATTGAAAAGATTCTCAAAGACACGCACACGCCCGAAGTCTCAATCGCGATCGTTCACAAAGACGGTCCGGAGTGGGTCGCAGGAGTTGGGCTAGCGGATGTAGCCACCGATCGGGCGACGACCGCCGACACTCTCTTCCGCATCGGCTCAACTTCAAAAGCCTTCACCGCGCTGTCAATCCTCATACTCGTCGATCAGGGGAAGCTCTCCCTCGATGATCCGGTTCACAAACTCGCTCCGGAACTCTGGTACGAGAATCGCTGGGAGTCCAGCAATCCGATCCGTGTAGTTCATCTCCTTGAGCACACTACCGGCTGGGATGACATGCATCTGCGCGAATATGCCAAGAACGCGCCACCGACAATGACTACTTTGCAGGGTCTCGATTACGACCATCACTCCCGCATCTCGCGCTGGCCTCCGGGAACACGCATGGCCTACTGCAATTCCGGGCCTCCGTCCGCTGCCTATATCGTCGAAAAGCTGACCGGACAGCGTATCGAAGATTTCGTCCAGCAGAATCTCTTTCTCCCGATCGGGATGAAGACGGCTTCATACTTTCCGCCTTCCGCAGGCGCTGGTACCACGCTCTACCACAATGACGGCAAGACTCCCTATCCGTACTGGAACATCCTGCTGCGCGCGGCTGGGTCGATTAATGCTTCCGCGAATGACATGGCCGCTTACGTTCAGTTCTATCTGAACCGTGGAGCAGTCTCTGGCAAGCAACTCGTTCCATCTGCCGACATCGACCGCATGGAAGTGCCCGCCACCACCTGGGCCGCGAAAGACGGCCTGAAAGCTGGATACGGTCTCAGCAACTACACCACGGTCGAAGACGGCTTCGTCTATCACGGGCACAATGGAGGTGTCGAAGGTGGACTGACCGACATGTCCTACATGCCCGAGTACGGCGTCGGATATTTCTATAGCATCAACGCCGGAAACGGCGACGCCTTCGACAAGATCGGCAAAGCGATCCGGGCCTACATCACCAACAAGCTGGAGAAACCTGTCATTCCGCCACCCACGCCTTTGCCCGCGAATTCCGCCGATTACGGCGGATTTTATGAGATCGATTCTCCGCGCGTGCAAATGCTCCACTTCCTAGACCGCCTCGCCAGTCTGATCTGGATTCGCTTCAACGACGGCAAATTGCTTGTCACCGATCTCGGAGATTGGAATGACACCTTCATTCCCGTCACCGGCGCTCAATTTCGCCACGTGCCGAAGGACGATCCGGCTGAGCCCATCTCGACCTTGGTGTTATTGACTCCGAACAACGAAGGCCGCTTTGTGGAGGGCTTCGGCGCGGTGATGAAGAGAATCCCGACATGGCTGGCGGTCACCGAAATACTGGCGGTCCTATTCGTGATGCTGTCCATGTTCGCCATCCTGATCTACGCCCCATTCTGGCTGCTCGGAGGAATCAGCGCGCGCCGTCGCCGTCCCGCCGAACGCAGCATGCGCTTCTGGCCTCTCATCGCCGTATTGAGCCTGATCACAATGGTTGGAACTTTTGTGGTTAGTGGAAACGATATCATCGCGCGCATGGGGAATTTCACTGGCTGGTCGCTGACCATTTTCCTATCCACACTGCTTTTCGGGGTGGCTTCGATCGCCAGCGTTGTCGTCGCGTTGCGTGGCCCTAAGGAAGGAGTTCGGCCGGGCGTAAGACGATTCTCCCGAATCGTCTCGACCGCCCTGCTGATAGCAACCGTATATCTTGGCTATTGGGGCGTGATTGGTGTGCGCACTTGGGCATAGGGTTCCTCCAAATGGAGCCAGCGGGTAGAGCTTCGCGCATCAAAACAGCTTCAGAGAGCGCAAGCCACCACCGCAGAGAGCGCCAAGAAAAGCCGTAGAGATCGCTGAGCCGTTCTCGGCGGCCGTTCTCCGCGACCTCGGCGATAAAAGGGGGGTTTTCGCAGCCGCAACAATGCCGGACCGATCCTCCCACACCGCCCGCCAAACCCGGCCAACGCGGCTAACGCGATCGTCCGCATGCTGGGTTTGCCTGGTACATCGCTTTTTTCGCTGCGATTAAGTCATGTCTTTACTCTTTGCGGCGTCAACCCTTGGTACCTTGCCTGAGTTTTACCTCTCTTCACCTCCTAAACCGGACCTCTTTGACAAACCTGTCCAATCAATTTAATGTTCCGTTGCGTAAACGTTTACGCTAACATTCAAAGCTATCCCATTTTCAATCGGTCCCAGTCTTAACCCATGTTGCTGAAGACGCTCCGTGAAGAGGTGCTGGACGCCAACCTCGAACTTGTTCGCCGCGGCCTTGTGGTCTATACCTTCGGCAACGCCAGCGGCATCGACCGTAATGAAGGACTGGTCGCCATCAAGCCCAGCGGCGTTCCCTACGAAGAGCTCAAGCCGGAGCACATGGTGGTTTGCGATTTAGAGGGAACCATCGTCGACACCAAACTGCGACCCTCTTCCGATCTTCCTACCCACCTCGAGCTTTACAGACAGTTTCCCAACATCGGCGGGGTTGCGCACACCCATTCGGAGTACGCTACTGCGTGGGCTCAAGCCGAAACGCCCATTCCGTGCTTCGGAACCACTCACGCCGATTACTTTCACGGGCCCGTTCCAGTCACTCCGCGGCTGACCAACTCCGAGATCACGGGTGAGTACGAACTCGAAACCGGCAAGGTCATCTGCCGAACGTTCGCAAAACTCGATCCCGATTCAATTCCAGCAGTTCTCGTCGCCGGTCATGCTCCTTTCTGTTGGGGACCGAGTCCTGCCACGGCCGCTCATAACGCTGTGATCCTGGAGTACGTCGCGCGCATGGCCACGCATACGCTATCAATCAATGCGGAGTCTCGTCCCCTCGCCCGCGAGCTGCACGACAAACACTTTTTGCGCAAGCACGGTAGCAACGCCTATTACGGACAGGTCAAGACAAAATGAACCTTGCTCTGCTGCTTCTCAGTTCCAATACCCTCGTCCACCTCTCGGCAGTCGATCTCGCCATCATCGTTTTCTACTTTGCCCTGGTGTTGGGCATTGGTTTGTACCTCAAAGGACAAGCCAATACAGGGGAAGACTTCTTCATGGCCGGACGCGAGATGACGGCTTGGGTTGCCGGACTGGCTTTTCTCTCGGCAAACCTCGGGTCGCTCGAACTGATGGGATGGGCGGGCAATTCGTACAAATACGGCATTCTTGCCGCCCACTGGTACTGGATCGGCGCCATCCCTTCGATGCTGTTCCTTGCCCTGGTGATGATGCCGTTCTATTACGTCTGCAAGACGCATTCAGTCCCGGGCTATCTCAAGCTGCGTTTCGGCAAAGGTGCGCAAGCAATTTCCTCGATCTCGTTCGCATTCATGACGGTCCTGATGAGCGGCATCAACATGTACGCGATGGCGGTCGTGATGCGAGTCGTCCTCGGCTGGGACCTCAATTTCAGCATTTTGGTCTCCTCTTTGACCGTTGCCGCCTACGTCGCTCTTGGCGGATTGCGCTCAGCCATTTTTAATGAAGTGCTCCAGTTCTTCCTCATCTGGGCCGGCGCTTTGCTCATCCCAATCCTTGGCCTGATTGAAGCTGGCGGTTGGACTGGACTGCAGGCCAAGATCCTGCAGAATCTGACCGAGCAGCACGTCGCCAATCCCGGTTCCTATACTCATCTTTGGTCGACGTTGGGCAGTTTCGGCTCCAATCCGATGGGCATTAACTGGGCAGGAATCGTATTCGGACTTGGCGCAGTCATCGCGATGGGCTACTGGACCACGGATTTCCTCGTCGTTCAGCGCGTCTTGGCAGCGAAGGATTTGCGCTCAGCCGAACTCGCTCCCATCATCGGCGCCGCCTTCAAGATGTGCGTTCCGTTCATCGTCATCCTGCCGGGTCTTCTGGGATTAGCCCTCCTCCGCGATCCCTCGGGACATCTTTTGCGGTTAGTTCCGGCCGATCAGGCATGGTCCGCCGCCGGACAGGCACAAGGCTTACACGGCTATGATGAAGTCTTGCCTCTGATGTTGGCCCGCTACTGCGGCCCCGGTCTGCTGGGGTTGGGCATCACCGCGCTGATCGCAGGATTTATGTCGGGCATGGCCGGCAATGTCAGCGCATTCACCACGGTTTGGACGTATGACATCTATGCAACCTTGATAAACCCGAATGTCTCCGACGAAACCAAGGTCAAGATGGGCCGATGGGTAACGGTCATCGGGGTCATCATCAGCATCGGCACCGCGTATCTCGTAATGCAAGCGCAGTCCATCATGGACTACGTGCAGGCGCTCTTCAGCTTCTTCATTGCACCGTTGTTCGGCACGGTAATTCTCGGCATGTTGTGGAAGCGTGCCTCTCCTGCAGGTGGGTGGACCGGCTTGCTAGCCGGAACGCTCTCTTCAGTCGGCATGTACACCTGGGTCAAGATCGACCCCAACGCGGTCCGGTACGTGGCTCTTTCGATGGACGCCCAGGACCAAGCACAAAACATGTTCCGCGCACTGTGGTCCTGTTTGATTTGCATCATCGTGACAGTCGTCGTCAGCTACATGACAAAGCCAAAGCCGGACTCCGAACTGAAGGATGTGGTTTACGGCCTGACGCCGATTCCGAAAACCGAACGCGTATCGTGGTATCAGAGCCCGATTTTCTGGGCTGTGGTTGTGGCCGCCATCTTTGTGATTTTGCAGATCATTTTCTGGTAGGAGCGACACATGAAATCTGGAAGCCATCTCTCGATCTGGTTCTTCACTGGAATCTGCCTGGGCGTGAATGGGCTGCTGATTTTCATCACGGGCATTTACGAGATCGCGAATCCTCCCGCCAACAAAGTCGCCCTCTATGATCTGCACGCGAACGTGTGGTGGGGTGGAATCCTGCTCGTTCTCGGATTGATTTATGCGCTGCGCTTTTCGCCGGCGCAGGAACGCAAGCGCATGTCCAAGAATTCTTAATTGCCCTTGAAGGATAAAAAGGTACTGATATGTCTCATAAAAAAATGACCATGGGTGTCATCATCGGGAATCGCGGATTCTTTCCCGATCAGCTGGCGAAGTCAGGACGCGAAGAGATGATCCAGGCACTGGCGAAAGCTGGCATGGATTCCATCGTTCTCGGCCCGGAAGACAGCAAACACGGCGCAGTCGAAACACACGAAGAAGCCAAGCGCTGCGCCGCTTTGTTCAAGAAGAATGCCGACAAAATCGACGGAGTAATCGTCTCGCTCCCCAACTTCGGCGACGAGCGCGCCATTGCCGACACGTTACGGCTCGCTCACTTGGACGTTCCGGTCCTCGTGCAAGCAACACCCGACGACGCGTCGAAGATGACCATCCTTCATCGCCGCGACAGCTTCTGCGGCAAGATGTCGGCCTGCAACAATCTTCGCCAGTACGGAATTCCTTATTCGCTGACTCGGCTTCACACCGTCGCGCCCGATTCTCAGGATTTTCAGAATGATCTCGCCTGGTTCGGCGCGGTATGTCGCATCGTCAACGGATTCCGCAATCTCCGCATCGGCAGCATCGGCGCGCGTCCCACGGCCTTCAACACAGTCCGCTACAGCGAGAAGATGCTCGAGAACAACGGCATCTCGGTCGAGACGCTCGATCTGTCCGAAGTCTTCGGCCGCATCGGCAAGACCAAGGACGACAATGCAGGCGTGCAGGGCAAACTCGCGGAAATCAAGAAATATGCCAGCACACAAGGTGTTCCGGATGCCGCGCTGATGAAAATGGCAAAACTCGGCTACGTCGTCGACGAGTGGATGAAGCAGACGGATCTGCAAGTCAGCGCAGTCCAATGCTGGACATCGATGGAGGAATACTTCGGCGTCGTCCCCTGCACCATCATGAGCATGATGAGCAATAAGCTGCTGCCCGCGGCCTGTGAAGTCGACGTCTGTGGCACGCTCAGCATGCATGCCCTCGCCCTCGCCTCGGAAACTCCCAGCGCGCTGCTTGACTGGAACAATAACTACGGAGACGATCCGAACAAGGCCGTCTGCTTCCACTGCAGCAACCTGCCGAAGCATTTCTTCCAGGACATGCGCATGGACTTCCAGGAGATCATCGCAGGCACAGTCGGCAAAGAGAACACTTTCGGAACAGTGGTAGGACGCGTCAAGCCCGGAGCCATGAGTTACGCGCGCTTTTCGACCGACGACACTTCAGGTGTGATGCGAGGCTACGTTGGCCAGGGAGAATTCACCAGCGACTCGCTGAACACTTTCGGCGGAGTTGGCGTGGTACAAATCCCACACCTGCAAAAGCTGCTGCACTACATCTGCGAAAACGGTTTCGAACACCACGTAGCCGCCAACTTCTCCAGCACCGCGGGCGCCGTGCACGAAGCAGCCGCGCGTTATCTAGGCTGGCAGATGTACTGGCACGCGAACTAGCGAGCCTGCACCCTTCGTAATGTTCGAGGGGTGGGAACTCAAATCGTGGCTCACCACAGAGGGCACAGGGAACCACAGAGGATTTCCGCTGTGAACCCCTGTGTCCTCTGTGGTGAAGGATTTAGTGCAGAACCTCAACCAAGAATCCTCCCGGTGCCTGAAAGTAGAACGTCCACGAACCGTGAAGACGCGCTGGCTTGGGTACCTGATATCCATCGTCTCGCAGCTGCTGATTGATCTGGTTGACCTGTTCTTCCGTATCCTGAATGAAGCCGATGTGAAATCCTGCCGGATACTTCGCCGGTGTACCGTTCGCTCGAAACAACGCCAGCAACATTCCGTTGTCATCCGACATGAAGCTCATGGCCTCCCGCGGTTCCATGCCGTTGAAACCTCTCAGTCCGAAATATTTCTCCAGAAATCGATGGGCATCCGGAACATTCGAAACCGTCAGATTGAGATGATTGAGCTTCACGTTGGGCCTCCGAAACATTGCGGCGTTCTGCATATCAGATTCGTCGCATGGTTCGAAGGTCGCAGGATTAACCGCCCGCGATGGCGCCGATAATCAGGAACGGCTCCTTGCCTGACACAACGGGTTCAGGCAGAGGTGTGTCGGGTGACTCGTGCGTCAGATCTTCCTGGCAGGCGAAGAATCGCAGGAAGGCACGGCGCTGCTTGGTAGAGTGATCGCGGATCGCGCCCTTCAGCATCGGATAAGCCGCTTCGACGGCGTCGAGTACCGAGCGTTGCGTCACCGGACCCTCTACTTGAATTTCCACTTCGTGCCCGACGTGCGCCAGAGTACGAAGATGTTGCGGAAGTTCCACGCGAATGGTGACTGGCATTACAAAAACACCTTTACTTTATGTATGTCTCTTGTAGGTAGAGAAGTTTCCAATCATTGCCTGAGCGATTCCAGACCTCTCCAAAGATGCTGTTCCCCTTCGCGATCTCTCCGCCGGACTTGCCCTCATACTGTGCCCGATAGGTAACCAGTGCGGTGTTCAGTCCGAGTGGCTTCACCGTGAAATCACTGAGCGTGTAGCTGAGGAGCTCGTACTCGTCCGGAGCGTTGACTTCTGCCTTTTTGTCCGCGAAGGTACTGAGGCCCTCTTCAAACATGCGGAACTGGTCGTCGATCAACGACGAGAGAGTCGCCTTGTCTTTGTTCTTGAATGCCTCCCACAACTTGCGCACACTCGCCTCAAGCGGAGGCGAAGCCGCTTTCAGAGCGGCAGCTTGCTGCTTCGCCTGAGGAGCTGCAGTACCTACGAATGACAACAATAATGCAATTGCGATTCCCATTTCCCGCATGTCTCTCCTTGAGCCGTTGATCACATCGGTAAAGAACGGAGTCAAACTCTCGAACGGTTATTGTTTCACTTTCTTCGCGCTCTACTTTCGAGGGCCACGAAACGATTCAGGGTACGGCGCCCTCGCTCGCGGTCGCCTGTTACCAAATATACAAGCGCCGCTCCCTGAAAAAGTTGCAGCAAAGCCTCGACTGCGCCGTCGTCGGGCAAAACTGGCCGCAACATCTCTGCCCAGAGGCGCTGCTGCTCTTCAAAGAATCGCTTGCCTTGCTCCGAACCGCTCCAACTTCGTCGCGTGAGGTCCATCGTAACTCGGAGAATCCCGCTCGACTGCGGTGCGGTCATCTGGTCCCACAAGGCCATCACCATCTCACGCAACGATGTTCCTGGCGGAAACGCTCCGGGATGAAAGCGAGAGCGAATCTTGTTCTCCAACTGCTCCATCGCCATTTGCTCGAGTGCCTCGCGGGAGCCGAAATAGTGGACCAGCATTCGCTTGCTTATTCGAATCGTTCGCGCCAGCGCGTCGAGGCTTAGGTCCAACGTGCCGGCTCGTGTGTAAGCCGCAAGACAGGCTTCCAGCAGGTGTTCCCGATTGCCGATATCTTTTTGCCGGGGCATCTTGTGTTCTTAATGTACCATGTGGTACATATAGATGTACCAACTGGTACATGATGGGAGGATCCGCATGACGCCTTCTGACCGAATCGTGCTCCCGCTTCTGGGAGTTGCTTTCTGGATCGCCGGAACGGTCTTTTACGAATTCCGCGGGCACCAGGTCTTTGAGGGCGGCGCCCCGCGCTATTGGGTCAACTTTATCCTTACGCCGGCGATTACAACCGTAGTCTGTATTCTCATCCTGAAAGTGCGTCACATCCCCCCTATTGATTGGGCAGTGGCCGGGCTCCTCATCGCGCTGCCAGGCATGTTTGGCGAGGCTATTCTTCTGTCGCGCTTTGCCGAGTGGATGCCGCGCATGCATCCGGAGAGCGCCGGCCGATACGGATCGTTTCTCTTCGCCACCTATGCCGTGTTCCTGACGATTGCTGAAGTCGCCGCGCTGCGGGCAGCGAAATAACAGGAAGTCCATCGCAAAAGCCGCTACTGATGCCTCCGCGCTCTCAGCGGCATGTCCAACGAACGCGGCGATAAAAGCTTAGTACCGTAGAGTTCGCGAAGGAATCCGAAGAGAACGCAGCGCTCCGAATCAACGGTCGACGTTGGTTGAAGTTTCGCTAGACGGCACGCTTCCGAGACTGCTTACTGCAGCGTCTGCACTTCCACCGACAGCACCGCCGGCAAATCGCGCACGATCGGCATCCAGGAATCGCCGGCGTCGGGCGAGCAATAGACCTGGCCTCCCGTGGTGCCGAAGTAGATGCCGCACTTGTCGAGCGTGTCGACGGCCATCGCGTCGCGCAGGACATTCACATAGCAGTTTTCTTGCGGAAGACCCTTCGTCAGCGGCTCCCACTCGTTGCCGCCGCTTTTGCTGCGGAAGACGCGCAGCTTACCTTCGTGAACATAGTGTTCGCCGTCGCTCTTGATCGGAATGACGTAAACGGTGTTCGGTTCGTTTGAATTCACGTCGATCGCGAACCCGAAGTCGGTGGGCAGATTTCCGCTGATCTCGGTCCACTGCTCGCCGGCGTCGTCGGAGCGCATCACGTCCCAGTGCTTCTGCATGAACAGCACTCCCGGGCGCTTCGGGTTCATGGCGATGTGGTGCACGCAGTGTCCGATTTCAGCGGTGGGATTGGGAATGTATTTCGAATAGAGGCCCTTGTTGATCGGCTTCCAGGTCTCGCCACCGTCGTCGCTGCGGAACGCACCGGCCGCAGAGATCGCGATGTAAATACGATTCGGATCTTTCGGGTCGAGAATGACGGTGTGCAGGCACATGCCTCCGGCGCCCGGCTGCCACTTCGGTCCGGTACCGTGCCCACGCAGGCCGGAAAGCTCTTTCCAATTCTTACCGCCGTCGGTGGACTTGAACAGAGCGGCGTCTTCGACTCCGGCATAGACGGTGTCGGGATCAGTCAACGACGGTTCGAGGTGCCACACGCGTTTGAACTCCCACGGATGCTGCGTGCCGTCGTAGAACTGATGCGTCGTGAGCGGCTTGCCAGTTTCCGACGAGACGTCATAGGCGAATTTGTTGCTTTCGCCCTTGGGCATCCCGCCGGGCGCATCGGCTTCGCCTTTTGGTGTTCCTGGCTGGAACCAGGTCTTGCCGCCATCATCGGAGCGCTGAATGACTTGCCCGAACCATCCGCTGGTCTGTGAGGCGTAGATGCGATTTGGGTCGGCAGGCGATCCTTTCAGATGGTAGAGCTCCCATCCCGCGAAATGTGGGCCGCTGACTTCCCATTTGTCACGCTTGCCGTCGGCAGTAAGCATGAACGCCCCCTTGCGCGTCCCAACGAGGATTCGAACTTTACTCATAACTCAGCTCCTTCATTCACCAACTGATAATTAGGTCCCGCCCCAGAATGAAACGGAATCTCCGAATTCTATCGAAGCTGAGCGGGGAGTCAAATCGCGCGCAGGCTTAGCGAGCAAAGACTGTGGCTTCAATTGGGGCTGGGAGAGAGGGTCTGCTCGTGGTATCGCCAGTGGAGGGTCTCCGCATCAATTGCGGCAATGGACACGATGGCTCCTGGACCCGTAAGGTATCGACAACCTGAAAGAAAGGAGTCCTTCTGTGCGGGAAGAGACTCAGCCGGAGAGGATTTGTGTTGTCTGCAAGCAGCCCATCATTCCTGGAAATCATGTCGCGATTGACCTGAAGCAGGGAAAATATTGCCATGCGACCTGCTACAACGAGTACGAACGTCAGCAGAAGAGCAAGAAGTACAACTAGAGTTCAGTCGAGGTCCAAAGGCGACAGAGCATAGGCCTTTGCTTGCCTGAGCACGGATCAACAAATTTCGGCTGAGGGGTCCGTTCGCGCGCTCAGCGCCAGCATTCGGATAGTACATCTGAGCTTGTGCAAGCCACGCCCTGCCGATGTACTTCTGAGCGCCGGATACCCATTCCACTGTAGAGCACGGCATTTGTAGGATGAACTACAGTGCAAGTGCTCCGGCCAACCGTGACTGATCCCATCACCAGCCTTGTGCATAAGCTCCTCGCCGCCGAGGATCCCGACGAATTGCGTCAGTTGAGAGAGCAATTGAACCAAGCGATCCACGAGCGGCTCGAGGAACTCAGGAAAGGGATTCGTGCTTTTCCCGTTACCGGAGCCCGGAAATCGGGTGGCCCTGCGGACGAGGAGAAACAGTAGCCCTTCTACACTTCCACGCCCGCAGTAGTACGGAATCAGCCTGATTCGATGAATCTGTAGGGTTTGCTACCTTTTAGCCTGTCTTCGTGAGCCTTCGATGCCGGATCGCATTACCAATCTATGCGCAAGACTTCTCGCGGCTGAGGATCCCGAGGAGATCCGCCCCGTTGCAGATGACTTGCGGTCCGCGCTTCACAAGCATATCGACAAGGTCCGCGAGACGGCTTGCGAAATTCTGCTCTTCGATCGAGTTGTGAATACCGCATTACGCCGCCAGCAGACCCGCAGGAGAAGGCCACGTGCTGAGCACTGGAAATCTAGCTAGGAACGCGAATATGAACGACCATCTGCTCAAACCCTCGGATTCCGAATGGCAGCAATTGGCAGAGCAAGCCTCAAAAGAAACGGATCCGGAAAAGGTTTCGCAATTGATCCGGCTATTATGCGACCGGCTGGACGAACTGGACCGCATTCGCAAGGGACTGCGTGAAGTCTCCGGCGCCAAATCTTGAACCGCGCCGCCGCGACCTCCTGCCGAATGATTGAACGTGCTGTTGGCTGGGCTGATTCCGGCCTTGAACAATCCTACTCACCACAGTGGCACACGGGGAACACAAAGCAGTCGCACCTTGGAAAGCGCATTCACAGAGTGCGCTGATAGCGTAGTTCATTGACCACGATTCCCCACACCTCGTCGGTACGGCGATGTCCGTCGGCGGTCCAGTGATCGAGCCGATAGAAGCGTTCGGCGCGAACGTTGCCGGCGAGAACCCAGAGCACGGCGGACTTGAATCCCAAATCAAACAAGCGAGCACGCGCCGCCGATATCAGCGCGGCACCAATGCCACGCCCCCAATGGTCTGGTTCAACATAAAGAGCGAAGAGTTCCCCGAAGCCCCGGACGTCAGGGTCGCGAGCCGGAGCGGTGGTGGCGAAACCGTGGATCACACCGGCCTCGGTCGCCACGATCGTGTGGGGATGCAAAGGATCCGGACTCCCGAACGTGTATTTCTGAGCACGATCTTCGGCACGAAGCTGATCGAGATATTCGTTGGGGAGAAGGTTGCGGTAGGCGGTTTGCCAAGACCGCACGTGAACACGCGCGACTGCCAGGGCATCAGCCGGCTCGGCGGGACGAAGGAGCATGGATAGATGATATAGATGACTGAGCTGAATGTTAGCTAGAGCGGCTGCAGGTTTCAACAGATGAAGTGGCCGCTAACGACGTTCAGCAGCACCTCCTGGCGTCGATTAATGCCGGGCAAGAGTCAAGGGGCAGGTCGATCGTTTTGGCTGCAAAATAGTCGCAAGCTCCAGGTGTTTCTCATTACACTGCACCGTGATCACCCTCACCGACATCCGCACTCATTTCAGCCAACTTAGGCTAGCCACAACGTGTGGCCAGCCTCCACGGACTCAGAGTCCGATGGAGGCTTTGCATTTGGGGCGAAAATAGATTTCTCGCTTCGCTCTGTCGAACAGCAGATTCCTTACTTTGTTCGAAATGACAAGAGAAAAAAGGGTCTTTGAAAACTTGATCCGGAAAAACAGCCTGCACCTCGTTCGATCAAGGCGCCAGGCTAGCGGAGCATTCTTTGAACCTCTTGGCTCTTCGCGACGGCGTCATCCCGAAGTGCCCGCGCTTTCACCAGCGGGCCGAGGGATCTAGCGTGTACGCGAACCAA
>Ga0070734_10001748_pt1 | contig 29728 bp, 23 predicted proteins | sample Coa_R1_8_FD_66444 | JGI IMG/M metagenome (GOLD analysis project Ga0070734, IMG submission 66444) | Surface soil microbial communities from Centralia Pennsylvania, which are recovering from an underground coalmine fire - Coalmine... | ecosystem: Environmental > Terrestrial > Soil > Unclassified ... | reverse complement strand
CAGAGCGGGGAGTTCGCGAAGGAGTGGATCCTGGAGAACCGTGCGGGCAGGCCGGTCTTCCGGGCGCTGGATCAGCGGGACCGCAACCATGCCATCGAGAAAGTGGGGCGGGAGCTCCGCGCCATGATGAGCTGGGTGAAGAGCAATGTCCCCCAGCAGGCCGTGGAGACCCAACAGACCGAGACCGTCGCCAACGAGCGGGTCGCGCGGGTGGAATGGAACAAATAGGAGTAGAGAGAGGGAAGCCATGGCATCACGCATTTTTATCTTTGACACCACACTGCGCGATGGGGAGCAGTCGCCGGGGGCTTCCCTGAATGTCGAGGAGAAACTGGAGATCGCCCGGCAGTTGGAGCGCCTCGGCGTGGACGTCATCGAGGCGGGATTTCCCATCTCCTCGCCGGGTGACTTCCAGGCCGTCCAGTCCATCAGCCGCCTCATCAAGAACTGCACGGTGTGCGGTCTGACGCGGGCGATACGCAAGGACATCGATGTGGCGGGCGAGGCGCTCAAGGAGGCCGTTCGCCCCCGTATCCATACCGGGCTGGGGGTCTCCGACAGCCACCTCCAGCACAAACTGCGCCTCAGCCGCGAGCAGGCGATGGAGCGAGGCGTAGAGGCGGTCAAGCACGCCCGCACCTATGTGGATGACGTAGAGTACTTCCTGGAGGATTCGGGCCGCGCCGACAAAGAGTACCTCTGCCAGGTGATCGAAGCGGTCATCAAGGCGGGCGCAACGGTCATCAATATCCCCGACACGACCGGCTATACCACCCCCGAAGAGTACGGCTATCTGATCGGTTATGTCATGGAACACGTTCCAAACATAGACAAAGCCATCGTCAGCGCGCACTGCCACGACGACCTGGGCCTGGCGGTCGCGAACTCCCTGGCAGCGGTGCGGAGTGGGGCGCGCCAGGTGGAGTGTACCATCAACGGCATCGGCGAGCGGGCCGGAAACACCAGCCTGGAAGAGATCGTCATGGCGATGAAGACGCGCCGCGACTTCTACGATTGCGAGACCGGCATCGTCACTCAGGAGATCTATAAAACGAGCAGGATGGTCAGCAGCCGGACCGGCATCCTGGTCCAGCCCAACAAAGCCATCGTGGGCGCCAACGCCTTCGCTCACTCCAGCGGCATTCATCAGGATGGCGTCCTCAAAGAGCGCACCACCTACGAGATCATGGATCCGCGCGACGTGGGCATCCAGGAGAGCAAGATCCTGCTCTCCGCCCGCTCCGGCAGACATGCCCTGCAGCACCGGCTAAGCGAACTGGGGTATAGCTTCACGGAAGATCAGCTCGACAAGATCTATACGCGCTTCCTGGATGTCGCCGACCGCAAAAAGCAGGTCTACGACGAGGACCTGGAGAAGATCGTGGCGGACGAGACCAGCACCGTGCATCAGACCTATGAACTGATGCATGTCCAGGTCTCCTGCGGGGAGAAACTGATCCCCACGGCCACCGTCTGCATTCGGGACGCCCAGGGCCGAGAACTCATCGACTCCTGCCACGGCACAGGGCCGGTGGATGCTGTCTATCGCGCCATCAACCGCATCGTCAGCCAGGAGAACGAACTGATCGAGTTCAATGTCCAGGCCGTCACGGAGGGGATTGACGCCATGGCGGACGTCACCATTCGGATCCGGCGGGGCAATGACATCTACACCGGGCGCGCGGCGCACACCGACATCATCGTCGCCAGCGGCAAAGCCTATATGCAGGCCCTCAACAAGCTCATCGACCGGATGACCCCGAGTTCGCAGGAAAAAGCGCTGGGACACGTATGATCCCAGCGCCTTCTTCTTGCTTTCATTTGAATGTGTACGGAAATGTACGGACGGCGTTGAAACGCCGTTCTGATACACAAAGTCCGCCTTCGCGGACTGGCCCCCACCCCAAGCCCCTCTCCCAGAATGGGAGAGGGGCTTATTGAACCCGCGAAGGAAATTCGCGCAAGCGAATTTGGGCTGCGCGAAGCGCGACCTTTAATCGTGTTTCAGAACGGGGATTGATCCCCGTGGCAAGAGATTTCCGTACACACTCTTATACGCCCGCCGGAAACAATATCCGGCGGAGTTGCTCCGGGGCATCGCAGATAAATGCCGGAGAGAACGCTTCCAATTGTGCCTGCGTCGCCGCTCCCCAGGTCACCCCGATCCCACGGACGTCGGCATCACGCGCCGCACGCATATCATGAACGGTGTCGCCGATATAGAACGCCTCGCCTGCGCGCTCCAGAGGAATGCCCAGGCTCTGCAGCGCTAGCTTTAGCCCCTCCGGGTCCGGCTTGGGATGAGTGACATCGTCGGCTGTAATAGCGACGTCCACCCACTCCGCGATGCCGAGCCTGGGGAGCGTATTCGCCAGCTCCTCCCGGTTCTTGGACGTAACCAATGCCGTGGGCAGGCCCCGCTGCTTGCCCTCTCTTACCAGGGCGGTCACCCCCTCCAGAATGCGTTCCCGTTCGCGGTTCGCCTCATAGTAACCGATGAAGTCCGCTGTGATGGTCTCCTCATCCACCCCATACTTCTCCGGCTCCCCGAATACCCGGACCTGCTTGCGCAACGGCGTCCCGATGAGCGCCCGGAGTTCCTCGTGAGAGAGCGTTTGACCATAATAGCGCCGATAGATATGATCCAGGGATTCGACGATCAGGGCGGTGGTATCCACCATGGTACCGTCCACGTCCCATAACAGGCAAGCGATAGTCACAGCGATCCTTTCTCTGTCTGTGCGGAGGGGTGAAGCAGACGCCGCAGCATCGGCCCGCTGATCGCCGACGTCACCAGGGCCATCAGTACGAGCGCCACGAACATCGCCTCATCGATCAGATGCTTATCCAGCGCGACCGACGCCAGCACCATCTCCATCGCCCCCCGCGAATTCAGCCCGAAACCGACGGCCACGGCCTCGCGGCCCCGCATCTTCCCAATCCTCGCCCCTAAGTACCCTCCGCCGATCTTTCCCACACAGGCGATGGCGATCACCATCAGCACGAGAGGCAGGCGTAAGTGCGTCACAAAGTTCGCTTTCATGCCGACGGAGACGAAATAGAGCGGCGCAAAGAACCCCATTACCACCCCATAAACCGCCTCCTGAGCCGGAAGGCGCTTCTCGGCGGGCTGCCCGAACGCGATCCCAACCATAAAGGCCCCGAAGACCGGATGAACCCCTAACGCCTCCACCAACGCCGAAGCACAGAGCATCAGGGTCATGCCCAGCCCGATCTCCAGAGGAACGGGAGGCAGCCTGCCTGTGTTCAAGCGCTTCAAGAGATGCTGTACGGCCTGTCGTCCCACGGTTAAGAAGAGGATGAACAGTCCGATTACCGCAGCCAATCTCCCGAAGAGGCTATTCCCTGTTCCGGTAGCAGGGTTCATGTGATCCAACAACAGGGCGAATAGCGTCCAACCAATGAGATCGTTCATCATGGCGGATGCCATGATGACCATGCCGACACGCTCGCGCAGCAGGTTCAATTCCAACAGAATCCGGGCGGTGACGGGCAGTGCGGAGATGGAGAGCGCCGTTCCCAGAAATATCGCGAACCACAGCTTGCTTCCGGCTGCAGACGGCTCCCACAGCGCAGGGAACAGAAACACCGCCAACAAACCGGAGAGAAACGGGATCGCGATTCCCATACCGCTCGTCCAGACAATCCGCAAGCGCTCTGTTCTCAGCAGCGAGAGATCCACCTCCATACCGGCGGCCAGAAGAAAGAACAGGATCGAAAAGCGTACCAGGGCATCACGCCCCGAGTTCACATCCGCAATGTTCGGAAAGAGCCACGTGGACGCGGCAGGCGCAACGGCTCCGAAAACGGTAGGGCCGAGAATGACGCCGCCCAGCAACTCCCCGATCACGGCAGGAAATCCCAGCTTTCTGGCGAAATAACCACCGCTTAGCCCCACTGCCAGCATCGTTGCAATTTGAAGCATCAGCAAGCTGTGAGCATTCATATCGGTCGTGGCTTCTCTTTCTTGAGTGAGGGAATACGATGTACAGACAACACCGAATCATTCGACACTGCCTGATCGTTCTCCTGTTGATTTTCGTCACTTTGGGGGCGCAGGCACAGAATACCCAACAGCAAAATATCCAACAAGCAAAGCGCCTCCTCCTCTTTTTTGCGGAACCACTTGACAAACGGTTCCGTCTCAACTATAATGTTGATTGACCAATCAATTAATTTGGGAGAGCGAACATGGCAGGGCGCAGAGAGCAGGAAGCCCTGGAGAGGAGACGCCAGATCCTTATCGGGGCGCTCAAAGTCTTCTCTACCAGAGGCTTTATCCAGGCGACCAATAAAGACATCGCGGCTGAGGCGGGCATCAATTCTCCCGGCTTGATCTATCACTACTTCAAGGATAAAGCCGATCTGCTGCGAGCCGTAGTGGAGGAGTTTGCGCCACCGATGCAGCTTGTCACCCACCCGGAGGAGATGATGGCGCTCCCTCCTGCGGCAGCGCTCACCCGCTTTGGATTGGCCTATGTCCGCCTGATGGATAGCCCGGACATGGGCGCTTTTATGAAAATCATCATGGGAGAGGCGCTGCGCGAACCCGAATTCGCACAGACAATGGCCGAAATCGGCCCACTTCGCGTATGGCGATTACTGGCGAACTATCTCCAATATCAGATGGAGAAGGGCGCCCTCCGCCGTACCGACCCCATGCTGGCAGCCCGCTGTTTTATCGGCCCTTTAATCATTCGACTGTTGATGCGGAATGTCTTTCGGTTACCTGATGCGGACGACCTGACGCCCGAAAAGCTGATCGCACACAATGTGGAGATCTTTCTGCATGGGATGAATGCCGATGCCTGATTCCATACAATCCCTTTTTTCCTGACCAACACATTGATTGATCGAACAACCAACTTGCTTGAGCGCGGACCCTGGCAAGGAGATTTTTTCCGATGAAACACTTCAACCCACGCCTGATTATCCCGATCATCCTCATCCTGCTCTTCGGCGGGGGAGGTTGGTACATAGACGCCCAACGCTCCCGAGAACGGAGCGTCCTCTCCGGCTATTTCGAGAGCCAGCCCACCGAGGTGGCGTCGCGTATCGAGGGGCGTGTGGCGCGCATTCTGGTTCAGGAGGGCGATACCGTCGCCTCCGGTCAGCCGCTGGTCGAAATGTCCGCGATCCCAACTCTGGAGACGAAAAAAGCGAATGAGGCATCGCGGGAACAGGCGCAGCAGCAATTGTTGGAGGCGCAGCATGGTCCCCGCGCGGAGGATATTCGCAAGCAGCAGGCGATGGTGGCGGAGGCAGCAGCCAATCTGAGGAAACTGCACAATGGCCCTCTTCCGGAGGACATCGCCTCGGCCAGGGCGCGTGTAGAGCAGACCGAGGCGAACCTACGCAAACTGCGGGCCGGCGCCCGCCCCGAGGAGATCGCTGAGGCGCGCGCCGCCGCACAGAATGCGGAAGCGCGTCTCCGGCAGGCGGAGCGCGGGCTAACGGATGAGGAGAAGGCGCAAGCCAAGGCCCGGCTCGACTCGGCGCTCGCCTCCGAGGCGCTGGAGGAGAAAGAGGCGGAGCGCATGTCCTCTCTGCTGGATCAGGGCGCGATCAGCCGCGAGCAGTGGGATAAGACCCAGGCGGATCTGCGTACCGCTGTCGCCAAGCGTCAGGAGATGGAACAGGCGTACCGCCTCGCGATCACCGGAACGCCTCCCGAGGAGATGGAGCAGTTCCGGCAAGCCTATCGCCAGGCAAAGGCGGCCCTCGATCTGGTCCTCGCAGGCTCTCGAAAGGAAGACATCGAAGCCGCTTCTGCGGACGTCGCCCAGGCGAAGGATGCCCTTGCGCTCCTGCTGCGCGGCTCCCGTGTCGAAGATATTCAGGCGGCGCAGGCGCACCTCAACCAGGAGCAAGCCGCGCTGGATGCCCTGCTGGCAGGCAGCCGCAAGGAGGAGATCGCGCAACTGCAGGCTGCGGCGAAAGCGGCGGACGCCAGAGCGCGTAGCGCCGAAAGCGATCTCTCCGAACGTAAGGTTCTCGCGCCCGAACAGGGTGTCGTCGAGCGGGTGCTCGTCGCTGTCGGCGACCTGGTCAGCCCCCGCTCCCCCATCGTGCGCATGTCGAACCCGCGGGACATCTGGCTTCGCATCTATGTTCCCGAAGCGGAATTGTCGAAGGTGAGCGTCGGAGAAGCGGCGCAGTTGCACGTGGACGGCCTGCCGGAGCCGGTAGACATGTATGTGGAATCGGTCTCCTCGCAGGGCGAGTTCACTCCTGCTAACCTCCAGACGCCCAGTGATCGCGGCAAACAGGTCTATTCCGTTCGGCTCCGACCCCGGCAATACGACCCACGATTGAAAGCCGGCATGGCGGCAACCGTCAAACGCATCGGACGCTGGGAGCCCTGAGCATGAACGCGATCGAACTCCATGCCCTCACCAAACGCTTCGGCACTTTCACGGCAGTGGACGCCCTCACTTTCTCCGTACCCTCCGGAACGATCTTTGGGTTTCTGGGGCCGAACGGCAGCGGGAAGAGCACCTGTATCCGCATGCTCTGCGGCCTGTTGGAACCCACCTCCGGATCGGCCACGGTCGTCGGCCACGATATCGTGAAGGATGCGGAGGGCGTCAAGCGCTCCATCGGCTACATGAACCAGGCGTTCAGCCTCTACCGCGATCTCACCGTGGACGAAAACCTCACCTTCTTCGCCGGAGTGTACGGATTGCGCGGGGAGCGTTTGAAGCAGCGCAAGTCCGCCGTGATTGAACTGGTGGGCATCCAACCCTACCTGGATCGCCGCGCCGGACAACTCTCGGGCGGCTGGAAGCAGCGCCTCGCACTGGCTGCCGCCCTGATCCATGAGCCGGATCTGATCTTTCTGGATGAGCCGACGGCAGGGATTGATCCGGTCGCACGGCGCGAACTCTGGGATCTCCTATTCGACCTGGCAAGCGCTGGAAAGACACTGTTCGTTACGACGCACTATATGGACGAAGCGGAGCGGTGCAATGAGATCGCCTATATCTATCTCTCCAAACTGATGGTACACGGCACTCCCAATGAGCTGAAAGCGCTGCCCGAAGTCACGCCGGAGGGGACGCACCGCATCGCCGTCGCCACGACCCGCCCGCCCAACGCCCTCACCATCCTGAAAAAGGAGCCCTTCACTCTGGATGCTACTCTGGTGGAGGCGGAAATCCACTTGCTCCTGCCGGTAGATACCGAGGAGGCCGAAGTGCTTACCGCGCTGAAGAGAGCGGGCGTGGAGGATGCGACGATCCGCCCTATCGAACCGTCGCTGGAAGATGTCTTTGTGACCTTGACGAGGAGGCTGGCAAAACGATGAGAGCTGCACTTTACGGATTCGGCAGTATCGTCTTCAAGGAGTTGCTCCACATCCGGAGAGACCCCACGACGCTGATATTCGCTCTGCTCGTCCCCATGCTGCAACTGATCCTGTTCGGCTATGCCATCGATTTCGACGTCCGGCATATCCGGACCATCGTCCTGGACATGGATCGCTCCCGAGAGAGCCGGGACTATATCCAATCCGTGATCAATACGCAGTATCTCGATGTGGTCGCCTACGCCACCTCACCCGATCAGGCAGCGGAAGCCGTGCGCCGCAATGATGAGCGTGTCGCCCTGATTATTCCGCCCGACTTTGCGCGCCGCTACGGTACCGACCGCCCCCCTACGGTCCAGGTGCTGGTAGACGGTTCCGACAGCATGGTGGCGAGGCCGGCGGAGGAGGCGATATCCCGCCCCGCCCCGCCCGATTCTCAGTCGGTAGAGCCGAGAGTGAATGTTCTGTACAACCCTCAGATGCGCACCCAGATCTATACGATCCCCGGCCTGGTATGCGTCCTGCTGCAGTTGATTACGGTCTCCCTCACCAGCTTTAGCCTGGTCCGGGAGCGAGAGCAGGGTTCGTTGGAGCAGTTGATGGTCAGTCCGGTGGGGCGATTGGGGTTGATCCTGGGAAAATTGGTGCCCTACTCGGTTTTAGCGATGTTCGAGCTGGTAGGGATTCTCTTTTTAGGCCGCCTGATTTTTGATGTGCACATCGCAGGCAGTTTCCTGCTGTTGGTGGCGCTGGCGGTCCCCTTTATCCTGGCCGCGCTCTCGATGGGGTTGTTTATCAGCACGATAGCGCAGAATCAGGCGCAGGCCATGCAGATGACCATGCTGACCACGCTCCCATCCATTCTGCTCTCCGGCTATATTGCGCCGCGTGAGACCTTACCGGCGCCCCTGTACCTGCTCTCGGAGATCATTCCCGTCACCCACTTTATTCAGATCAGTCGAGGAATCGTCGTGCGTGGGGCGGGATTGATGGACCTGCTGCCGAGTGTGGGCTGGCTGCTCCTCCTGACGGTCCTGCTCCTGGCGGGCGCTACCGCCCGTTTCCGCAAGAGCATCGCCTGACAATCTATTTCAAAACTCAATCATTCGCCCCCTAGCCCCCGATTCCGGGGGAACCATACAATACGCAATCGCTTTCTCCCCCCAGAATTGGGGGGTCGGGGGGCGCAGCACTGGAGTTGGCTCCGTTTTGAAATAGACCGCAAGAGGGCCTACTCATCCGGGTGGTGGAGGCTCCAGTCATCGGGCAGGACGCCGCCGTTGAGGGCGCGCGCCACGTCTTCGATGATCCAGTCCGGGGTCGAGGCTCCTGCCGTAATGCCGATTGCCTCGCTGCCCTCCAGCCATCGGGGTTCGATCTCCGCCGCCGTCTCGATATGGTAGGCGGGGATCCCCTCATCCTCGCACAGTTGGCGGAGCCGGCGGGTATTGGCGCTCTTGCGGCCACCCACCACAATGGCGACATCCACCTGCCGCGCCAGGCGGACAGCCGCCGCCTGCAGCTCATCCGTCGCCCCGCAGACCGTGTTGATCGCCCGCACATCGGTCGCATGCCGGCAAACCTCCGCCACCACCGCCGCGAAGGTGTCGGCATACTGCGTGGTCTGGCAGACAACGCCGACCTTCTTGTTCAAAGTCAGCGCCTGAACGTCCTCCGGCTTCGAGACGACTGAGACACTGCCCCCGAGCGCCTCGACCGCGCCCACCACCCCGCGCACCTCGGTATGGCCCTGGTCCCCTACCAGCAGAATCTGATAGCCCTGATCGTAGAGCTGTTTCGCCGAGCGATGCACCTTGGTGACAAAAGGGCAGGTCACATCCAACACTTCCAGCCCCTGCGCCTTCGCCTGCTCCAACACCGCTGGAGCAACGCCATGCGCCGATAGGACGACCGTCCCTTCGGAAATCGTGTCGAGCGTCGGTGCCGTTTCGATCCCCATTCCCTGCATCCGGGAGATGACCTGTTCATTATGGATGATCGGCCCCAATGTCGTCAGCCTGCCCAACCGCTCCCGTCGGGCCTTCTCGGTCATATCCACCGCACGGCGCACACCAAAGCAGAAACCTGCGACTTCCGCCAGAACGATCTTGCGTTTGACGGGCGCAGGAGTGATTTCAGGAAGGGACATTGTTGCCATCGCATAACTCCTGACTGGATTCCGTATCGTGGGAATCGAGTGATCATCATGGACAAATAACTTTGATTCACAAAGTCCTTTGCAACACTATTATAGGCCCCTTCCGCCCTAAAGTCAAGGGGTAATGCACGTTGGTACGCGAAATTCCATGAAAAATTCCGGCTCTTTTTGAAAAGAGCCGGAATTTACCCTCACCCCAAAATCAGGGTCGCCAGCTTGACCCCATCCGCAATCTCGATGTCTTCCGGCACTTTTTGCCCCGTTGTCAAATACGAAAGCGGGATACCGGTGCGATCGGCGACATTGAGCAGCGAACCATAGGTACTGGTCTCATCCAGTTTGCTGAACAGGAGGCGATCTACCCGCGCCGCGGAGAAGCGCTGCGCAGCTTCCAGCATATCCTGCTCCTTGATAGGCGCGGAGAGCACAAGATGCGTCTCACAGCCTAACCCCTCCAGGAGGGATTTGAGTTCTCCCACCTGCATGATATTCTTCTGGCTACGCCCGGCTGTGTCTATCAAGAGCAGGTCGTAGTCCGCGAACTCCGCCACCGCGGGCATCACCTCGGCGTGGCTATACGCAACCCGTATGGGAATATCAATGATCTGACTGTAGGTCTTCAACTGCTCCACGGCGGCGATGCGGTAGGTATCCACCGTTAACAGGGCGACCTTTTTGCATTCGACCAGGGCGAAATGAGCAGCCAGCTTGGCGATAGTGGTCGTCTTGCCCACCCCGGTGGGTCCGATGAGCGCGACCGCCTTTAATTTGCCCGGAGTGAGTTTGATCGCCCCTCCGCTGGCGACACGGCGTGCGATGAGTTCTCGAAGCGCCGATTCCGCGAGCGGCAATTGCGCCTGCTCTTTCCAGGCGGCGACATCCGGCAGGTCTTCCATCAATTCGCGCGCTAACTCTTTCGACACTCCCATGTCCATGAGCCGCTGATACAGTTCCGGGAAGCGGATCTCTTCCTGCTCAACGCCGCCATAACCGGCGAGCGAAATCGCATTCACGGCAGGCGCAACGGCGGAGACCACGGCGGAGACCGTGCGCTCCTGCCCTTCACGCTGCTCTCGCTGCAGCGAAGTGAGGCTCTCTCGGATCTCCTGCATCGCGCGTTCGAGGGAGGATAGGCGCTCCGTTTCTACAGCGTCTTGCGCTCCCTGGCTCTTCCCACGCCGACGGGCCGGCGCAGCCAGCGCCTCTTGAGCAGAGCCGTCAGAGTTTGTGGGATATGCAGCGGTTTCAGACAGCCCATCGGCCTTCAACAACCCCTCCTCCCACTCCGCCTCGATTTCTCGTGTCTTGGATCGGGACGCCGGACGCCGCTCCTCGGTTGCCACGGTATCGCGGTTGTGGGCAGTGGGGGACTGGCGTTGATACGCACTCCTCGCGGCGGCTACGGCAGCTGCTTGGGACGGAGTTGGGAGCGGAGGCGGAGCGGAACGGGCAGACTCCGCTACGGCTGCTGTGGTGCTGCGACCGCCCTCCGGGACAGAATAGCGCTCTTTCCGTCCGCCATGAAGATCATTTTGAACGGTGATGCCTGTCGCGGCAACGATGCAAACAGCTTCCCGCGCTCCCAGGCCCAATAGCCCTCCTTTGCGGTACTTCCGGGTTTCCAGAATAACGGCTTCCGGCCCCAGGTCCTTTCGGACGAGCTGCAAGCACTCTTTGAGCGAATAGGCCTCAAACTCTTTGATTTGCATTTGGGTACGCCTCCACGAAAGCAAGAGGGGTTGACACAGCGCGATGATCTGGCGTAGGAGCGGCGTCTCTTGAGATTATCGGCTGAATTAGAGGATGCACTCAGGGTAAATACCGGGTTTTTTCGGAGGAGGAACGAAAACAAAAAGGGCAATATCAGATACCTTGAGATGGAGACGATCTTGACGCTGGAAGACCATTCCCGATAAGGCTCTTGATATTGCCCTTTCGACTACAGGACGAAACAGCCCGCATTTGTGCGAAATGGCAGACTGCTGTCCCTACGCCCTGAAGTCTCAATTCCAGACACCGGCTATCTGGATTAAAGCGATTATATCCTGAAAGCGTGACGAAAACGTGGACGAAATCCAAGGAAAAACGTGGTCCAATGGCGAATTATAGCTCCAACCGATGGACCGAGGAGCACTCGTCCCATGAATACAACCGTGATACCCCCCCTTCAAATTCGATTTTTTGGCCCGTTTGAGGTGCTTGTCCATGGGAGCCCGCTGCCACGTCTCCGTTCCAGAAAAGGCCATTGGCTTCTGGCGCTGCTGGCACTACGCCCCGACCAGGAGGTAGAGAGGTCCTGGCTGGCAGCAACACTCTGGCCCGAGGCGGAAGAAGCGCTTGCGCTCGTCAGCTTACGTCAAAGCCTGACCGACCTGCGTGCTGCGCTTGGGCCGGAAGCGCGACGTCTCACATCCCCACGGATGCAGACGCTCCTTTTCCAATGCGAGGGCGTGGAATCCGACCTCATGCGCTTCAAAGCCGCGCTGGCGCGTAAAAACGTCACAGGCTGGGAGGAGGCTATCGCCCTCTATCGCGGTCGATTGTTGGAGGGGTGCATCGAAGAGTGGGCGGAACTGGAGCGCACATCGCTTCATGAGAACTACCTCACAGCGCTGGAGGACCTTGCCGCCTCTCAACTGAACGCCGGGGACCTGGTTACAGCCATCGGTACCCTCCAACAGGCGATTGCCGCCGATCCGCTCCGGGAGAACCTCTATCGTCATCTGATGCGTGCGCTGGCTGCGAACCACGACTATGCGGCGGCAACCTGCGTCTACCGCGACCTGCGCCTGCTCCTTCGGGACCAGTTCCATGCCGAGCCTGAGCCCGAAACCCTCGCCCTCTTTCAGCGTCTGAGGAACGAAGCGCACCAACAGACGGAAGTCACGCCCCGGAGTATCCCGGATACCCAATCCCCTCCCCTCTTTGCGGAGCCTGGATCGGAAACATCCCATGACAATCGATTACAACGCCCCATCAATCGCCTGCTTGGGCGGGAAGCGGATGCTCTGGACGTCCAGGTCTGCCTGCAATCCGTGCGGCTCGTCACCCTGACAGGGGCGGGCGGGATCGGCAAAACACGCCTGGCGATCCAGGTGGGCGAAGATGCGCAGACGGACTATCCGGAGGGCGTGAATTTCGTGGATCTGGCCTCGCTCACAGAGCCTGGCCTGGTCGGCGCAACCGTTGCAAAAGCATTGGGGATCCAGGAGCAGGCGGAGCATACCATCCTGGATACCATGCAAGAGGAGTTGGCGCCCCGCCATATGCTCTTGATCCTGGATAACTGCGAACATCTCATTGAAGCCTGCGGGCAACTATCGGAAGCACTCCTGCACGCTTGCCCCCGCCTGCATATCTTAGCCACCAGCCAGCAGGAGATGGGCCTCCTGGGGGAAACCGTGTGGCGGGTCCCTCCCCTCGGCCTTCCGACGCAACAAGAGGCGGAGCAGCGCCAGTCCGATCCCGAGCCGCTCATGGCATTTGCCGCGATCCGCCTGTTTGTTGAGCGTGGTATGGCTGCCTCGCCGCGCTTTGCCCTGACTTCCGCAAATGCCGCCGCTGTGGTTCAGGTCTGCCGACGCCTGGAGGGCATTCCCCTGGCGCTCGAAATGGCAGCAGCCCGCTTGAATGTACTGACTGTCGAACAGATCGCGACCCGCCTGGATGATCGCTTTCGCCTCTTAACCGGCGGCAGTCGCACCGCTATTCCACGCCAACAGACGCTACGCGCGGCGATGGATTGGAGTTATGACCTCCTCTCACCCGCCGAGCAGATCGCGCTGCAGCGTCTCTCTATCTTCGCGGGAGGAGCGACCCTCGAAGCCATTGAAACGGTATGCAGCGATGATCCTTCCCAGCTCACCGACGCTACCAATCATCTGCTTACCGCCATGGGGCGCAACGTGCAGGCGCCAGCTACTCAGATCGCATGTGACGCCTTACTGGAATACATGTCCCAGCTTGTCGCGAAGTCCTTCGTCTGGGTCGATACGTACGGCGAAGAGACGCGCTATCGCCTGTCTGAAACGACCCGCGCCTATGCCTGGGGCCGGTTGGAAGCGCGTGGAGAGGCCGACATCATTAGCCTCCGCCTGGTAGACTACTTCTTTCAGCGCTTCGCGGCACGGCAGGATACCTATCCGGGTAACCTGCAGCGCTGGTACGATTGGTTGGAATCGGAACACGATAACCTGCGCTTAATTCTGAAGTGGCTGACACGCCCCAACATCGCCACGGAGACGCACTATCTTGCTCTCCAATTGATCAGCGACATTCTCGGGCCTTTCTGGATACAGCGTGGTTATCTCAGTGAGGGACGCAGTTGGGCCGAAAAGGCGCTTGCGGTTTGTGATGTGACGACGGTGGTACGCGCCAACGTGGAGATGTTTGCAGGCAGTCAAGCCCTCGCCCAGAACGCTATCGACAAGGCACGCGCCCATTACGATATGGCCCTGTCCATCTACCAACGTGAGCACTGTGAGGACGCGATGACACGCGCCATGAATGGCCTGGGAAAAGCGGCGTATTATGACGAAGACTGGCCCACAGCACGCCGTTTTTTCAACGAATGCCTCTCTCGTTCGCAGGCTCTGAACAATCCCATGGGCGTTGCCGGCGCATACAACAACCTGGGAGTCCTCGCCTTCGCTCAAGGCGACTATGTTGCCGCTCGCCCATATCATGAGCAGTGCATCGCGATCAACCGGCTTGAGAACAACGTCACCGGCATCGCCTGGTCCCTGGATAACCTGGCGGAGACCTACCAGGCGGAAGGCGATCTGGTGGAAGCGCGTTGTCATTTTCTGGAGAGCCTCACCCTATTCCAACAGGTCGGGCATCGACAGGGGGTCGCCGATTGCCTGGCAGGGCTGGCGGAGGTTCTCCAGGACCTCTCCGCTTCCGCAAATGTGCCGGCGGCAGTTCAACTGTACGGTGCGGCAGAGCGGATTCGGGAGAGTGTGGGGCTGGCTCTCACGCGATCCGACCGTAAAGAGTACGAACGCCGGACCCAGCTCCTGCGTGAGAGCCTGGGAGAGGCGGATTTCCTCACCCTCTGGCAACAGGGACGCACGCTCCCTCTGGACAAAGTCATCGCCCTGGCCGAAAGCGGAGTACTTTCACCGGAAAGTGCCTAAAATTCCGGCAGGGGCGACGACTGCCCCGCATCGGCATACGCTCGTAGCGCCTCGCCAAATCGGGGGTTCGGCACGACATGATAGTGCCTCTCTCCCCGGTCTTTCGAATCGCGCCAGGTGAGGATGCCCCGTTCACCCAAGTTATCCAGCGAGAATTCCAGCAACTTACGCGCATGCTCATCCATGGGGCGTAATAGATCGAACGCGGCGCCAACGGTATGATAATCAAAATCGAAGGGCGGTCCTCCCCCAGGGAGACTGTTGCGGCCCACATCCGGAGGCCAGGGTAAGGGAGCGGATTGCCCTAGCGGCCTCGGTTGGGCTGCCTCCCTGGCTTTCTGCAACTGAAGCGCCAACCCGAGGTACCTCTGCGTGTAGGTCAGGTCTCCGAGCCTAAGCGCCCCTATCCCCCTGCACTTCTGATAGAGCCGATCTATCAAGCGCAAGGCGCCGAGGCTTTCGGGACGCAACGCCATATAGGTTCCCGCGGCTCGAAGCTCAGGCGTGACCTTGGGAAGCAGCAGATCCGCCCCCGCGCGCACCGGTATGAGATTGAGCCCCGTTGTCTCATCGGTCTCCGAAACCAGAGCATCCTCGATGAGCGGTGTGTACCAGAGCGCTTCCGTCGGTCGGCCAGGAAGCAGCGCCTCCCAACGCTGCTTTAGGGCTGCCGGGTCCTCCCGAAACCGCTTTAACGCCTCCTCCGAAGCCCGCAATTTCCACCAATAGTGCCGATGGTCATCGCTGCGGCTATAGAGATAACTGAACGCCTCGATGTGTTTCAGCGGCGTCGCCTGGAAATAGACATCTTCATAGCGCAACGGCTTGCCGTCATTTCCAGTGCGGATCGCCTCGGTGACATGACCCGGCCAGGCGCTGCCCAGGTAGAGCTTCAACAGGTGGGTGACGCCTCCCTCCCCCCCATGATACGCCTGGAACAGCCAGTCGGCGGAGGGAAAACGGGGATAGAGGCGCAACAGATAGCGGGTCTGTGCGAAGATCGCGCGTTGGGGATCGAAGCGCTCATCTACCCCCCGTCGGCGCGCGCGCAGCGTCTCCAGTTCCTTCCGCAGAGCGGGAAGCTCCGCCTGCACTCCGCCGGAAGGAAGCACGGGGATGCCGGGCAGGGATAAATCGGCGTCCGGGCGCTGCAGATACACATCCCAGGCGATCCGGCGTTTCAGCTCCTCGATCTGCTTGGTGAGCCGCTCCGATTCGGCCAGGTTCACCTTCAACCCCACGCCCTGTCCGGTACCTGGCAGCCACTGCGCGGCGCCTGCTGCACGGGCAGGGGAGAGGGAGTCCGGGTCGCCGCCCGCCTCCAGCAACAGGTCTGCCTCCTGGAGCGCGATCCAGCGCGCGCGCATGGTGTCCGTAGATACTCCCTCATCCTGCGCCATGCGCTTGAGAAAGGGCTGCACTTCCGCCTGCGCTGCCGCAGCCGCCACGATGGGCCGGATCTCATTCGCCGTTCGCTCGATCTCCAGAAACGAGGCGCGTCGTCCGATGATACGCTTCTCCAGGCTCTGTATCAGCAGATCTACCTGCTGCTCGCGGCTCAGCCGCAACGGGAGGGGCAAGCTGGTATCTCCCAGCAAACGGCTATGCGCCAACCGAGCCGCCGTGCGGTGCGCTTGCGCCGCCCTCCGTCGGTAGCCTATCCAGATCAGGCTTACGGCGAGAAATATCCCCAGCAGAAGGATGACGCCAATACGGATTGCGCGTCTGCTCTTGTTCAGAAGCGGCTTTTGCGCCTCTTCCCCATCCGATCGTTGTGGAGCCGTCACGTTACAACGCCTCTTTATCCGCCTGGAAGACTGCCATACACCGTGCCCCGGCAGAAATTGTCAGGGGTCAAATAGCGCCGAGCGACGTCCCGCACCTCTTCTGCGGTCACGGCTTTGATGCGCGCGAGATACCTTTGCGATTGATCCAACGGATGGCCGTAGAGGGCGATGCCCGCCAGCTCTCCGGCCTGCGCTCCGAAGGTCTGTGTCCCGATGCTATACTCGCCCGCAAGCGATGCTTTCGCAGTCGCCAATTCCTCTTCCCTTACCAGGTCGCGGACCAGCAAATCGCACTCGCGCAGCAACAGTTCGCGCGCCAGATCCGCATTCTCGGGCGACGTCGAAGTGTACATAATGAAATTCCCGGTTGCAACCCGCGCCCGGTGGAATGCACTGACGGAGTACGCCAGCGCGTGTTCACCCCGAACCGCCCGGAAAAATCTTCCCCCCATCCCCGAAGCGATCTCCGCCAGTATGTCCAGCGCAAACCGATCCTCGTGATACAGATCCACCGTTGTAAAACCGAGGGCGGAAGCCGTCTGTTTCTTCTCACGATACTCTTCACAGACGACCGCCTCTTGTTGCCGCGTAGAGACCGGTTCTTCCTGCCACAGATCCAGTTCTCCGGTTCGTGCCGAAGTCAGGTTCGCAAACAGCGCCTCTGCTTCGGCCTCCTCAATATCCCCGACAATCCCGACATAGAGGTTGCCCACAGCGACATGCTTGCGGTGCCACGCCTCCAGATCATCGCGTGAGAACGCAGCCACAGCCTCCGCGCTCCCGCTGGAGGGCAAACCATACGGATGCTCTTCTCCATAGCAAGCTCTAGACAGCAGATCGAATGCCAGCGACGGAGGGCTGTCCTGTTGGCGGCGGATCTCGGCATAGATGCTCTGTTTCTCCCGTTCTACCTCATCCGGGGGGAATGTCGGCAGGGTCAGCGCCTCCGCAAACAGCGCAAACCCCTCCTGCAGGACCTCGCGCTGGAGCTTCATTCCATAACCGAAATAGTCCGCTGACGCGGTGGTCCCAATGCCCGAGCCGAGCCCCTCGATGCGATTGGTCAGCTCTTCTGCGTCATAGCTGCGCGTTCCCTTGAGAGACGCCTTCAGCATCAGGCTCGTCAGGCCGGCGGTCGTTTTTGTCTCACCTCGCTTCCCCCCGCGCAACAAGACATTCAACGCCACCAATGGCAGATCCCTGCGCCTGCGGTAGAGCAGAACGCCCCCACCCGGCATTTCGATCCGCTTCGCCTCCTCTTGCCCCCGTGTGGAGAAACTCGCCCCGAAACTCCCAGTGGAAGGTCCACTCTGTCCCAACTCCTGAGTTTCTGTGGAAACACTCTCCCTTTTTTTCCTCTGTGCCGCCTCTGTGTCCTCCCGTAGGGGCGCTGCTTGCTGCGCCCTGGTTGCTAGCTGCGCCTCAGCGGGTGGTGAAAATGCATTCCCCTCGCCGGCAGCTTGCAACGCCTCCTCCATCTCGGTGGGGGTGCGCTCCGGAACGACCACGGACGCGGGAAGATACTCCAGCAGGGCAGCGCGGCTGAGTTGCAGTATCGCGCCCGCCACCCTCTGAACATCCTCTATCGTCACCGCGCGCAACCGCTCCAGGAAGGTATCGGACAGGTGGTAGTCGCCCAGGCTCTCATAGCTGGCAAGGGTTCGCGCGACCCCCAATACCTCCTCCTGGCTGTAGAGGCGCCGGCTCTCGATGCGGACTTTGATGCGCTCGATCTCCTCGTCGCTGACGGCGTCGCGTGTACACCGGAGCGCTTCCGCCCAGAGCGCTTGCACCACGGGCAGAGGATCATCCCCTACACACTCCGCGCCCAGGGTAAACAGGCCATGCGCCTCAAAACCCTCGTAGGAAGACCAGGCGCTGTTCGCTATCTGGAGCTCCTCCTTCAGCCTTCGGTAAAGCCGCGCGGAGCGCCCATCGCTCAGGATCGCGCTCAACACCATCAGTGCAGGAGTATCGGGGTCGAGGAGAGCAGGCGCCGGAACGGTAAGCGCCAGCAGACGCTGGCGGGTCTCCCCAACCATCCGACGATACCGAAAACCGTGGTGCGGCAGCTCCGAAGGAGACTGCTCCCTTAGCGCCTCGCCCCGAGGCATATCGCCCCAGCAGCGGTGCGCCCACTGCATCGCCTGGGTCGCATGGATGTCGCCGACGATAGCGAAAATAATATTCTCCGGGCGATACGTCTGCTGCATAAACCCGAGCAGGTCTTCACGCGTCAGCGAGCGCAGGGTCTGCGGATGGCCGATCCGCCAGCGCCGGATGCGATGCCGATCATGCGCCAACTCATAGAGCGTCTCGAGCAGCATCGCGTTGGGGTTGTCTCGCTTCTGCAAGCTCTCCTGAACGATGACCTCCAGCTCCTTTGCCAGGTCCGTCGGATCGATGCGCGCGTTCTGGACGGCGTCCGCCTGGATCTCCATCGCCTTCTCCAACTGCTCGGAAGGGACGACGACGTAGTAGGAGGTCTCTTCGTAGTAGGTGCTGGCATTCAGAAGGCCGCCCAGTTCCCGGATCTCACGGGCAAACTGCTCATCTTCCGGGCGAGCAGGCGTCCCTTTGAAGATCATATGCTCGATGACATGGGCGATCCCGTTGACACGATCCGGCTCCTGAAAGTATCCTGCGCGGACCAGCACAAAGAGCGCGGCAACCGGAGCATTATGATTCTCCTTCAGTAGAACGGTCAGGCCATTCGGCAGGACGGTGCGCGTGACGTCGGCGGCAAGGCGCGGCGCGGAGGAGGGATTATTCATCAATGCGTTCTCTCTTTTCCATAAGATTGCATGGGGACGCACACGGCAATCGGATGTCAATGGAGCGGATAGGTCCCCTACTTTCCAACACAGAAGTCGTGGAAGATCCGGTGGATGATGTCTTCCGTAACGGTCTCACCGGTAACCAACCCGAGAGCGCTCAACGCTCCACGTACATCTATCGCTACGAAATCCCCCGGCAGTCGGTTCGCGGTTGTGAGCAACGCTTCCTGTAAATTGTTATAGGCCGCCTCTAATGCCTGACGGTGGCGCGCATTCGATAGGATTGCAGGTTCTGCAAGCGCTCCGGAAAGGTCGTTTCCGAAACCCTGTGCAAGGATCGCCTCCTCCAGCGCTTCCAGTCCCTCTCCGGTGCGCGCGGATACGGCGATGCGCTTCGGCGCGATCGTGATCTCTTGCGCGGCGCGCTGGACTGCCAGGAACTGTTCCGGCGTAACCACATCCCGCTTATTGAACACCAACAGACAGCGGGCGGGGCGGAGGGATGCCAGCCGGGCGGAGATCGCCCGATCCTCTTCCGTGACCCCCTCCGTCAGGTCCAACACAAAGAGCGCCAGATCCGCCGAGGAGGCTGCACTCTCCGCAAGCTCTACTCCCTGTCGCTCCACAATGTCCTCGGTCTCACGCAAGCCGGCCAGGTCTACGAGGACGAAGGGCGCGCCCCGTATACTGGCAGCCTCCTCCAGGCGGTCACGTGTTGTGCCGGGGATCGCCGTGACAATGGCGCGATCCGATTTCAGCAGCGCATTGAAGAGCGAGGATTTGCCGACGTTCGGTCGTCCGATCAGGGCAATTCGCAATCCCTCACGGGCGATCCGCCCCTGCTCCGCTGTGGACAGCAGGCGGGCGACGCACGCCAGCACAGTACGCAGGCGCTCCTCCAGCGCCTCATAGTCGAGCTCGCCCACCTCATCGGAAAAGTCTATCGTCACCTCGATGGCCGCCAGAATGCCGACCAGATCCTCCTTCAGGGCATGGATGGCTTGTGAGAGATGCCCCTCCAGTTGCCGGCGCGCCTGCCGAAGCGAGACTTCCGTCTGCGCGCGGATCACGTCTGCGACGGCTTCCGCCTGCGCCAGATCGATCCGCCCGTTGAGAAAAGCTCTCCGGGTGAATTCGCCCGGTTCGGCCAGCCTGGCGCCCGCGTCGAGGACGATTTGCAGGACGCGCATCGTGACAGCCCGTCCACCGTGGCACGAGAATTCCGCCGTATCCTCGCCCGTGTAGGAGTGGGGCGCACGGTAGAGGGTCAGGATCCCGTCGTCCACCACCTCCCCGGTGCGGCTATCCCGAAAATGACCGTAGCGGGCGACATTCGGGGTCCAATCCCTCGCAGTCCGGCGCTGTCTACTACCAAAAACGTGTGTGACGATGGAGAGCGTATCGGGCCCGGATACCCGGATGATCGCAATCCCGCCTTCACCAGGTGGTGTGGCTATGGCGGCGATCGTGTCGTGGTTTCGCATAACCTCAATCCGTAGCGATGGACCAGACCGCACCCTGCAGGGTGAAGCTGAGGTGTCTGTCATCGGGCATCCAGTGGAGATCCAGGTCGTCCGGGCTGCTGATACTCATATTGGCGGGACCGGCTTTGCTTGCAACAGCCAAAGGCGCAGTCCCATCGGATCCTACCAGGTCTATATGGCCGACTTCGTGCATCTGTGTCCCGTCCACGCGACAGACCCAGACCGAAGCCACCGAACGTGTGGGAGCCTTATACCGGGGATAGACGCGATGCAGAAACGCTTGAAGCGGCATGGTATAGTCGGTCTGCAACAGCCATGCGACGCGGTCTCCCCTGGGAGAGTAGAGCACGCTCTCGATTTCGGAATTGGGAGGCAGTTGGATAGTATGACGTTGCGTCGGCGCAATAGTTGCGCCGAGCCCCAATTCGACGATCTCATCTGTCCGCGTCACTCCGGTCCAGCACGCCGTATCACCCAGTATGTGGTCCGATCCCGCCCCCGTATCCAGATTCCCGAAGCATCCGCCCTCCTGTGGCGTTTCCGGAGAGATGTTCAATGATCGCACCGGCTTCGCGCTATTCACTTCATATACCAGGGCCCGATCATAACTCCCACCTCCCTTCTGCGTGAAGATCGCGGTCCAATGGAGACTATCTCCCAACCAGCACAACAGCGCCCCATCCAGCCCTTTATCCCGATAGTGGATCTTATGCGTACCGTCCAGGCGACAGAGCATGACCCCTCCTTCGCCGGCGCTCCAGAGAATCCAGGCCCCATCGGGAGAGATGTGCATGTCATACCCCTCTCCACTGGTAGCCAGGAACTGAGCGCTCAACGGGGCGAGACGGTCGGCCTTGTGGGTATCGAGATCGTAACGATAAAACTTCGTGGTGACCCCCGCCTCGGTAGTGGGATCCGATTCATTGTTCTGCACGAGCACGGTTCTCTCGGTAAGCCAGAAGTAGGTAAAAGAGCTGTCCCCGGACGCACTCCAAAAATCCTCTGAGCCAATCCGCTTCGCCCCTGCCAACAACCGCTTCTCTCTGGGAGTCAGAACCAGCACCGAGAGGATCACTCCAACGATCATTGCAAATGCGATTACCCAGACGCCCCATGCTTTGCGTTGCTGCATCCCTTGCCCTTTCCCCACGGACGCCCTTCGGCCCAGCGCCGAAGCAACTACACGCTCCAACGTGTACCCTCTCCTCGCATTGTATCGGACAAAGACGCTTCCGTCAAGCGTCTGCAGGAGAATCCCGAGTAGCGTTCCTCTCTCTCCCCTGCGCTCCTCTACTCAGACAGGGCGGTTTTGGGGTATGATGTGAGTACAAAGGAGGTGTGGCACCCATGGTGGAAATCCTTCAAGACAATGGGCAACTCATTGTTCGCATCGGCGGACAGGAGTATACACGCTACCAGTATGGCGCGTCGCGCTGGAAGCCGTACCTCTATCCGCTCCGAGCCGCCAACGGGCTCTCCCTCTTGGCGGACGCCCCCACCGATCATAGGCACCATCATGGACTGTGGGTGGGGCACGGACGTGTGGACGATGCGGACTTCTGGCTGGAACGACACAATAGCGGGAAGATCGTCCATCGTAGTTTCGAGGAGATCAAGAGCGGAGAAAATGGGTCCTTCATCGCGAAATCCGACTGGGTCGCCCCGGATGGCGTCGTGAAACTGCACGACACCTGTGGGTTTCGGTTCTACGACCTCCCGCCGGAAAATCGCTATTTCGATTTTGAATTGACACTGGAGCCGCCGAAGGGCGAGAGCGTTACGCTCTACCCCACGAATCAGGCCGGGCTGCCCCATATTCGCGTTGCCGAAGGGCTCTCGGTCAAGACCGGTGGGACGCTCACCAATGCGGAGGGCAAGTTAAACGAGCGGGGCACCTATCGGCAGCCCTCACCCTGGGTGGACTGCTCCGGCAAGTTAGGGCGCTTGACGTGCGGGATTGCGCTCTTCGATCATCCCAAAAACCCGGCCTTTCCGACGCCCTGGTTCACACGCGACTACGGACCGTTCTCGCCAAATTATGGCTTCTTCCAGGAGGATCCCATCGTCATTACTCCAACGGAGCCTCTGTACCTGCGCTATCGTATCTACACTCACTCCGGCGACGTCACCGAAGGGGGAGTTCAGGGTGCGTGGGAGAGTTATCAGCGAGAAGGCACACGCTCTCGAACCCCGGCGCGTGCCCTGGCGGTCACGGAGTGACGTTTTCGAAGCCGCGTACCTATAAGGAGATCCGATGCCTACGCAAGAGATAGAGGGCGTCTCCACAATCCGGGAGATCGCCGAAATTCAGGCGATCCCAGGGTTTACCGAGGAGGAGTTTGCCATTTTCGGCATTCCCGACTTTGCCGCTCGGATGACACAGCTCAAAGGGCAGATTACGCCCAAGTTAAAGCAGATCGGCCAGGCAATGCAAGAGAGGCTATCGGAAACCCTGGGCGAGCCTCTGTATCCCCACGTCGCCCAACACCTTCGGCGCTCTGTCAACGCGCCGGAGGAGACCTGGGTCGCTTTCGCCCGTCAGCCCCGCGCCTATAAACCCTTTGTCCACCTGCGTGTGGCGATCCGCGCCGATAGAGTGAGAACGCTGGTATTCGTCGAGGACTATGCGGACGAAAAACAGGTCTTTGCCGAAAACCTGCAACAGAACGCCGAGGATCTCGCCGCTTACTTCGCCAGCCATCCGACCATACTCGCCTATGAGTTACAGGATGCGGAGGGCGCTCCGCTGCGGGGCCATGCTCTGAGCGCCGGCACGCTCCGCGCGTTTGCACAACGTATGCAGAAGATCAAAGGACAGCACGCGGTATTCGGGATCGCCTTCGCTAAATCCCATCCCGTTCTCTCCGGCGGCGTGCAACTCTTCGATGCTCTGGCGGAAGCGGCGAAGAAGCTCCGCCCGCTCTACGCTTGTGGTAAGCCGGATTTCCAATACACGTACACCCCCGAACCCATAGAAGGGATTATTCCAAGATGAAACTTCACCCCCCTGCCGGAGTGCGTTCCCACCACACCCTGACCGTGCCGGAATACATGGCGGATCAGACCGAAAGGACAGCGGACTCGCTGGCGCACTTTATCGCCACGACCCAGGAAGATAAACTGAACTGGCAGCCGACGCATGAAGGCTCCTCCTCGACCCGCTCTGCGCTGGAGCAAGCCGCCGAATGCGTTGTCGTCAATCGCTTGATTGCCAAGGTGCTGCGGGGCGAGACGCCCACCCTGCCCGATCCGAGCAGACCTCCGCTCACCCTCGCCAACAATCAAGAGGCTCAGGACGCGATCCGCTCCAGCGGCGCAGAGCTGGCTGCTGCTATTCGGGGCATGTCGGAGGCGGACCTGGAACACATGTATCAGCATCCGCGCGGGCAATTTCTCGGGCGGAATATCATCATGATGTGCCTGCGGAACATGGCGTACCATGCCGGGCAGATCAACCTCATCCAGATGCTGTACGGTGACAGCGAATTCCATGTCCCCCCGAAATGGCGATAACCGATGCACCCCGACCCCCTCGGCCTGTTGGAGCGCACGGATAAGTGGTATCTGGGAGGCGGGCGAGCAGCTCTCTTTGCGCCCGCCTTCCCCCGCTTTCTCGACACTCCAGGGTTCTGGGACGAAGCCTATTTCGCCGATATTCGGATCGAACGTCTGTTCTGTCTGCTTCTACTCGATGCCAGGGGGCGCCCTCTTACCCTCCACCGCGCCACACGCCGCTGGACCCCGGATCGCCTGACCCAGATCTATACGGTCGAAGGGGTTCCCGGCCTCCGCATTCAGGAGGAGCGTGTCGTCACCCCGAACGATACGCTCGCCAGCCGCCTCACCTTCCAACACTCCGGCTCGCGGCCCGCCCATCTCCATGTGCTCCTCTGGAGCCTGCAGCCCGCTTCAGCACTACCCGAACACGAGAATGCCGCCACCGCCTCCGATGTGCTGCACGAACCCGACGCCCTCAGCTTCGCCTATCGCCTCCGCTATGCGGGTCCTGGCGAGACGCCTGCCGAGGTCTATGGCTGGGGTGAAAGAGCACGCGCCGGGACGTCGCCGCCCTCCACGGACCCTGCTTCAACCTCCCATTCCACCGGGACGGATGCCGGTCCGCCGCCCTCCCACGCCCTCTATGTCGCGCTGGGCGGCAGTCGCATGCCCGACTCCTGGACCGTCAACCTCGCGGAGCGCTCGGATACCGCGCCGCTCTGGCAGGTCTCTGTCTTTCCGGAGAAATTCCGACAGGGAATGCTGGCAAAGGAGATGCAGGCGGAGGCGGGCTGGAACCCCAACGGCTTGCTGCACCTGGGTCTCCACTACATCGTGGAGTTGGCGACCGGCGATACGGACAGTCTCACCTTCGGCGCCGCCCTGGCGCTAGAGCGAGAGGAGGCGTTGGCTGCGCTCCGTTCGGATCTCGCCGGCGATGTGGTCGCGCAGAGCCGCCAGAGCTGGATGGACTACTTTGCCGGTGTGCCCCAGTTTACCTGCAGCGACCCCTACCTGGAGCGCTACTACTGGTATCGCTGGTATGGACTGCGTCTGCTGCAGGTGGATCTTCGCGCCGGCCATCTGCCGTATCCCTGCATCTTCGAGGGCATCGGCGCGTTTCGCTCCCATATCTCCTATTCGGCGCAGTGCCACATGCGGGAAGCCGCCTGGATGCACGATCCGGCGCTGGCGATGGGCAGTATCGAGAACTTCCTGGCGAACCAGATCCGGCAGGAGGGGAGCGCAGAGGATGGCTTTCTGCCGGGCCATCTCTATCTCTGGCGGCAGGACCGGGGCTTCTATCATGCGAATTGGGGTGCGGCGGCGCTGCAGATCTACTACCTGACCGGAGACCTCGACTTTGTCCGCCGCATCTATCCCGCCTTAGCCCGCTATGTGGATTACTTTGATCGGGAGCGCGACCAGGAGCAGAGCGGCCTCTATGATATTCAGGATCAGGGGGAGACCGGGCAGGAGTACATGAGCCGCTACCTCTTCGCCGACCCCGGCGCGGACGCCTGGCGCAAGATCCGGATCAAGGGAGTGGATGCCACCTGCTACCTCTACGAACTCCACCGGGCCATGGCGGTCTTCGCCTACGATCTCGGCGATCCGGAGGTCGCCGACGTCTGGGATGCCAAGGCCGACGCCCTCTGCGAGGCGGTACGCGAACGGATGTGGGACCCGGCCACCCGCCTCTTCCACGACGTGAATCCGCGCACGGGCGAGCGCTCCCCCTATAAAGCTGCCGTCGGGTTTTACCCCTTTCTCAGCGACATCGCCCTGGAGGAGCATCTAACCGCGCTCCGCACCCACCTCCACGATCCCACCACGTTCGGCACGCCCTTTCCCGTCCCCTCATCCAGCGCGGACGATCCCTACTTCGACGCCGAAGCGGAGTGGAAGGGCAAGCGCACCAACTGTCCATGGAACGGTCGCGTCTGGCCGATGACCAATTCCCACATCGCGGATGCGCTGGCTCAGGCGGCCCGGACATTGGCGCCGGACCTGCGCCCCCTCGCAGCCGATTTTCTGATGCGCTTCGTCCGGATGCTCTTTCACGAGGGTGACCCGAAGCGCCCCAACTGCTACGAACACTACAACCCGCAGACCGGAATGCCCTCGCTTTACCGAGGCGTGGACGACTACCAGCACTCCTGGATCGTGGATTTGATGCTGCGTCATGTGGTCGGCATCCAGCCGGAGCCGGGGCCGAACGGCGAACTGATTCTGGACCCCCTCCCCTTCGACCTCGCCCACTTCCAGGTGGAAGACATCCGAATTCGGGGTCATCGCGTAGACGTCTCCTGGTCGCGCTCTCACGGCTTCCAGGTCCATGTTGACGGCGCCCTCCGTCTGCATATCCCCGAACGGGCGCGTGTGGAAGTCGCCCTCTTCTAAGTAACTGGCGATTGCGGAACGAGTTGGTAGCCCAGCGCTACGGCATCCTGCGCTCACGCCGCTGGCGGGCTCGTTGCTGGTCCTTCTCGAAAACGTTCTCGTCGTAGCGTTCGCCTGTGGTGAGCAGATGGTAGAATTTAAGTATATTGAAGAGATCGTATTATTTTACGTACCCGCTCAAGCTGGATATTGAATTTCGAACATACCTTTCCGATAATGCCATGTCCTTCGCGGATTAAGCCTAGAAGCATGTGTTCCGTGCCAACATAAGTATTAGATAGCAAGTGCGCTTCTTCGTATGCCAATTCAATTGCATGCACGGCATCATCGGATAGCATAATACTCGGTATTTTCCCACTGCGACGAGGCCGCTTGAGGCTTTTTCTGAGATCTATGCTCACTCTTTCGGGCGTGATGCCTATCATGCTGAGAACACGTCGCGCAACATTGTCGTCGTCGCCTATCACTCCTAAGAGTAGGTGGACAGTAGTTACTGTCGTTTCGCCGTGGAGAGAAGCCACATAATTGGCGAGATAAACCGCCTTTCGTGCCCTCTCGGTAAATACATGCCAACCAAGAAGCTCGTCCATTTATTTTCCCTATGCTATTCCCCATGACGGTATGAAAGCACTGAAATGAGTCCTTGACTGGACTCATTTCAGTGCTGGGAATTGATGTTCAACCAATAGTGTCCAACCACGCGGTCAGTTCATCGTCACTGTCGAGAGGGAGGGAGTTCGTCGCCGAGCCGATGGTCTGGCTGGTGCGATTGCCCACCCCATCCACTGTGTAGCTGGCCGAGTAGCTGTTGCTGCTCGTGCGGCTCTCGGCGGCGAGATGACCTTGGGCATCATAAGTCCATGATACCACATCGCTGTTGGCTTCAGTGCTGGTGGCTTTGCGATTGTCGTTGTTGTAGGTGTAGCTGAAGCTAGAGAGCGTGATGGCACTGCTGTTCTTGTTGGTCACACTCGTCAGCCGATCTGAGTTGTCGTAGACTTTCGTCACCGTGGCTGTGTTGGGCAGCGTGATGCCCGTCTCGTTGCCATTCGCGTCATACGAATAGGTGGTCGTGGCACTGTTCTCGGTGACGGTGTACAACTGGTTGAGGTCGCGTTCTCAGAGTGTGTATGGAAATCCTTAGCCACGGGGATGAATCCCCGTTCTGAAATACGAAACCCGCCTGCGCGGGTTCAGGGTGCAGTCCGCGAAGGCGGACTTTGGGTATCAGAACGGCGTTTCAACGCCGTCCATACGACATTTCCGTATACACTCTCAGGGACTTCAGATCATATTGACGGCGCACTTTGGCTTCATATCCCCGAACGGGCGCGCGTGGAAATTACCCAATAACAGGCATACGATCCATTCAGCGAAGAAATTCATAACGATGCTGAGCAACCCACATGGATCTTAGCTTTATCGGTGTCCCGGAGGATAGGAGCACAACATGACTATGTCAACAACGATTATGAGGAGGCCCAGCAAGCGGTAGGAAACGTCATCGAGGTTTTTGTTGAATTCTCTCACCCATACATACATGCTCATGGCGACACTTATCTTCCTCGCCGTTTTTGGAAACAACACTGCCGTGAGCCCTCCAATTAATGAGATTGTAAACAAGAAGTAATGCATCATATTGTTCTCCGATCCGCTAAAGCAGAGCCTTTTATCGGCGTCACGGGGATGTGACCCGACGAAGGCCCGACGCGGCGTATGTATTCTCCTTATCTTCCACCAACGCTTGCCGAAAATAGTCTGTCGCCCCTTTGTTATTCCCATCTTTCTCCGCAAGTTCCCCCAAAGCGGTCAATGCCGCCGCGCGAACATAAGGCTTAGCGCCGAGACGCAACGCAGCCTGAAACCGGCGCGTAGCCTCGCGGCGCTCTCCTTGCGCCACGGCAACGATGCCCAGTCCATAATTCGCGCTCCCCTGCTGGGGATAGGCAGCCAGACTGCTCTGATAGTCGCTCTTGGCTTCTGCAACCCTCCCACATGCCCACAATGTGTTCCCACGCACCAAAAAAGCCTTGCTCTGATCCTCCGGAGTGATCGGTCGCGCGAGCAGTTCTGTCATAACAGATACCGCAGCCTGCGGTTGACCGACGGCCTCAAGCGAGTACGCAAGGTAAGGGTAGGCAATAACCGGCGGTTTGGGTAGGATTCGGATGGCGTTGCGCAGTTCTGGAATGGCGTCTTGGTAGCTTCCTGAACGGTAGTACGCCATACCGAGGTCGAACCGCGCTCTACCGGATTCCGGTCTCTGCTGGGCGGCGCGCCTAGCTACCGCGAGGTCGACAGCGTCTTCACTTGGTGCTTTCGGTGGATGGAACGGCCCACGCGTGGCGCCATTGCCCGCAGTAGTGATGGGCGTCGTGGGGGTGTGGTGAGAGCACCCTGCCAACATGGAGCACATAAAGAGGAGAACAGCGATTTTGCGTTTCATAGGTGCCTCCGAGACAGCATGTTCGAGGAGTGCAAATAAATCCTCCATTCAGGCGATCCACATGCAGTATAGTGGTCGCCTGACTTTTTGTCAATGGCAGCAGCCACAATAATCGATCTTAATGAAAATCAATTTGAATCTACTCTGACGATTATCCGGACCTGTCTCTTGCAAAGATGAGCCATTCGCCCCATGACATAGGCGACACTTTTAGCGCATACTATTGGGCAGGATCACAAGAAGCTTGAGGACAGAAACGGTGAGTGCGGAAAGGGATAGGGTTGTGTTTTATCGGATGCTACGTGTGATAGGCTGGATGACGCTATGGCCGATCTATGCCATCCTGGGCCGATTTCGGGTGGAAGGGCGCGAGAACGTGCCCCGGACCGGCGGCGTCCTCATCACGCCCAACCACATCAGTTATGGCGACCCTCCTGCGGTCGTGATGGCGGCAACTCCCCGGTATGTCTACCTCATGGCCTGGGCCGCGCTGTTCAAAGTCCCTGTCCTGCGCACCCTGATCCGCTGGATGCGCGCCATTCCCATCGAGCCGGGAACGCCGGACCGGGCCGCGCTCAAAAGGGCAGAGGCGCTTCTGAAAGCGGGTGAGGCGGTGGTCATCTTTCCGGAGGGAGGCGTCAGCGAATCGGGCGTTCTGCAGCCCATTCTCCCCGGCGCGCTGCTGCTGGCGCAGCGTACCGGCGTCCCCA
>Ga0070734_10001746_pt1 | contig 29761 bp, 24 predicted proteins | sample Coa_R1_8_FD_66444 | JGI IMG/M metagenome (GOLD analysis project Ga0070734, IMG submission 66444) | Surface soil microbial communities from Centralia Pennsylvania, which are recovering from an underground coalmine fire - Coalmine... | ecosystem: Environmental > Terrestrial > Soil > Unclassified ... | reverse complement strand
CACCGAATACGATTTTCAAGGTTTCTACGACTTTTTTAACGGACAGCAGATTACGGGATTGATGATCACCCCGGGAGTGGGTTATGAACATGACGGTCTTCGGGTAGAGGGGATGTTTTGGTTTGAACAACCAACTGTCCAACCATCCGCAAGCGGTTCATTAACCCTTCTTGGTGGTCAATTGGAAGCCGCTTTCCTGTTCAATTAACCTGGAAAACTTTTACTTCCCAAAATTTGGTGGGCGGCTTCGATGCCCTGCTTCATGGCCGATTCCATACTGCCGTATTCCCATCGTCCGTAACGCCCCACCGAATCCACCCCCTTCTTGCGGAAGTGGTCCAGAAGGGCGGCGACCGTTTCATCCCTTTGGCTGTCGTAAACCACGTAGGCACCGGGCAGGTTCAGGTCCACCCGGCTGACAACCTGGGACTCGCCCTTGATCCAGCCCAGTTGTTTGAGCTTTTGCACCGCATGCCGGCCCAGGGCCCGGCCGTCGGGCCTCGTCCCGCGGTAGGAGAACTCCACATAAACGGAAGCGTGGCCGCGAGGCGCGACGCTGGGGACGCAGGCCGAAACGGACCCGGCCCGGTGGAACCCGAATTCCTTTTCCGGGAAATAAACCCAGCTGTAGGGGACCGGCTGTCGGCCCTTGAGCCCCAGGTTGATGTTGTAGATGGAGGTGGCTTTCAGGTTCCGGGCCGAGCGGGCCAGCGCCGTTGGAAGGCCGGAAGTGAGGGCGACGAGTTGGGGGAGGGGGAGGCTGGAGACGAGCCGGTCAAACCCGATTTCCAGGCCCGAAGTGAGTAAAACCTTGCGACGGGCGAGATCCAGCTTCTTCAAACCCACACCCCGCCAGAGGCCGGGCAGGCCCTGGGCGATGGCCCGGGGCAAAATAGAAATGCCGCCCTGGTCCGGGTAAAGGAAGGTGGCGTTGTAGCCCGAAGCCGAGGACTGCCGGGTAAAGGCACCCCGGAGCACTTCCAAAACCCGGGGCGAGGGCACGAAGCGCCCCATCCAGTGGGTGGTGAGCTTCGAAAGCGGGAACTTCCAGAGTTTTTCGTTGTAAGGGAACATGAACCGCCGGGAGAGGCCGGGCCCGAAGGCCTGCAGGCACCAGGTCTTGAAGTCGGCGGCCCGGGAGGGATCCATGCCCGAGAAGCGGCGGTGCAGGGCCGCCTCCAGGTAGCCCAGCACGTTCTCCCGCACGGCGCCCGAAGGAAGGCCGGCGTTGTTTTCCTGGTAGGGGTATTCGGTGTAAGTTCCCTGGCTGTAAATGACCGCGTGGCGCCTGCGGGTTTTGAGCCGGTTCCCCACCAGTTGCAGCACCCATTTTTTCATCCTGTCGTTTTGGAAATGCAGGAAATGGCCGGTGTAGTCGTAGGTGAAACCCTTGTCGAAAACCGTCCGGCAAAGCCCGCCCGGTTCCTTTTCCTTTTCCACCAGCAGGTAAGGACGGGAGGCGCGGTGAAGTTCACGGGCGCAGGAAAGCCCGGCCAGCCCCCCCCCGGCGATGAGCGTTTCGGCTTTCATAAGGCAAAACCTAAATCAAATTTAGCCACAGATTCATTGGATTCATGGGATAAGCAAAGCCAAAAACCTTTTTCGCTCAGATGTCGCGTTTTGTTGTTGGGTTTTTCCATCTCATGTATCCCATGCATCCGTGGCAAAAATTATCTTTTCTTAGTTCGTTTTTTGGGCGAAGTGGACTTGTCTAGAAAGATCCGGAAGGGGCTCTCTTTAACCTGTTTTCCCTCGTCAATGCGGATGTTGGAAACAGCCAGGGTGAAAAAGAGCGCCAGGCAGGAAAAGGCCATCATGAAAACCAGGGCCCGTTTTTCCGAAAGCCGCACCAGGAAACCCGCGCAGGCCGCCAGGAGGATCGAAAGGCTCCAGAGCAGCCCGGTGACCTGCTTGACCGAAAGCCCCAGGGCGCGCAGCCGCAGGGCCAGGTGGTCGTTGGAACCCCGGAACATGGACCGCCCTTTGAGGAACCGCAGGGTCATCACCAGGGCCGTGTCGTAAAGGGGCACGCCGAGGATGAGCAACGGCGCGCAAAGGGCCACGATGTTCACCTGGGTATAGCCGTGGCCCATGGCGATGCCCGCCAGGACGAAACCCAGGAAGAGGGCCCCCGAGTCCCCCATATAAATGCGGGCCGGCTGGTAGTTATAAGGAAGGAACCCCAGCACGCCGCCGCCCAGGGCCGCGGCCGTAAGGTGCACGTAGCTTTGGGCCCCCAGGAAGGGGACCAGCACGAAGCCCAGGCAGGCAATGACCGAAACCCCGCCCGCCAGGCCGTCCATGATGTCGATGAGGTTGACGGCGTTGGTCACTCCCACCACCCAGAGGACGGTCAGGACCCAGGCCAGGAAGGGGTGGCTGGGTAGGAATTCTAATTGGACGCCGAAGAGGATCAGGAGAACCGCGGCGAGGATTTCGAAGAAAAATTTGACCGCGGGTGAAAGCGAAAACAAGTCGTCGGCCAGGCCCATGAGGGCCACCACCGTGCCCCCGGCCAGGATGGCCAAAACCCGGGGGGCGTCAGCCGGTTGGGCCAGGATGAGGACTCCCAGGATTCCCATGAGGAACGAGAAATAAATGGCCAAGCCGCCCAGGTAAGGGACGGGGGCCGTGTGTTTCTTGAGTTGGCCGGCGGGGCTGTCGAGGAAATTGGACCGAAGGGCGATTTGCCGGAAGAGGGGGGTCAGCCCCAGGGAAAGGGCGAAAGTGGCGATGAAAAGAATCCAGTTGGCGTCCAGGGGTGTCCTCCGAAGCAGTCCGCAGTCGACACTTCGCAGTTCGCAGTAAAAATTCGTTAAACCTGCCGACTGCCAACTGTCACCTGCCAACTGTCGTTAGGCACTATAACACAGGCCTTAGGAGGCCGGGAGGGAGGGGCTCAAGAGGACAAAAAAAAGCCCCGGTGGGTCGGACCGGAGCTTAGGAGGTGAGTTTTGATTCGTTTAGAAGCTCGCTGGTTGTCGCCAGCCAGCTTCGATTCCATATAAGAGCAATGTCTATGCCACCCTTGGAGAACCGGATAGGGGTCAAAAACGCCTTATTTTCGACGCTTTCTGAAAGCCCAAGCCTCCAAGGTGTGTAAAATATTATTACTCATGTTGTTAATTGTAATATTTATTTACACTTTGTCAAGCACCCTGGTTCGCACCCAACCCGTATTTCCTTATTTTTTGATAGAGGGTCGGGCGGTTGATGCCCAAGCGGCTGGCCGCCTGCTTCCTATTACCTACTCATTTTTTTATTCCATCAATGGGTTCCCAGCCCTTGCTAAGTTTGTATCTGTCGTTTTTTTCTAAATCTTTAACAAACTCAAGGTCTGCGCCTCCACCGGCTTTTACCTCCACGTGATGAGGATCATCGTAAGAATAAATGGTTGGATAAATGTTAAGTTTTGCTTCCGCGCATTCAACTGTATAAATGCCCGCTGGAACCGACACGAAAAACCAGCCATCCTTGTCACTTACGGCTTTGTAAATCTTTCCTTCACCTTCAATAACGAAATGAATGCCTTTTAAACCTTTGCTACAACACCCTCCGCCTCCACCGTTATCTCCGCCATCACCGATAAACCCTCGGATAGTTCCATTCGCTCCAGAATTTATGTTCTCTATTATTTTTTGGATTTTAGAGATTGTCTTATTAATTTCAGTTTCCGGAACTTCTTTCGCGTCATCGCAAAACCCTTGTAATCTTCCATCTCTCGTTCCTTCAATGAAAACAAGATAAGTGTGGCCAACATCCAAACTCATTCTCGCACTATTACTGTCTTCATAAATCTCAATGAACTTTTTTTCAGGACCGCGGAAAAGCTTTTTTACCTCAAGTCTATAAAATACACCCGAAATAAATTCGCCTTCATCATCCTTTTCCGTAACATCCCGACTTGATACCACTTTTCCGATAAATGCTACCTCGCTCCTAGTAAACTTGACTTGAATTCGGGGTTCTGGATCAGGGCAATACGCTAATGAAGTGTTTACATGGAAAATCAAGAAAGTGAAAATCGATAAAATGATTCTTCTTCTAATTTTGGACATTTAATATCTCCTAGTCCACACCTAGGCCATATTTCCGAATCTTTTGATAAAGCGTCGGGCGGCTAATCCCTAAGCGGCTGGCCGCCTGCTTCTTGTTGAAGTGGGATTCCCTCAAAACCCTGAGAATCATGTCCTTTTCCACCGATTCCAAAACCCCGGCCTTGGGCAACAAGACCACGTTTTCACCCGGGGAAAGGGCCGGGGCGCCGGTGAGTTCTTCCGGCAGGTGTTCGGGCTTGATGACCACGTCGTCGTTCAAGGTCACGATGCGCTCGACGACGTTTTCCAGCTCCCGCACGTTGCCCGGCCAGCGGTAGCGTTGCATCACTTTGAGGGCTTCCGGGGAAATGTTCTCGAACCGGGTGGCCCGGTTGGCCTTCAGGCGGTCCAGGAAAAATTTCACCAGGAGCGGCAGGTCCCCTTCCCGGTCCCTTAAAGGGGGCATTTCAATGACGATGACGTTCAGGCGGTAAAAAAGGTCCTCCCGGAACTTCCCTTCCTGGATGGCGCGCTTCAGGTCCCGGTTGGTGGCGGCAATGACGCGGATGTCCACCTTGACCGTCTGGGTGCCGCCGACGCGTTCGAATTCCCGCTCCTGCAGCACCCGCAGGAGCTTGACCTGGGTGGCAAGGGAAATTTCGCCGATCTCGTCCAGGAAAACCGAACCCTGGTTGGCGGCCTCGAACTTACCGATTTTCTGCCCGATGGCGCCGGTGAAGGACCCCTTCTCGTGGCCGAAAAGCTCGGATTCCAGCAGGGATTCGCTCAGGGCCGAGCAGGCCAGGGCCACGAAAGGCATGTCGTGGCGGCCGGACTGCTGGTGGATGGAGCGGGCCGCCAATTCCTTCCCTGTTCCGTTCTCCCCCAGGATGAGCACCGTGGCGTCGCTGGCCGCCGCCCGTTTGATGAGGTCCTGGATGCGCCGCATGGGGAGGCTGTCCCCGATGAGGGCCGTCTCCCCGGAAGGCCGGTTCTTGCCCGCGGCCGCCACCGAGACCATGGACTTGGAGAGGGCGAAAAGGATGGAGGCGGCGTTCTTGGAGGATTTCACGAATTCTTCGTAATCATCCTTCATACGTCCCGTGAGCCCTTCGTGGTAATAGACCTGGCCCAGGTTGTAGATGGCGTTGACGTGGTCCGGGTTCTTCTTGAGGACCGCCTTGAACTCCGCGATGGCCTTTTCCAGGTCCCCCTTCTTGAAATAGCAGATGCCCAGGTCGTTCTGGACGCTGAGCTTCTCCTCCCCTTCGGGAAGGATCTTCAGGGCCCTTTTATAAACCTTGATGGCCTCGTCGTAGCGTTCCAGCGCGATCAGGCAGTCCCCCAGGCTGCCCATGGCCAGCACGTTCCGGGGGCTGGCGTCCAGGACCAGTTGGTATTGCTCCAGGGCCTTTTCCAGCTCCCCCCTCTGCCGAAAGAGCATGCCCAGGTTCAGCCGGCATTGGAAGGTCAGGGTTTCCTTGGTATGGAAGAGCCCCAAATAATAGCTTCCGGGCGTGAGGGGATGGGTCAAGTGCAGGGTTTCCATGAAGGAGAACATGGCGTCGGTCACGTGGCCGCGCTTCATGTGGATGAGGCCGACGTTGAAGTGGACGTCCAGCAGGTTGGGGTGGATTTTCAGGGCTTTGTCGTAATACTCCAGGGCCGTATTGAAGTCCTGGAGGTGGAAGGCCGCGTGGCCCACATCCCTTAGCGCGAAGGCGCTGAAGGGCTGTTTTTCCGCCACGGACTTGAAAAGCTTCAAGGCTTCCTCGTACTCGCCCTCCTCGAAAGCCGAGATACCCGCCTGGGTTTCCTTCCCCAGCGCCTCGTGGGCCGCCCCGCAGACGGGGCAGAAGCGGAACTCCTCCTCCAGGCTGTTGCCGCATTCGCGGCAGGTAAAGGCGGCCACGGCTTAGGCCTCCCCTGCTTTAGGGCGTCGGGGTTTGGAACCGGGAAGCTTCTTGCCGTTGCCCGCCGCGCCGGTGGTCAACTGCTTGATTTGGAAGTCGACCAGGTGGTGGGCCTGGGGGTGGTTGGCGTAAATTTTTTGGAGCTTGCGGTACCAGTCCAGCGCTTCCTTGGCCTTCCCCGCCTTTTCCAGTTTGTAACCCTTGCGGAATTCCTTCTCGAATTCCACCAGGCGCTGCTGTTCGGCTTCGGAAAGGTGGGTGGTCCACAGGAAACCCGAGGCCGTCAGGGCGGCCAGGGTCATCAGGTAGATGAAATAAGGCGGAAAGGCGATGACTCCCAGGAGGTTGACGATGGTCAATCCACCCCAATCGACGTTCTTGAGCATGGTCTTCTGGACAGGCGGCTCTTTCATGGAACGCGGTTCTCCGGGTCGGCCGGGCCATCAAGGCGCCCGGCGTTAAAGCCATAAGGAGTGTAAATTTAGTTTACACCCTGGGACAAAAAAAAAGCTCCGGTTTTTTAACCGGAGCTTTCGAAAAGCCTGACGGAGGGTTTACTTGCCCTTGTAATCCGCGGGATTGAGGCCCAGGGCTTCCTTGCGGGAAAGCTTGATCTTCTTGGTCTTGGGGTCGATCCCGATGCACTTGACCAAAAGCTCGTCGCCTTCCTTCAGGACGTCCTCGACCCGCTCCACGCGGCGGTTGTCCAGTTGGGAAATATGCACCAGCCCGTCGGTTCCGGGCAGGATTTCCACGAAGGCGCCGAAGTCCATGATCTTCTTGACCGTGCCGTAGTAGATCTTCCCTTCCTCGGCCTCGGCCATCAGGCCGTCGATGAAGGCCTTGCACTTGTCGATCGCCGCCCCGTTGGGGGAGGCGATATGGACCGTCCCGTCGTCCTCGACGTTGACCTCCACTTGGAAATCCTCTTGGATCTTTTTGATGGTGGCCCCGCCCTTGCCGATGATGTCGCGGATCTTGTCCACCGGCACCTTGATGCTGACGATGCGCGGCGCGAAGGGGGACATCTTCTCGCGCGGCTTGGACAGGGTCTTGTCCATCAGGTCCAGGATGGTGAGGCGGCCCTGCTTGGCCTGGGCCAGGCCCTTTTCCACGACCTCGAAAGGCAGGCCGAAGATCTTGATGTCCATTTGGATGGCCGTGATGCCCTTGCGGGTGCCGGCCACCTTGAAGTCCATGTCGCCGAAATGGTCTTCCAGGCCCTGGATGTCGGTGAGGATGGCGAACTTGGAAACGTCCTCGTTGGAAACCAGGCCGAGCGCCACGCCGGCGCAGGGGGCCTTCAAGGGCACGCCCGCGTCCATGAGGGACAGGGCGCCGCCGCAGACCGAGGCCATGGAGGAGGAACCGTTGGATTCCAGGATGTCGGAGGTCACCTGGATGGTGTAGGGGAAGTCGTCATGGCTGGGCAACAGGGGTTCCAGGGCGCGTTCAGCCAGGTTGCCGTGGCCGATTTCCCGCCGGCCGGGGCCGGAGAGGCGCTTGATCTCGCCCACCGAATAAGGCGGGAAGTTGTAGTGGAGCATGAAGGTCTTCTTCTGTTCCCCTTCCAACTCTTCGAGGATCTGTTGGTCGTCCTTGGTGCCCAGGGTGGTCACGACCAGGGCCTGGGTCTGGCCGCGGGTGAAGAGGGCCGAACCGTGGGTGCGGGGCAAAACCCCGACCTCGGAACTGATGGGGCGGAACTCGTCGAACTTGCGGCCGTCCTGGCGTTCATGGCGGTCCAGGATGGCTTCACGCACCAGGTCGGACTCGATGGAATGCAGGATGCCGTGGATGTCCTTGTCCTTCTCGGGGAACTTCTCCTTGAGGGCCTCCACCGCTTCCTTGGAGACGGCGGCGATGCCTTCCTGGCGCTTGAGCTTGTCCTTCTCGGCCATTGCGGCCTTCATCTTGGAAAGGCCGAAGTCCTTCACGGCCTTGACCAGCGCCTCGTCGGGCTTGACCAGGGTCAGGGGGCGTTTGGGTTTGCCGGCCTTCTTCACCAGTTGTTCCTGCAGGTCGATGATCTTCTGGCATTCCTTGTGGGCCAGCTTGATGGCCTCAAAGACCACCGATTCGGATTCTTCGATGGCTTCCCCTTCGACCATGACGACGGCCTTGCGGCTGGCGGCCACGATCAGGTCCAGGGTGCTTTTTTCGCGCTGGGCGAAAGTGGGGTTCACCACCAGGTCGCCGTTGACGCGCCCGACGCGCACGCAGCCGAACATATCGGCCACCGGGATGTCGGAGACGGCCAGGGCGGCGGAGGCGGCGGAGACGGCCAGGACGTCCGAGTCGTTCTCCTGGTCGGCGGAAATGACGGTGGCGTGCATCTGTACTTCATTGAAGAAACCGTCGGGGAAAAGGGGGCGGATGGGGCGGTCGATCAGGCGGGAAGTGAGGATTTCCTTGGTGCGGGGGCGCCCTTCGCGCTTGAACCAGCCGCCCGGGATGCGCCCGGCGGCCGAGGTCCTTTCGCGGTATTCCACGGTCAGGGGGAAGAAATCCTTGCCGGGCATGGGCTCCTTGGCGCCCACCACGGCCACCAGGACCACCGTTTCGCCGAACTGGGCCAGCACGGCCCCGTCGGCCTGCTTGGCCAGGCGTCCCGTCTCCAAGCTGAAAGTCGATTGCGCGACTGCGCCGCTAACACGTTCCATGAAAAAGCCTCCTGTGCATTTTGGGTAAGACCGAACTGACATCCATCTTTAAAAACACCCCAAAGACACAAAGGCACAAAGAAAAGCAAAAGGTTGGGACTGGCCAAACTGTTGCTTTACTCTGTGGCTCCGTGTCTTCGTGGATGAAATTTCGAAAATCGCTAATTACTTGCGAAGGCCCAAGCGGTCGAGGAGCGAGGCGTAGCTCTTGACGTTGTGCTTTTTCAGGTAGTCCAAAAGACGGCGGCGTTGCCCGACCAGCTTGAGCAATCCGCGGCGGGACGCATGGTCCTTGGGATGGGTTTTAAAATGTTCCGTCAAGTACTTGATCCTCTCGGTAACGAGGGCGATCTGGACTTCGGGGGAACCGGTATCTCCGTCCTTTTGCTTGAAATCCTGAATCAGCTGGGTCTTCTTGTCTTTCGTCATCATAACAGCGTCTCCTCAAGATGAAATAGGTTGCCGGGCTCCCCCGCCGCTGAGTGGCCGTCAGAGTGGACGGAAACCAAGTGGAGGATCATTGCCTTGCAAGCTTGTCCCCAGCGGGGACAGGGGCAGTATTCTAGGCACTTTGCCGGGGGGTGTAAAGGAGATAACCCCCGGCAAAGGCCTTGTTTCACCTTATTTGAGGCCTTTCAGGGAAGCCCGGCGGACCCTCACCAGGTCCTTTTGGATCTGCTTCACCAGGGCCTGGGTCGAGGGGAATTTTTTCTCCGGCCGGAGGTATTGGAGCAGGTAGACCTTCATTTGTTTGCCGTAAAGCTTCCCGTAATAGTGGAGCAGGTGCACCTCGGCCTGGCGCTGGTGGCTGTCATCCCGGAAGGTCGGCCGCTTCCCCAGGTTCATCCCGGCCCGGTAGAGCTTGCGGCCCAGTTTCACCGCACAGGCGTAGACGCCGTCCTTCGGGAGGAATTGTTTCACCGCATGCAGGTTGGCGGTCGGAAAGCCGATGCGGTGCCCCACGTGCCGCCCGTGCACCACTTCCCCCTCGATGGCGTAGGGCCGGCCCAACATCCGGTTGGCCAGTTGGGTTTGTCCTTCGGCCAGCAGTTGTCGGATGGCGCTGGAGGAGACGGTCCTTCCTTCCACCTTCACCGAAGGGACGACCGCAACCTCGAAGCCTTTTTCCTTTCCCAGGGCCTTGAGCAGGGCCACATTGCCTTGGGCCCCCCGGCCGAAACGGAAGTTTTCACCCACCACGATCCCCTTCAACCGTCCCAAGCCGCAAAGCCATCGGACAAACTGTCCGGGGCTTTTCTTGGAAAAGGCGGAAGTGAACCGGAGGATGTGGACCTTTCGGGCGCCTTGGGCCTTGAGCAAGCCGAAAGTTTCCTGCCGGGGAAGCAGGAAGGGGATCGCGGGGCCCTTTTTGAGGACATGCATGGGATGGTCGTGGAAGCTGAGGGCCTCGGGCCGGGCCTTGAGCTTTTGGGCCAACCGGACGGTCCGCGCCAAGAGGGCCTGGTGGCCCCGGTGGACGCCGTCAAAGACGCCGATGGTCAGGACGATGGGTGTCTTGGGTTTCAATCGATCCCTTCCATGCCGAAAACTTTCTTGGGCCGCAGCAGGCCTCCGACCACTTCGGCGACGGCGGAGAGCCGGCCTTGGTCATTCAGGACCCGGTGCAATCCGGAATGTCCTTCTTCCACCCGGATCGCCTGGCCCTGGCAGAGTCCCTCCAGAAGCCTTGGGTCCACCCTGGCTTGGGGCAGGTGGTCCACCAGGCGGCTTGCGGGAAGCAACATACCGGAAAGATTCCAGCCATCCACCCTTTTTTTAACTTCTTCCAAACTCAGGGATTCCTTCAGGGAAAAAGGGCCCACCCGGGTGCGTTCCAAGCTTTCCATGCAGCCCCCCACTTCCAAACCTTCCCCCAAAGTCTGGCAAAGGCTGCGGATATAGGTGCCCGCCGAACAGGCCACCCTAAAGGTCACCCGTGGAAGGGCCACACCGAGGATTTCCACTGCTTCGATGCGGATCGGGCGGGGTTTCCTTTCGACTTCCAGGCCCTGGCGGGCCAATTCATAAAGCTTTTGCCCGTCCTTTTTGAGGGCTGAAACCATGGGGGGGATTTGTTCCGTCAGGCCCTTCAATTGGAGGACCGCCGTCCGCACCGCCGCCTCGGAAAGGCCCGCCACCGGTTTTTCCGAAAGCACATTTCCCGTAACGTCGCAGCTGTCGGTGGCTTTCCCCAAAAGACAGGTGGTTAAGTACTCCTTGGGATAGGACGCGAATTCGATAAGGCGCGTTGCATTTCCAATGGCCAGGGGTAAAACCCCCGTGGCCAAGGGGTCGAGCGTTCCCAGGTGTCCGATTTGTTTTTCCTGCAGAAGGCCCCGGGTTTTGGCCACGACATCGTGGGAGGTCCATCCGGCGGGTTTATTGAGGATCAGAAGGCCGTTCAGTGAAGGGGTCATACGAATCAACGTTAACAGTTTTTTGGATCTTTGTCTTTAAGCTGGGAATGGATGGCCGTTTACTTGAGCGCGGTTTGGCAGGCTTTCAGGACGGCCTGGAGGGCCTTGTCCAAGGGGCCTGGCAGGAGGGCTCCGGAGGCATAGGCATGGCCGCCGCCGTGGAAAAGCTTGGCAACCTCGGCCACATTGACGCCGTTCTTGGAGCGCAGGGAAAGCTTGATCCGCCCGTCGGGCCGCTCCTTGAGGAAGATGGCGATCTTCACGGTGTCCAGGTTGCGCACCACGTTGATGAGGTTCTCCGTATCGTCATCCGAGGCGCCCGACTTCCGGAAGTCGCCCAGGGTCAGGGTCATCGAACCGATGGCCCCGTTCTCCGAGACCTGGACGGAAGCCAGCGCCAGGCGGTTGAGTTCCATGGCCTCCCGGCTGATGTCCCCGAAGATGTGTTCGCTGATGCGGGAAATATCCGCCCCGGCCTCCTCCAGTTCGGCGGCCAGCCGGAAAATATGGGGGGTCGTATTGGAATAACGGAACCGCCCCGTATCGGTCACGATGGAGGTATAGATGCCTTCCGCGATCCCCTTGTCCACCTTCACCTTCAGGGCCTTGATGAGGTTGTAGACCACCTCGCCGGTGGCCGCCGCCTCGGGCACCACCAGGTTGTAATCGCCGTAATGGTCGTTGGAATAATGGTGGTCGATATTGACCAGGGTGCCGAATTCCTCGCGGCGCACGCCCTCGCGGATGCGGGTGAAGTCCCCCGCGTCCAGGACGAAGCAAACCTCATGGGGTGGGATATGGTCGCCGGCTTTATAAACGGGGGCAAAGGCCAGGTAGCCGAAGCGCTTGGGCAGGTGGTCGTGGTTGACCACATGGACCTTCTTGCCCAGCTTTTTAAGGGCGAGGAACAGGGCCGATTCGGCCCCCAGTCCATCACCATCCGGGTTCACATGGGTGGTGATCAGGAAGGTTTGGTGGTTCTTGATGAGCTGGGCCACGGCTTTGAAGGGGTCGGCTTTGCGTTTGGAAGGGTTCTTCACGGTGGTTTTGGTCTTAAGCTTCGTCGGCATTTTTCTCCTCGGCCGGTTTGATCTGGTTCAGGAGGCCTTTGATCTTCATCGCGTGGTCGAGCGATGTATCGAGCCGGAACCGGATTTCGGGGGTATATCGTAGCTGAAGACGGCGTCCCAGTTCACGCCTTAAAAAGCCCTTGGCCCGCTCCAGGCCGTCCATGGATTCTTGCCGGGTTTTTTCGTCACCTAAAATGGATACAAAGATCTTCGCGTGGCGCAAATCGTCGGTGGTTTCAACCCCGGTGACGGTCGCGAAATGGATGCCCGGGTCCTTGACCTCACGGCTGAGCATGACGCCGACTTCCCTTTTGATGGCCTCCGAAACCCGTTCAGCCCGTTTAAAACCCATGGTTACCCGTCCTTCTACAAATACTCCGTCTGGACACCGGTCACTTGCAAGTCCCCCTCCCTTTCCAGCAAGTCCAGGCATTTGGAAAGGGCGGCGTCGGCGTGCTTGCGGTCGGTGTTGACGGTCACGATGGCCAAAACCGACCTTTGCCAGAGGTTCTGGTATTCCACCTCGGCCACCGAGACGTTGAACTGGCGCCTCAGGCGGTCCGTCACGCTTCTCAGGGTGAAACGCTTGGTCTTGAGGGAGCCGCTCTCGGGGTAGTGCACTTCCACCCTCGAAAGCCCGATGACCATAGAACGCCAATTCTTAATTCTGAATTTTTAATTGTGGTGTTTTGAATTCATAATTAAGAATTAAGAACTCAAAATTGCTTTTATCAGTCTTCCAGCTTTTGGGCCACGGCCTCGAGCACATAGGCTTCCACCTGGTCGCCCACTTGGATGCCGTCGAAACCCTCGATGCCGATGCCGCATTCGAAGCCGTTGTTGACTTCCTTCACGTCGTCCTTGAAGCGGCGCAGGGAGGTGAGGGGGCCCTCGTAAACCATTTCTTCCCCGCGCATCACCTTGACCTTGGCCTTGTTGGTGAACTTGCCGTTCATGACCATGGAACCGGCGATGACGCCCTTGGGCGTATTGAAGAGCTGGCGCACTTCCGCCTTGCCGATGGTCACCTGGCGGTAGGTGGGTTCCAGCAGGCCTTCCATGGCCTTGCGCACGTCCTCCACCGCGTCGTAGATGATCTTGTAGACCCTGACGTCCACGTCTTCCTTTTCAGCGGTGGATTTGGCGTTGGAATCGGCCTTTACGTTGAACCCCACCACGATGGCGTTGGAGGCGGAGGCCAGGAGGATGTCGGAGTTGACGATGTTGCCCGCCCCGCTGTGGATGACCTTGAGGATCACCTTTTCGGTGGAGAGCTTCTCCAGGGACTGGGCCAGGGCTTCCACCGACCCCTGTACGTCGGCCTTGACGATGACCTTGAGTTCCTTGATCTGCCCTTCCTTGATCTGGTCGAAGAGGTTGTCCAGGGTAATGTGCTTCATGGCGCCCACCAGGCGGTTGTCCTTGAGGGCCTCGGTGCGGCGGCTGGCGATCTCGCGGGCTACCTTGGGGTCTTCCACGCCGTAGAACACGTCGCCGGCCTGGGGAACGTCCGAAAGCCCCAAAACCTCCACGGGAGTGGCGGGCCCGGCGGCCTTGACCGGTTTACCCAGGTCGTCCTGCAGGGCTTTCACGCGGCCGTAGGTGGAACCGGCGATGATGTTGTCGCCGATTTTAAGCGTCCCCTTCTCGACCAGGAAGGTGGCCACGGGGCCGCGGCCCTTGTCGAGCCGGGCTTCCAACACCACGCCCTTGGGGGCCCGGTCTGGGTTGGCCTTGAGTTCCAAAACTTCGGCCTGCAGGAGGATCATTTCCAGCAGCTTGTCCAGGTTCAGGCGTTTCTTGGCCGAGACTTCCACGTAAATGGTGGTGCCGCCCCAGGCCTCGGGCACCAGGCCGCGTTCGGCCAGCTGGGTTTTCACCCGGTCCGGGTTGGCTTCGGGTTTGTCGATCTTGTTCAGGGCCACGATGATGGGCACCTTGGCTTCCTTGGCATGGTCGATGGCTTCAAGGGTCTGGGGCATGACGCCGTCGTCGGCCGCCACCACCAACACCACGATGTCCGTGGCCTTGGCGCCGCGGGCGCGCATGAGGGTAAAGGCCTCGTGGCCCGGGGTGTCCAGGAAGGTGATATTTCCCTTTTCCATGTGTACCTGGTAGGCGCCGATGTGCTGGGTGATGCCGCCGGCTTCGCCTTCGGCCACCTTGGTTTTGCGGATGGAGTCCAAAAGAAGGGTCTTGCCGTGGTCCACGTGGCCCATGATGGTGACCACCGGGGGCCGGCCCTTGAGGGTCTCGGGGGCATCGGGCGTATCCTCGAACATCTCGGCGCCGTAAAGGGGCACCACTTCCACTTCGGCGTCGTGGGCCGAAGCCAGGGTTTCGGCCACCGTCATGTCCAGCCGTTGGTTGATGGTGGCCAGGATCTTGAGGTCGAGCAGTTCCTTGATGAGCACGCCGGCCTTGACGTTGAGCTTCTGGGCCAGTTCGGCCACCGTGATGCCCTCGGTGACCTTGATCTTGGTGAGGATCTTGGGCGCGATTGGGTTCCCGTCGGCGTCCAGTTCCTCCACCTTGGGTTTTTCCTCGGCCGCTTCCTTCACGAGGGCCGCCACGTTCTTGGGCCGCCCGGCCGCCAGGCCGTGGCCGCCGCCCTTGAGGGAGGAGGGTTTCACCGAAGGCCCGGATTTACGGGGCGCGGTGGCGGGACGGGGGGCCATGGGTTTGCCGGTGGGTTTCAGGGTGGGATAGGTCGCCGTGGGGCCGGAGAGGCCGGTGGCGGGCTTCACCATCGTACGGGCCGCCGTAGCGGGCGTGGGGGAAGTCGAAGTCGGAAGCTTGACGGCCGCCGGACGGGCCGCGGTGGAAACCGGGGCTGCCGGGGCGGCGGGGGCGGAGGAGGTCGAATGCAGGTCGGCCAATCCAAGGTCGCGGCGGATGTCGGACTGGATCTTCTCGTCCACCACCGTCAGCTGGCTGGGGATATTGTGGCCGAGCTTCTTGCAGCGCTCCAAAACGTCCTTGCTGGGAAGCCCGAGTTCTTTGGCGAATTCGAAAAGGCGTTTACTCATACGTTGTCAGACCCCTCCCCTTCTGGTCCTTCCGAAACCACCGGCGAGGGCGGGATGTCGGGCATGCCTTCGGCGTCTTTCTTGAGTTCGGGCGCCTCCGGAATGGTTTCGCCCTTGACCGCGCCTTCGTCGATCTCATCCGGCGGGGCGGCTTTCTTTTCCTCGTCCGTCAGGCCCGCGGCCCCCGCCGAGGGGGCTTCGATCTTGGCTTCGGCCAGGCCTTCGGGCGTCTCCTGGGAGATTTCCTGGAAGTGGGCGTCCATGCGGGCCCGCTCTTCCTGGGTGTGCTGTTCCTCGTTCTTGATGTCGATCTTGATGCCGGTCAGGCGGGCCGCCAGGCGGGCGTTTTGGCCCTTCTTGCCGATGGCCAGCGACAGCTGGTCGTTAGGCACGATGACTTCCGCCGATTGGATCTCGGGGTGGAAGATGATGCGGGCGATCTTGGCGGGCGAAAGGGAGTTGGAAAGGTAGTTGTGCGGGTCGTCGTCCCAGCGCACGATGTCCACTTTCTCGCCGCGGATTTCGTCCACGATGTTCTGCACACGGATGCCCTTGACGCCCACGCAGGCGCCCACGGCGTCGATGCGGTCGTCACCCATGGCGCGCACCGAGATCTTCGTGCGGGCGCCCGGTTCCCGGGCCACGCTTTCGATCTTCACCGAGCCCTCGTAGATTTCGGGCACTTCCAATTCGAACAGTTTGCGCACCAGGTTGGGATGGGCGCGGGAAACGATGATGGCGGGCCCCTTGAGGGTCTTGCGCACTTCCAGCACGAGGAACTTCATGCGTTCGCCCGTGGAATAACGTTCCCGGGGCACCTGTTCCTTGGCGGGCATCAGGGCCTCGGTGTCGCCCAGGGAGATGATGACGTTGCGGCCCTCGTAGCGCAGCACGCTGCCGGTGATGAGGTCGCCTTCCTTTTCCTTGAACTGGTCGTAGACGCTCTGGCGCTCGGCGTCCTGGACGCGCTGCACGATGACCTGCTTGGCGGTCTGGGCCGCGATGCGGCCGAACTGCTCGGCGGGGATGCGCACCTTGATGACGCCGCCCACTTCCGCTTCCTTGTCCAGCTTGCGGGCTTCGGCGAGGGTCAATTGGGTGTTGTTGTCGCTGACTTCTTCCACCACTTCCTTGAGGTAGAAAGCCTTGAATTCGTAGTTGAGCTCGTCGAATTCCACGTCCACTTCCTGGCCGGCGCCGTAGATCTTCTTGGCGGCCGAGGACAAGGCGGCTTGGATCGCTTCGACCAGCTTCTTCTTGTCGATGCGTTTGGTATGTTCCAGCTGGCTCATCACCAGGGCTAATTCGTTGCTCATTTCCCCAACCCCTCTTTAAAGTTCCACAACCAGTCGGGCGGTCTTCACCGCCGTAAAAGGCACCCAGAGGGTGCGTTCCTTGCCGATCAAAACCGCAATCTTTCCGTCGCTTACTTCGCCCAAATGGCCTTCTACGCTGGACTGGCCCTCCAGGGGCTCGGCCAGGGTCAATAGGGCCTTGCGGCCCTGGAATCTTTGGCAGTCCTCCAGGCTTCGCAAGGGCCGGTCCAGGCCCGGCGAAGTCACTTCCAACAAATAGGACGTTTCGATCAGATCCAGCTCATCCAGCTTCTTTTCCAGGTCCCGGCTGACCGCCGTGCAGTCGTCCACGCTCACGGGGCCGCTTTTCTTGTCCAAAACCACGGTTAAAATCAGCTTTTTGCCCTGGGGCCGGACCTTGAAGTCGAAGAGCTCCAGGAAATTGTCTTTGGCGGTTCCTTCTGCCAACCCCTTTAATTGGGCGTTTTTTGTCTCGTCCAGGAGTCCCATTTCTTACTCCTTGCAAAAAGCCCTATGCAGTTCTTCTTTAACCAAAGGGGCCTACGGCCCCAATATTGGGAACTGTATTACCCTCATAACCCCTATCGGGCTCCGCCCGATGCCAAAATAAGGTAAATGAGGGCTAAAACAACAAACGGCCTTTCGGCCGTCTTAAGGTGCTTCAAAGCTTGTCCGCCACCAGAACATAAGAAAAAAAAAGTGGGCCGGAAAGGGCCCACTTTTTGGGACAACCCTAAATTGCGGTATTGTTCTAACAGAAAGCCCGGGGTTTGGCAAGGGGCGGCCCGGTAAAAGGACCGCAAATAAGGGCTTTTTTCAGGGGAACAGGTTTAAAAAAGGGAAACCTGTTTGGAATCCGGGATTTCCTTCAAGCAACCATGCGCCTTCAGGATTTCCACCACGTTTTTGTTCACGCCGCACTGGTCTTGCAGGTCTTCGACGGACCCGAAGGGTCCTTTCTTGCGCTCTTCCACAATGGAGTCGGCGGCCGTCTCGCCCAGGCCGGGCAGGCCCACCAGGGGCGGCCTCAAGGCGCCGTTTTCCACGCGGAATTGGTGCGCATCGGACCTGTAAAGGTCTACCGGCAGGAATTGGAACCCCCTGGCGTAAACCTCCTCCACCACGTCCAAAACCGAGGCCTCGTCCAGTTCCTTGTTGGTGGGCTTTTCCAGCGATCGGATCAGCTTGATACGGTCCTTCACCCGGCCCAGTCCCCCGCAGGCAATGGTGGCGTCGAAGCCGAAGGACTTGTTGGTGAAGAAATCGGCGTAGAAAGCCAGCGGGTGGTGCACTTTGAAATAGGCGATGCGGAAGCTCATGATGCAATAGGCCACCGCATGGGCCTTAGGGAATATGTATTTGATCTTCTTGCAGCTGTCGATGTACCACTGGGGCGCCTTGGCCGCCTGCATGGCCTGCTCGTATTCGGGCTTGAGGCCCTTCCCCTTGCGTACGTCCTCCATGATCTTGAAAGCCAGGGCTTCTTCCATGCCCCGGGCCAAAAGGTCGTTGAGCATATCGTCACGGGTGGAAATGACGGTGGATAAGTTGGCGGTGCCGTTTTTAATGAGGTCCTGGGCGTTGCCCAGCCACACATCCGTGCCGTGGGCCAGGCCGGAGAGGCGCCCCAAATGCTCGAACCGGGTGGGCTTGGTATCCCGGAGCATGTCCATGGCGAACTGGGTTCCGAACTCGGGCACGCCCAGGGTCCCCAGGTCCTTGTCGGTCTTTTCCTTGAGCTTCAGGGCCTTGGTGGAGGAAAAAAGGCTCATGGTTTCCGGATCGTTCAGGGGGATGCCGATGGCGGAAACGCCCGTCATTTCCTCCAGGCGCTTCAAGCTGGTGGGATTGTCATGTCCCAGGATGTCCAGCTTCACCAGGCAGTCGTGCATGCTGTTATAGTCAAAATGGGTGGTGATGACGTCGCCTTCCTTGTTGTCCGCCGGGTATTGGACGGGGCAGACGTCGGTAATCTCCATCTCCTTGGGCAGGATGACGATACCGCCCGGGTGCTGGCCCGTGGTCTTGGTCACGCCCGAACAGCCCTTCACCAGGCGGTTGAGCTCGGCGTTGCGGGCCGTGCGGCCGGCTTCTTCCACGAATTTCTTCACGAAACCGAAGGCGATGCGGTCCTGGACGGCCGAGATGGTCCCCGCGCGGAAACAGTGGTCCTTGCCGAAAAGCTCTTCCACGTATTTGTGCGCCACGTGCTGGTATTCGCCGGAGAAATTGAGGTCGATGTCCGGCATCTTGTCGCCCTTGAAGCCCATGAAAACCTCGAAGGCGATGGAGAAGCCGTCCCGGATGGCCGGCTGGTTGCAGACCGCACAGTTCTTTTCCGGCAGGTCCACGCCCGCCATGGAGGAGGGGTTGGCCGGGAACTCGAACCAATGCCCCTGCTTGCAGCGCCAGTGGGGCATCAGGGGGTTGACCTCCGTGATGCCGCAAAGATAGGCGACGAAAGAGCTGCCCACGCTGCCCCGGCTTCCCACGATGTAACCGTCGGAGAGGGACTTTTTGACCAGCTTCATGGCGATCACGTAAAGCGTCGAGAATTTATTATTGATGATCGAGTTGAGTTCCTTTTGGAGCCGCTTGTCGATGAAGTCGGGCAAGGGGTTGCCGTAAAGTTCCAGGGCCTTCTGGGTGGCCGTATCCCGCAGTTCCTGGTCCGCCCCTTCCCACATGGGGGACAGGGTCTGGGTGGGCAGGGGCTCCACGTCCTCGATCATCTCGGCGACCTTCTTGGGATTGGTGACCACCAGTTCGTGGGCGATTTCCTCGCCGAAATAGCTGAAATCGCCCTTGAGTTCGTCGGTGGTCTTGAAGAAAAGCGGCGCCTGCCGCTCCAGTCCGTAACCCATCCCCGCCTGAAGGATGCGGCGGTAGACCTCGTCCTGGGGGTCGATGAAGTGGGAATCCCCGGTGGCCACCACCAGCTTGCCCAGCTTTTTGCCCGTCTCGAAAAGCACCCGGGTGGAATTCTGGAGGTTCTCCATGTCCTTCATCATCCCGTCGGAGATCATGAACTCGTTGTTGGCGCAGGGCTGGATCTCGATATAGTCGTAGAACTTCGCCACTTCCTCCAGCGGCTTCGCGGCGGGGTGCAGGAGGTTCTGCCAAACCTCGCCTTGTTCGCAGGCCGACCCCACCACCAGGCCCTCCCGGTGGGACTCCAGCAATGCCCGCGGGATGCAAGGCCGTTTATAGAAGTACTTCAGGTGGCTTTCGGAAACGAGCTTGTAGAGGTTCTTCAGGCCGGTCTTGTTCTTCACCAAAAGGATGATGTGGTAGATAGCCATGCCCTTTTCGCGCTTGAACTCGTCCACCAGGTAGCCTTCCATGCCCAGGATCAGCTTGATGCCGTGCTTCTTGGCCGCGGCCCTGGCTTCCGGGTAGGCCTGTACCACGCCGTGGTCGGTGATGGCGATGGCCGTGTGGCCCCACTTGGCCGCCCGCTCGATGAGGCGCTCGATCTTGGAAAGGCCGTCCATGCGGCTCATTTGGGTGTGGCAGTGCAGTTCCACGCGTTTTTCCGCGGCCCTATCCTCGCGGGATTCGGGGGGCGGCATTTTCATGATGTCCTTGGCCGAAAGGGTCAGCTCGTCGTGCGAATACTTGTCGGGCCTCAAGTCCCCCCGCACCCTCACCCAATCCCTTTCCTTCAAGGGGGAGGCCAATTTCTTGTCGCCCTCGAGGAAGAGGCGCACGTCCAGGGAATCGGTATAGTCGGTGATGGTCATCTTGATCAGGAACCGGCCGCTGCGGGTTTGGATCTGTTCGAAGCTGATGACTTCCCCCTGGGCCACGAAGCCGTTGCATTCCTCCGTGACGGCCATGGATTGGGGCTCTTCGGCGATCTTGCGGCCGAAGACGATGACGGCCGAGGGGGCCTTGGGCGCGCTGGAAGCCGCGGGTTTTTCCTCGGCCACCGGCAGGACGGGCAGGATGGCGGCATCAATGGAAATGGCGGCCTTCACTTCCGCGCCCCAGCGGGCCTTCAAGAGGTCTCCCAGGAATTTTTCGCACTGCCGGCGTTCCAACTGCTGGCGGGCCAGTTCGTGGGGCACCCGCAGGGAAAGTTCCACACCCTTGGCTTCCAGCCGGTAATGGGAAAACCATCCTTCGGCGATATCAGCCTCTTCCATCAGGCAAAAGAGGAGGTCCTTCTCATGGGCGGCCAGATAGTCGGGAAGGCTTAAAGCCCCGGGGGCGTAATGGACGTCCAAGACCACCCGGTTCACGTTGGGCAGGCTTTCCTTTAAGTAGCGGGAGACGTTGGCGTAGGTTTCGGGAGTGACGGCGGCGGCCATGCGGATGCCCAAAACCAAAATGCCCTTCTCCGGATAGACCTGGACGCCTAAAAGCTCGGACTGGAGGAACCGCTCCTGCTCGTAACATTGAAGGGGGATTTGCTGGAGCAACTGGTAAAAGGGGGAAGAGGTCTGGTCCGTATCGGCGGCAGCCGGGCTTTCTACGGGGGTCATCCTGCCTCCATCGACGGTTTTATGGGGATTTGGAAGGGCTTGGGGCCAACTCTTTCGGACTATACAACCGGTTGGGTTGAAGTGCAAGATTTTTCACAACCGGAATTCTTGAACGCCCTAGCATCAAGCACGCCAAATTTTTTTATCTTCGGAAATGATTTTTTACGGATCGAAATAAATGCCGGCGCCCCAGTGGTTGTCGTTGGACTGGTAGAACTGGCCATACTCGCTGTTGCCGTTGTAGTAGGAAAGGGCCAGGCGGATGACCTGGTGGCTTTCCTTTTTCCATTTCCACTGGATTCCCCACTCGAAATTTTGGTTCACCACGCCGCCGGCCTCGTCCTTGACCTTCAAATCATAGGTAAAACAACCCCGGGCGGCGGTTCCGAACAGGAAGCCGAAATAACCGGAATAAAGTTCCATTCCCCCGTGCATAAAAAAGGGTTTTTCCACCGGGTCGATATGGGGGTAATACCCCGCCCCCGCATAAAGGCGGAATTCGTCGGAGGGCTGGAAGGAAGAGGTCCACCGGAAGCTTTCCCGGGTATAGATAAACCGTTGGACGGTGTAAAAAAGCTCGTCCCCCAGGTGGGAGCTGACGTGGGTGTATTCGAACCGGTGGGAGAAATCCCCAGAGGCTTCGCTGAAATACATGCCCAGGTACCAGTCGCTGACCCTTTCGGGATAGACGAAATGTCCCAGGGAGTCCAACTCGATGAAACTGGCCCCCATGATGCCCCAGCCCCAGCGGCTGTCGTCCGCGGGGCGCCATTGGAGGAATTCCAGGGTCGGCCCGATGGCACCCTCGAAGCGGGGGTAGGAAAGGTTGGCGATCAGGGCGTTTTGGGGCTCCCGGGGGTCGCCGATCAGCTGGCCGAAGACCGGCTCGGGTGGCAGGAAGAGCAGATGGTCCTCCCCCGCCCAAAGGCTTGAGGAAAAACCCAAGGCCAACACGAAGCCACAAAGCCACAAAGGAAGGCTTTTGTGGTTGGAAAGATTTCCGGTCATTCTTTTTCCCTTGAAGGCTTCGTGCATTTTTGTTGGAAGTTCGTTCATGGATCGAAGTAAAGCCCGAATCCCCAGTGCTCGTCGGGTTGCTGGTAAAACTGCCCGAAATCCGAATTTCCGTTGTAGTAAAGAAGGGCCAGGCGCAGGTCCCGGCTTCCCTCCTTCCTGAATTTCCATTGGAATCCCAACTCAAAATTCTTGTTGAGGCTTCCTCCTGCTTCGCCCTTCCATTGGAGATCGGCGGTCCCATAGGCGCGCAGGAAGGTGCCCAGCGGTTCCATCGCGGGTGAATAGATCTCCGTCCCCAGCGAGCAAAAAAAAGGATCCTCCCCTTGTGGATAGATGTTTTCCCAATCCCCGATGCCGGCGTAAAGCCGCAACTCGTCAAAGGGCTGGAAGGAGGAGGTCAGGTTGAAATTCTCCCGGCTGAAAAAGAGGGGGGCTTGGACCCCCTGGAGCGAGTCGCCCAGGTGGGAACTTTGGTGCTCAAATTCCAGCCGGTGGGAAAAAGGGCCGGTCGCCTCGCTCAGGTACATTCCGGCCTGCCAATCCCCGCCCCGCATGGGAAAGGTGGCGCCGTTTTCGTCCAACAGGATGAACCCGTCCCCGAAAACACCCCAACCCCACTGGGTCTGGTCGGGGGGGGTGTAGCGCAGGAACTCGAAGGTGGCCCCCACCGCCCCCTCGAACCGGGTCTGGTTTCCATAGGCCGTAATGCCGGTATAGGGTTCGCGGGGGGCGCCGATGAGGGTCTTGAAAAGGGGGGCCGGAGGCAGGAAAACCCACTCCTGCGCTTGGGCCGGTCCAAGGCCGGTGGAGCCGAAGAGCGCACAAAGTAAGGCAAGACCGAAAGACGTCTTTCTTTTTTGAATCATTCTAAAAACCCTGTGGTGGATCAGGTTTTGAGGAGCTTTTCGTAGGCTTCCAACATCCGCTTGGCCATGGCGGTGGAGGACCATTTGTCCGCTTCGGGAAGGGTTTCGGACCTTTTTTGCGCGTAAAGTTTTTTGTCCGTCAGCATTTTGTAAACCGCTTCGGTGAACTCATCCTCGTTGAGGCGGGTCACCAGGCCGCCGCGCCCCGAGGCCATGACATCCTTGATGCCCATCTCCCCCACGGCCACCACGGGGGTTTCGGCGGCCATGGCTTCCGTCACTACCAGTCCCTGGGTCTCGGTGATCGAGGCGAAGACGAAGAGGTCGGACCCGGCGTAGCAGTCGCGCCAGTCTTCCTTGCTCAGATAGCCGGCGAAATGGACGTAATCGCCCATCTTCAAGTCGGCGGTCATCTTTTCCAGGCCCTTCTTGGCGGCCCCTTCCCCCGCGATGAGGAACTGCAGTTTGGGCACCCTGGGCTTCAGGCGGTGCACCACGCGCATGAGGAAGTCGATGTTCTTTTCTTCCGCCACCCGGCCCATGAAAAGCACCACCTGGTCCTCGGGTTTGTAGCCCTTGACCTTTCGGAACCGCTGGCGGTCCTTGCCGATGAACCTTTCCAACCGGATGCCCGTGGGAATGACCTCGACGGGCTTGGTGACGTCGTAGCTTAAAAGGACGTTCTTCATCTCGGTGGAGGGGGTGATCAACAGGTCGCAGGCGTTGCAGTAGCGGCGGCTGGCGCTCTTGGCGTACCAGACCCCGAAGGATTTCGGCAGGAACCACAGGTAATGCTCGGTATAAGCCGCGAAAAGCGTGTGGTAGGTGTGCACGATCTTGGCGCCCGATTGGCGGGCCCATTTCACCGCCGGACCCCCGATGGTGAAAGGGGTCTGGGTATGGACGATATCGTACTTGTTGTCGATGAACTGCTGGACCAGCTTCTTGTCCCGCCAGGGCATGCCCAGCCGGTCCTCGGGGTCGAAGAAAAGGTAGAAAGAGGGGAACCGGTAGACCTTCAAGTGGTTGTTTTCGTCGATACTGTTCGGGAAGGCCGGGGCATAGATATGGACTTCATGGCCCAGTTTGGTGAACTCCTCGGCGAAAATCTGGGTGGAGGTGGAAACGCCGTTGATGCGGGGGAAATAAGTGTCGGTGACCAGGGCGATCTTCACGGGTTTCCTTTAACGGGGGAATTTACGGCGTGCAGAGCTTCCATTCCTCGGCGGCTAATTCCTTCGCCTTCTCGGTCACCTGCGCCACGGGCACCTTCACCACATCCTTCACCCGGCGGCGCTTCACCTCGATGAGTCCTTCGGCCAAACCCTTGGAGCCCACCCTTACCGAAAGCGGCATGCCCAAAAGGTCCGCGTCCTTGAACTTGAACCCGGCCGTGGCTTCAGCGCGGTCATCATAGAGAACCTCAAAACCCGCCTTCTTTAAATCCTCGTAACATTGGTCCGCGGCCTTGGCCACTTCAGGGTCGGAGGGATTCAGGAGCAGGAGGTGGATTTCATAGGGCGCGATGGAAATGGGCCAAAGAATGCCGTCTGCGTCGTTGTGCTGTTCGATGGCGGCCCCCACCGTGCGGGTGACGCCGATGCCATAACAGCCCATGACCGTCTCGTGGTCCTTGCCGTCCTCGCCCAGGTAGACGCACTTCATCGATTTGGAATATTTGGTCCCCAGTTTAAAGGTTTGTCCGACTTCGATGCCGCGCCCGGTCTTGAGCGGCTTGCCGCATTTGGGACAACCGTCCCCCGTCACGACGCTTCGAAAATCGTTGTACCAGGGTGCGGCGCAATCCCGGCCGATTTCCACATGGATGAGGTGCTTGTCCTTGGCGAGGGCTCCCGTCACGTAATCATGGCCCTCTTTCAAGGCGTTGTCGGCCAATATCTTCACGCCCTTCAAGCCCACCGGTCCCGCGAACCCGACCGGGGCCCCGGTCACTTCCATCACCTTTTCCGCCGGGGCCAGGACCAACTCCGTGGCGCCCAAGGCGTTCTGCACTTTGATCTCGTTGACTTCGTGGTCCCCGCGGACCAGTACGGCCACGGGCTTTCCATCGGCCAGGAAGACCAGGGTCTTGATGAATTGGGAGGGGGGGAGTTCCAAAAGGGCCCCCACGTCCTCGACCGTGTACTTGCCGGGGGTATCGACGGCCGCGTAAGCCTCGGGGGTGGCTTGGGCGACGGCGGCAGGGCTGGGTACCCCCACGGCTTTTTCCATATTGGCCGCGTAGTCGCAGGAAGAGCACATGGCCACCGCCGCTTCCCCGGTCTCGGCCATCACCATGAATTCGTGGGTGAAGGAGCCGCCGATAAGGCCCGAGTCCGCCTCCACCGGCGCGAAGGCCAGGCCGCAGCGCTTGAAGATACGCTTGTAGGCCTCGAACATGATCCAGTAGGTCTTGTCGCAGGCCGCATCGTCCACGTCGAAGGAATAGCCGTCCTTCATCAGGAACTCGCGGCTTCGCATGACGCCGAAGCGGGGGCGCACCTCGTCGCGGAACTTGGTGGCGATCTGGAAAAGGTTCAGGGGAAGCTGTTTGTAGCTTTTGAGTTCCCGGCGGACCAGGTCGGTGATGACTTCTTCGTGCGTGGGGCCAAGCGCGAAATCCCGCTCGTGCCGGTCCTTGACCCGCATGAGTTCCTTGCCGTATTTCTGCCAGCGGCCCGTTTCCTGCCAAAGCTCGGCGGGGGTGAGGATGGGCATGAGGACTTCCTGGGCGCCGCCCCGTTCCATTTCCTCGCGGATGATCTTCATGACTTTCAAAAGCGAGCGTTGTCCCAAGGGCAGGTATTCATAGATGCCCGAAGCCACCTTGCGCATAAGCCCCGCCCGCAGCATGAGCTTGTGGGACGGGATTTCCGCCTCGCCGGGGGTTTCTTTCACCGTGGGGATCAGGGCTTTGGAGACTCGCATGTTTTACCTTAGGTTCGGTGGATGAAGGATAAATCAAAAGGGCGGGTTGGAAAACCCGCCCTTCGAGTGAAGCACTATACAATTAGAGGAAGCTTTTAGGAAGTCTTGGCTTTCTCCATTTCGACGGCCCTTTTCTTGATCTCGTCGATCAGGTTGGGAACCAGTTCCTCTTCCTTCAGGCGGGTCTTCACCTCGCCTTTCTCGAAGAGCACCCCGTGGCCCTTTTCTGCGCAAAGGCCCACGTCCGCCTCGGCACCTTCGCCCAGACCGTTCACCACGCAGCCCATGATGGCCACGCGCATGTTGGTTTTCATCGTCAGGGTGGCGGTCTCCACCGCGTCCACCATGGACTCCAGGTCCACGTGGCAGCGGCCGCAGGTGGGGCAGGCCACGATCTCCACGCCTTCCTTGCGGAAGCCCATGGAACGCAGCAGGTGGGTGGCCACCTTCACTTCCTCGACCGGGTCGGCAGTGAGGGAAACGCGGATGGTGTCGCCGATGCCGTCGGCCAGGACCGCGCCGATGCCGGCCGCGCTCTTGGTGATGCCCTGCATCTTGGTGCCCGCCTCGGTCACGCCGACGTGGAAGGGATAGTCGCACACCTTGGCCAAAAGGCGGTAGGACTGGATCATGGTCGGCACGTGGGAGCTCTTCACGGAGATGATCATATTGTGGTAGCCGAAGGACTCGATGAACTTGATGTGCCGCATGGCCGATTCCACGATGGCCTCCGGCGTGGGATGCCCGTGTTTCTCCAGCAGGTCCTTTTCCAGGGAGCCGGAGTTGACCCCCACCCGCATGGCCACGTTGTACTTTTTGCACTTTTCCACCACCTGGGCCAGGCGGTCCATGCCGCCGATGTTGCCGGGGTTGATGCGGATCTTGTCGGCGCCCTCGTCGATGGCGCCCAAGGCGATCTGGTAGGCGAAATGGATGTCGGCCACCAGGGGCACCTTCATCTTGGCCTTGAGCTTGGAGACGGCCTTGAGGGACTTCTGGTTTTCCACCGTCACGCGGATGATCTCGCAACCCGCGTCTTCCAGGCGCTTGATCTGGTCGAGGGTCTCGTCGACCTCGTAGGTCAGGGTATTGGTCATGGATTGGATGGAAATGGGGGCGTCGCCGCCCACCTGGACCTTGCCCACCATCACCGGGCGGGTCTTGCGGCGTTGGATTTCATGGAATTTTTCCGACATCTTTGCCTCTTTTGTTTTTGCCTTGCTGACCACTGCGGACTGCCGACTGAGGACGTTGTTAGATTATCCGGCACTTAACGGGAGCTTTCAAGCCGACAAAATCACGGCAAACGGGTGGAAATCCGGTCTTTCAGACGATATTCTTTGGGAGAATTTATGGAAAAGCCCAACATCGTGACCCAGCTAAAGGCCGTCATCCAAGCCGACGTGACCCGGAAATTCGGCAAGGCCCTGCCCGACCGCCGGAGCCTGGAAGCGGTCCAACAACACGGCCAGCAGCTTTTGGACACCTACATCAAGGAGCTCATGAAGGCCTCTCCCGAACTGCGGAAAGAATGGTCCCTGGGCCACCCCTTCAAGGTGACCTCCCGCATGAGCGTTGAAACCCGCAGTTTTGAGATCGACATTACGGCCAAAGACAACCCCTAGTTTTGCTTTACCTCCCTTGCGCCGAAACCACATGCCGAACTTCGATAGAAGATTTCAAAGTGGTCGGTATAGTACCGATTCCCTAATTTTAATTTTTATTGGGTTAATCGGCACAAGTTGAGGCGCTCGTCTTGGGTGTGCTGATTTCAAAAGGAAATCAGCGCTGCACAAGAAGCTTCATCACCTGCTGGGTTTCCGAACTTCCCGCCTTGAAGTAAAGCACCACGTAATAAAGCCCGTTGGCGATGTTGAGCCCCGCCTGGTTCCAGTCGAGGGTGTACTTGTCCTGACCCGGGGCGGTGGACAGGCTGTCGTCCTCGTAGATTTTCCGGAAGGAAACCGTGAACAATTTCACCTTGACCTGGTCCAAGGGCGAAGCCACGTTGTAATAGAAGCTTAAGGGAGTCTGGTCCAAAACCGGGTTGGGGAAAAGCAGCGTGGGAGGAAAGGGCGTATTCGTGACGGTGGGGGTGTTGGTGTTGGTGGGCGTATCGGTCGGCGTGGGGGTGGCGGTCGGGGTGCAGGTATGCCCTGCCCCGTCGAAACAGGGCGTGAAGGTGGCCGTGGGGGTCGGGCTGTCCGTAGGGGTCGGGGTGACCGTTGGCGTGCCCAGTGAGATCTCGTAAAGGGTCCCGGACCGCCCCGGCAGGCTGTCCGTAAAGGCGTTACCCGCGGCGTTGGGGGCGGAAGGCTGGTAGAGGTTGGAACTGGTGGCGTCGAACCGGAAGGAGCGGATGGAGGCAATGACCATTCCCGCCGGGAGGTTGTTCAGGGTGAAATTGCCCGTATCGCTCGCCGAACATCCCGGGCAGGGGTAGTCGCGGTTCACGGCCACCACCCAGAACTTGTTGGGCGAAGCGCTCCGGCTGGAACCGTAAACCGAACCCAGGCTGACGTTGGAACTGGCGGACGGCAGGGAGAGGTTGCCGAAGGAGGAACCGGCCCCGTCGTAGTTGAGGTAAAGGTTGAAGGCCGCCGTGACGTAGGTATCGTTGGTCCCGTCGTCCCACCGGCAGGCGATGGCCCCATATTGGCCGAAGAGCCCCAGGGCATCCGCCTGGGCCACCCCGCCGGAAATATCCTCCCCCGAACCGTAGTTGTATTCCGAAAAGGAAAGCCCCGTGCCGGGGTAATACTGGCTCACCGCCGCCTGGAGGCGCGGGATGAGGCTGATGGGCCCTCCCAGGGAGTTCCGGATCCAGCTGGTTTCCTGGTAGGTCGGGTCCCAGAGGCTCCGGGGCGCCTGCATGCGGGCCACCTGCACGCCATAGGCCGTCTGGTCGTTGGTGATGCGCACTTGGCTTACCCCATTGGAGCCGGTGGCTTCCGGGTACCAATGGACATCCAGGTAATGCAAAAGCCGGTGTCCCGCCGCGGAGGAAGCAGCGTTGAACTGCGCCAGGTAATAATTTAGGTAATTCACCTGGTCCCCATTGTTGTAGGAGGCCAGGATGCCGCTGTCGGGGGCGCTTTGGTTGCTCACGTATTCGCTCCAGCCGTAGGCCACCGGTCCCAGGACCTGGGCATTGGGGTCGGCCGCTAGGATGACCTGGGCCAGGGTGACGCCCTTGCCCGAGACTTCCGCGCAGGCGGGCTGGCTGGGATGCACCAGGGGGTGGGTGCTGCTCCAAAGGGCCGGCTCGTTGTCCAGGTCGTAGAACTTGGCGCCGCCCGTCCCCGCGCCGCCGACCGCGGCCAGCAAATAAGCCATCTCCTCATCCATATAAACCACGTTGTCCGAGGTGTTGGGCGGCCCGGTCACCGGGTTCCCGGTGAGGCTCACGGCCTTCCAATAAGTTCCCGAAGTGTCGGCGGGCCCCGAAACCGTAACGTCGCAACTGCAATTGCCGTTGGCCGAGACATAGCCGGCCATTTGGAGGGTGACCAGGGAGTCGGCGCCTATGGAGTTATTGCCGCGGATGAATTGGGTGAGCGTGGTGGCGGGCATTCCCGGCGGGGCAACGCCGAAAGGAACGTCGTACCAATCCTCATGGTTGGGACCGTAGTCCGTGCCCGCGTTGGAGGAATTATTTTCCCAATTATAGGCCGTCATGCGGTTGCCGCCCTGGCGGTAAAAGGGATTGGTGACTCCGGAAAGGAACTGGTCGCTGCCGTAGGCCTGCGGCGGAATGGTGGTGCCGGCGGCTCCCACGTCGATGGTGAAATTGAGGCTGGCCGCCTGTCCCGCGATCGCCGGGAGAAAAAGGAACCCCGTACCCAGGATCATCTGCTTTAACCGTTTCAAGAAAACCTCAAGGGGATGAAATACGGGGAAAAACGAACGCCGCAGAGGGTATCACAATTTCCCCATGACTTCGAGGCATTGGAACCGCTTCCATGGAACATATAGATCAGCGCTGGACGAGAAGTTTCATCACTTGGCGGGATTCTTG
>Ga0070734_10001744_pt1 | contig 29803 bp, 29 predicted proteins | sample Coa_R1_8_FD_66444 | JGI IMG/M metagenome (GOLD analysis project Ga0070734, IMG submission 66444) | Surface soil microbial communities from Centralia Pennsylvania, which are recovering from an underground coalmine fire - Coalmine... | ecosystem: Environmental > Terrestrial > Soil > Unclassified ... | reverse complement strand
TCCTTCACGCTCGGCGGCACTAAATACGCCTGATCTGGCTGGTACGGCAGAAATCGTCCCATACCTCTCTTTCTGCCTCATCTCGCCTACATTTACAAGCTGGTTCTCACGCGGTCTCTTAAGCCCACGCTTCAAACGGAGCCCGTTACGCGGCCCTTGAAGGGCCGCTCTTCCACGGTCGTGCAGGCAGTGGTTATAGGGACGCAGATTGCGGTCGCGGCTGCAGTCCACACACACTGTCTCCGGAGGCGAGTCGATAATGGGGCCATTCATCTCGCGCTAGTAGAAGACGGGAAGACTTCCTTTTCCAGCGTGGATGTTGTGGTGGGGTCGAGGCTCTCGGTCACGAAGACGGTATCGCCCTTCTCTTCGATCACAACGGTTCCCTCTTCGGTCGACCAGGTATGGCGGCCTGACAACGCCGGCGGCATCGGCGGGGCTCCGTGCTCTTTGCTCTGACCGTCGTTACTTTGAATCTCCCTGCTCTGCGTATCCGCGCTTTGTGTATTAGTTGGCGTTGGCCCCGAAACGCCCGCCTCTTTTACGGTCTTATACCGCTCTTTGAGCGAGTGGGCATAGATTCCTGCGAATCGGGATGCACTCTCGGGCGAGGACCAACGCGACACATAGAGCAATCCCAGCGGTGCGGCGCCATCGGTCTTGGCTTTGGCCGCGTAGTAATAGCCTCCGCGCCAATCGGGATAGATTTTCTTAGCGATCTCCTTACCTTCGTATTGCTCGACCAGCAGATCCACATCAAACTCGCCCATCGCTCCGATATCAAACTTCTGGTAATCCTTGAAATCGCGCTTGAAGTCGGGCACGGGCATGGGAGGAATTTTTTCTCCCGCGAGATACGTCTTCGGCTCCATGATCTGCCGCGTTGTGTGGGGCGGATTCTGGAGGAGCGCAGCGAATGCCTTGTCTTTGCCGCCATCTTGCAGCAGATCGATGATGAAATTCATCCCGTAGCTGTAAGGAAAAGTCAGCGATTCCTTCAGGAAGATCGGCGCATCGTTGAAAACCTTCGTGGAGGAGGTTCCGGTCAAGGTTTCTTCCGACATCGCTCTGACTAATTCGGGGGATGTAAGGATGGAGTGGCCCGTGGGGGCGATCGCGTACTGGAACATCATCGCCTGAGCCTGGCCTTCAACCACGGCTTCGCGGGCATTGTCGATTTCGTCGTTCTCGATGTCTTGCGGAGTTGGGTCTTTTCTGATTTCTCCGAGGTCCTTGTCCCCGGCTTTCATGAACTTCTGCAGATTGATGTCCTGATCCTGCAACGCGTGGGTCAACTCGTGAGCCATGACTGGCTCCTGTTCCTCGATCGGGACCCAGTCCAGCAGATTCACGGTCTTGGTTTTGGGATCGTAGTAGCCAGCCACTTCCTCCTTGAGGAGTGCAACCAGGAATGTCTGAAGGTCAAAATTCCGCGGTAGCAAGCCAAACTTCTTCAGCACCAGCTCGGAACGGCGCAAGCGTCGCGTGTCTTCGTCATTCATGTGCTTGGTGAGATAGGCGACAACTTCATCGCGGCTGGTCAACTTGCGCTTGACGTTGTGCTTAATGGGCAGTCCGGTTTGTTTGCTGTCGAATTCGAGAATCTCGTCAACCGAGTGGAAGAGTTCTTCCGCCTGACGCGGAGTAATTTTGACTTCGGGCTGCTCGGGCTGCTGAGCCTGGTCCGGCGGTGGGATCGGCTTGGTGGGCTCCTGTGTGGATGGAGCCTGAGCAGGAGCCTGATTCTGTGGATTCTGTGCGCTTCCTGCTGCAAGCCAAACGGCGGCCACCAGCACGACCCATAAAATCGACCGCATAACCCTTCGGTGTGCCATTCGGAATTTTTCCATTAAGAATGAGTTTATACGTTCCGCTATAGTTGCACGCATGAATGCGAATCCTGTCAATCTTTGGACCGAGACTCAGCATGCACGGGAATATCTTGAGCGCGCAGATTTGATTTCGCACCGCGGCGAGGGCGAAGCTGCGTTGCTGGAGTTCATTCCGCGCGGCGTGAAGAGGATTCTGGACCTGGGCACGGGTGATGGACGACTCTTGGCCCTGGCGCGGCGGGAACATCCGGAGACCGATGCAGTTGCGGCGGATTTCTCTCCGGCGATGCTGGAGGCGGCGCGAAAGAGATTTGACGTGGATTCGCGGGTGACCGTCATTGAGCACAACATGGACAACCCGTTGCCGGCGTTGGGCAAGTTCGATGCCGTGATTTCGAGTTTTGCAATTCACCATCTGGTGCATGCGCGGAAGCGGGAGTTATATGGTGAGATTTACGCGGGGCTAAACGCAGGCGGGGTGTTTTGCAATCTGGAACATGTGGCGTCGCCGACGCCGCGATTGCATAAGGAGTTTTTGGAAAGGATCGGGTTCACGGTCGAGACGGAGGACCCGTCGAACAAGTTGCTGGATGTCGAGACGCAGTTGGGTTGGCTGCGCGAGATCGGTTTTGCCGATGTGGATTGTCATTGGAAGTGGAGGGAGCTGGCCTTGCTGGTCGGGTTCCGATCTTAAGGCGGATTATGAATGTGACGCATCCGGCGATCGGGCACCGCTAGCCCGGAAATAGACCGTTGGCGTGGTGCCCAAGGCGTTCCGGAACATGTGGACGAAGGCGCTAGGCGTGCTGTATCCGGCCTCGAGAGCGGCGTGCGTGACCTTGGCGCCCTCTGCCAGGAGGCGCATAGCGTGCATAAGGCGCAACTGCTGACGCCACTTGCCGAAGGTCATGCCGGCTTCTTCTTGAAATAGGCGCTCGACAGTCCGTCGACTTGCGCCACTTAGCTTGCAAATTTGTGCGAGGGATTGTGCGTTTCCGGGATCAGCGGCGAGGATCTGCGCGACTCGCACGGCCCTGGGGTCATTCAGGTGCGGCAACTGCAATGGGACCATCTGCACGGTTTCGAGTTGGTCGATCAGCATATCGATGAGATGGCGCTGCCAGCGGACGGTCTTCTTAAGTGCGCGGAAGGTGCATGCGTGGAGAATCAACTCGCGCAGCAGCGGCGACACATTAATCACGCAGCAACTACGGGGCAACACGCGCGCGAGTTTTGGTTTGAGGTAGAGCGTTCGCATGGCGACGATGCCCGACGTGGTGATGGTGTGCGGAACAGCGGCGGGGATCCATACTGCGCGGTGCGTGGGAACGACCCAAGTGGCAGCGCCGGTTCGGATGGTCATGACTCCACGAGACGCGTAGACGACCTGATCGCGATCATGAAAATGCAGAGGCACGACATATGCGGCTGGATAATCGTAGGTGAGCGTTGTGATGTGAGATGTGCGATCCCGGGAGCGATCGAAGATCGGACGTTGGCCCTTTTGCGACATCGATTGACACAATATCGAAAGCGCGCCGAGGCCGCAAATCGTAGAGTCGAGGCAACTCATTTCTTTGTGGGGTTGCGATGAACAAGAAAACGAATCTTCTGAAGCGAATTGTCGGTGCAGGTCTCCTGATGGCGGGCATTGCGATGGTACTGCCCGCAGTGGCTTATGCCGACGATGCGAAACCGTGTGCTGCTGGGGAGCATCGGCAATTTGACTACTGGCTGGGAAACTGGTCTGTCAGCTATGGGGGACCGCCAGTGGGAACAAGCAAGGTCGAGCTAGCGCTTGATCAGTGCATGATCGTCGAGAACTGGGACGGCGCGAAGAATCACAGCGGCAAGACGATATTTGCGTACAGTCCAGAGGATCACAGTTGGTATGGAATGTTCGCGGACAACGAAGGACGGGTTCACGTCTTCAACCAGGGCAAAGTGGCTGGAGGCAGCGCGGAGTTTCAGGGGACGAGCCGCGGTCCGAATGGAGAGGCTGTGCTGAACCGCGTAAAGATTGTGCGGGTCAGCGCCGATAAGGTGGAGCAGACTTGGGAGAAGTCTTCGGATAACGGCGCGACGTGGAATTTGGTTTATCGCGGGGAATATACGCGCAAGTAGCGTGGAATCTGTTTTGTGGTTCGGGTTCCCCTCCCCTTCGAACATCGCTCGGGTGGGCGCCTGGGGCCAGTCCAGACCCATACAAACATCCCCACTTCTGGCAAACCCCGCCAGAAGTGGGGCACCCATATCTTTCAACTTTTCTTGTTCAAATAGACAGAAGTGATTGAGTTAAAGACACGTAACTATCCTTATTTCACTTCTTCCGCAGAGATTTCCACAGATCTATTCAAGAAAGCACTTGACTTTAGTGTTATACATTACTATAACACTACAAGTCGACGCGGGTAGCTCGCGCGCGAGAGTGACAACGTTGACTTCACCTAAGACTTTAAGGAGAAGCAACATGAAATCCCTTCGCTTAACGATTTGGCTGGTTGTAATCGCGCTCTCTACCGCGGCGTTCGGACAGTCGGACGCCCAAAAGTCCTTCGACAAACTAAAAACTTTGGCTGGGACCTGGACTGGGAGGGTCAAAATTGATCCGCCAGCCCCTGAAATGGAGAAAGATCCCATACGCGTCGTGCTACGGATCACTTCTCGAGGAAACGCGGTCGTTCATGAGATGGGGGATACGATGGCGCTGGAAGATCCGACCAAACATGACCATCCTGTAACAATGTTCTATGTGGATAACGATCGGTTGACGCTGGTGCACTATTGTGATGCCGGCAATCGGCCGCGCATGGCGGGGAAGTTATCGCCGGACGGAAAGCAGTTGGACTTTGCGTTTCTGGACCTCTCCGGCGGAAACGACTATGGGCACATGGATCACACAGTGATTACACCAATCGATGACAATCATCACACTGAGGATTGGACGTTCATGATGCCGGGTGACAAACCGATGCACGCGCACATGGAACTGACCCGCGAAAAGTAGATGGAAGAGGGACAACTGAAGCAATCAGGAAACCACCATGGACCGCGAGTGGAGTGACAATCAACCGATTTACCGCCAGCTTCGCGACCAAGTCGTCGCGATGATTCTGGAGGGCGTGCTCAAGGAGGGTGATCCCCTGCCCTCTGTGCGCAACGTCGCGGCGGAGTATCGGGTGAATCCGCTCACGGTCCTGAAGGGTTATCAGGAACTGGTCGACGAGGAACTGGTGGAGAAACGGCGAGGCCTGGGAATGTTCGTCAAGGCTGGCGCGCGGGATTTGTTGCTGCATGGGGAGCGGCAGAAATTTCTGGAAGAAGAATGGCCGCGGGTTTACGCCACGATGCAGCGGCTGGGACTGAAAGCGGAGGAATTGTTGGACGCGGCGAAGAATGGGAATTCGTCGAAGGCCGCGTCGGCGAAGTCCTCTTCCGCGGAACTGGAAAACACGAATCACACACGGGAGGAGAACTGAGGCTATGGCATGCATAGAAGCACGGGGGCTGCGCAAGAGCTTCGGGACGACTGTCGCGCTGGACGGCATCAATCTCGAGGTCGATGCGGGCAGGATTTTGGGGCTGATCGGCCCGAACGGGGCGGGCAAGACAACGGCACTGAACGCGATTCTCGGGCTGACTTCGTTTGAGGGAGATCTGAAAGTCCTGGGAAGGGATCCGTGGAGTCAGCGCGACGCTTTAATGCGTGACGTCTGTTTTATTGCCGATGTGGCGGTGCTGCCACGATGGATGAAGGTTTCACAGGCACTCGAATATCTCGTGGGCGTGCATCCGAGATTCGATCGTGGCAAAGCGGAAGGCTTCCTGCGAAAAACTGACATCCGGGCGACGAGCAAGGTGCGCGAGTTGTCGAAGGGCATGGTGACGCAACTGCATCTGGCTCTTGTCATGGCAATGGATGTGAAGTTATTGGTGCTGGATGAGCCGACACTCGGGCTCGACATTCTCTATCGCAAACAGTTCTACGATTCGCTGCTGAACGATTACTTCGATCACAGCCGCACGATTGTAGTAACGACCCACCAGGTGGACGAGATCCAGGATCTGCTGACAGATCTGATGTTCATTCATCGCGGACGCATTGTACTGACTTGCAGCATGGACGAATTCGAGTCGCGGTATGCCGAGGTAAAGGTCCATCCGGAAAAAGTTGCGGCTGCGCGGGCTTTGAAGCCGATCCACGAGCGTCAGGGACTGGGGCGCAGCATTTTTCTGTTTGACGGCGCAGACCGTCGTCAATTGTCGGCCATAGGAGAGGTTCGCACGCCGAGCATTGCGGATTTGTTCGTTGCCCTGTTGGGAAATGAGAAAGCGCAAGGAGCGGTTTTATGAGTACTCAATCGAATGCGATCACGGAATCTCGAGTCGAAGCCGTGGCGGTAGCTCCCGCTACGATTCCTCCGATGCGGCTGTTGTACTGGTCGGTGCGGCGGGAGTTGTGGGAATACCGTTCGATCTACCTGGCACCACTCGCCACCGCGGCGGTCTTTCTCTTCGGCTTTTTGATTACTGCGCCTCATCTCGCGAGCACGATGCGCAAGGCGTCGGCCATGGGCGGCATGCAGCTCCATGAAGCGCTCGGGAAGCCCTACGACATGGCGTCGGGATTCTTGATGGCAATTGCGATGTTCGTGGGAGCAGCTTACTGCCTGGGCGCTCTCTACAATGAGCGGCGCGATCGCAGCATTCTGTTCTGGAAGTCACTGCCCGTCTCGGATGTGACTGCTGTACTCGCGAAGGCTTGCATTCCGCTCGTCATTCTTCCGCTAGTGACTGTTGCTGTTACGGTTGCGTTGCACTTTATCATGCTCTTGATCCATAGCGCGGTGCTGGCGGCTAGCGGACAGAGCGTCTCGGCATTGTGGGCAGAAGTGATGCCCATCCAGATGTGGTTCATGCTCTTGTATCACCTGATCGCGGTGCACTCGCTATCCCATTCCCCGTTCTACGCCTGGATGCTGCTGGTTTCGAGTTGGGCCAAGCGGGCGGCATTCCTCTGGGCAGCGCTACCGGTGCTGGCGATCGGCGCACTGGAGAAATTGTTTTTCAACACATCGTACTTTTTTCTGATGTTGGGATACAGGCTGTCGGGGGATGAGGCGGCCGTCACCCCGGCGAAGGATTGGCCGATCAGTCCGATGACCCACATTACACCGGGACACTTTCTGCTCAGCGCGGGTCTGTGGGCCGGACTGATTTTCACTGCACTATGCCTGGCCGGAGCGGTGCGAATGCGGCGGTATCGAAGCCCGTTGTGATTTGAGTGTTTGTTCATTTTTCGATCAGGAGAAAGACGATGACCACCGGCGCGATTGATGAGTCGCAACAAAGGGCGGCAAAGGCGGCGGGACTGGCGTACCTGCTGACGTTCTTGATTGTGGTGTCTGTCAACTATGGCATCCACGACCGGCTGATTGTCGAGAGCAATGCGGCCGAGACCGCTCACAACATTCTGGCGCATGAGCAACTGTTCCGCTTGGGAATTGTCGGAGACATTCTTTATTGCGTGGGCGTCGTGATTCAACTGACGGCGCTCTACGTGATTCTCAGACCAATGAGTCAAGGATTGGCGCTCCTGGCGGCTTTATGGAGGCTGACGTGGGTGTTGATGTGGCTGGTGATGACACTTCACCTCTTTGACGCTGTGCGCCTCGTGAGCGGCGCGGACTATTTGCGGGGATTTGAAGTGGACCGGTTGCAGAGCCTGGCGAGCCTGAACCTCAGTGCGCGGTTTGACTATTACTACGTGGGATTGCTGTTTGGTTCGTTGGCATCGACGCTCTGCGCGTATTTGTGGCTGAAGTCGCGTTACATCCCGCGATGGCTGGCTATCGTCGGCGTGATCACTTCGACATTGTGCGTGGCGTGTACGCTCATCTTCTACGTTTTTTCGAAGTTCTCAGATGTGGTGAATCTCTACTGGTTTGACACGCCGATGGGGCTGTTCGACATCGCCACGAGTCTTTGGCTTGTGTTCAAAGGACTCAAGCTGCCCGAAGGCATGCGATTCAGAGCACCAGCAGGGATGGTTGCTCAGTAGCGACAAAGCATTGTGAGGTTTTCATATGACGCACATCACGATGGAGGTTGCAACGCGTTATCGGAGCAGATTTGTTGGTCTGTATTACCTGCTCACAATACTTATGGGAGCGTTCGTTCTCCTGTTCCACGGAAGAGCGGCTCTTACAGCCGACGTTATCGCGACTGTTTTCTACCTTGCGGTGACGGCTGCTTTCTATGACTTATCAAAACGAGTGAACAGAAACAGGGAGCGCTGATCCATGGCATCTCAGGAAGCAGTCTTAGATGGGTGGGCCGTCGACGCGTCTCCGCGCCGGAGGGCCAGAATCGCCGGTTTGCTGTATTTGATTGTGATTGTCGGCGGGATCTTTGCCGAACTTCTCGTGCGGGGCAGGGTGGTTGTACACGGAGATCCTGCGGCAACGGCGCACAACATCATGGCGCACGAGATGCTGTATCGATGGGGCTTCGTCATTGAACTCCTTTATCTCGTGTGCAACGTCCCGCTGGCACTTCTGCTGTATGACCTGTTCAAGGTTGTCAACAGGACCGTCGCTTTACTGGACCTGGGCTTTGGTCTTTTGTCCACCGTAATCGAAGCCGTCAGCTTGCTGGGTCACTATGCGCCCTTGGTGTTTTTGAATGGAGGACAGCACCTAAGCGCGTTTACTCCAGAACAATTGCAGGTTGCGTCTTACGTCTCGATTCAGCTTTTCGAGTATGGTTTCGCGATCGCCCTGGTGTTTTTCGGGTTCGATTGTTTCGCGATGGCGTATCTGATCGTGCGGTCCGCTTTCTTCCCGCGGACGATTGGCGTGTTGCTGGGGATTGAAGGCGTGTTTTACCTAGTCAACAGTTTCGCAGAGTTTCTTGCGCCTGCGATTGCGGACCGCGTGTTTCCGTTCCTCGCGGCCTCTGCGATCGCGGAAATACTGTTCTGCTTGTGGCTGCTCGTGATGGGCGTGAACGAGCAGCGGTGGAAGGAACAGGCCCGCGCGGCGGGGTTCGCAGTTCAATAAGGAGTACGGCAATGCGGCTGCCTATCTTAGTTCTTCACATCTGCGGGGGTCTTGTGGGGCTGCTGTCGGGGGCGGCGGCCATGGCTTTTCGGAAGGGATCCCGACTGCATGGTATCGCCGGTCGAGCGTTCGTGATATCGATGCTGATCATGTCGGCCGCGGGCGTGACGCTTGCGGCGATGAAATCGCAGCCGGGAAATATTCTGGGAGGCACTCTGACGTTTTATCTGGTGGCGACGGCGTGGATGACAGCGCGGCGAATCACTCCTGGGACGAGCTTTTTTGACTGGGGAGCGCTATTGATTGTGTGGGCGGTGGCCGTGGCGAATCTGACGCTGGGGACCGTCGCGGCGCTGAGTACGACGGGAATGGTATACGACTATCCGCCGGGACCTTATTTCTTTCTTGGGACAGTGGCCGTGCTGGCAACCGGCGGGGACGTACGGATGCTACGCCGCAACGGGATTTCGGGTACGCAGCGGATCGCTCGGCATTTGTGGCGCATGTGCTTTGCGTTGTTCATCGCTTCGTCGTCTTTGTTCTTGGCGCGGCAGCAGTTGTTCCCGGAGTTGATGCGGAAGACTGGGACGCTTGTTTTGCTAAGCTTCTTGCCGCTGATTTTGATGATTTATTGGCTTATTCGTGTGCGGTTTGCCGATGCGCTCAAGCGCAAGGTTATTCGCCTGAAACATGCTTGAAGCGTCTGAAGGACGGCTAAAGACTTAACTCCTCTTCCCTATCCCGGTTAGCTGAAATCCAAAAGGTCAAAATCCCCACTTTTCCCAGAATCAGGAAGAAGCGGGGCACCCATCGAAAACGGCAGCGTTACCCCGCAGAGCAGTCTTCTTCATTTACCATGTCGGACTATTGCAATCGCGTACAGTCTGGGGGAATGACATGGTGCACCGAGCTAACGCTGTTTTCTGCTTCGTCTCCGTTTATCTATTGCTGGCAACGATTGTCGTTGCGGCCGCAGGGGCTGACGTTTTTACCAGCGCGGATCTGTCGCGTCTGAGGAACGTCGGCGGCGCGGCGTTTTCGCCGGATGGTCGATTCATTGCTTACACCGTTTCGACGCGCGAGCAGCCTGGGCGGCCTTCAGGGCAACTCTGGGTGATGGATGTAGCTAGCGGCAAGAGTGTACGACTCGGTGGAGACAAGCCAGCTGGCGGACCGGTGTGGTCGGCGGACAGCAAGTGGATCGCGTTCAACGGAACCGACGGCGAGAAGCACGGATTGCTGATTGCGCATCCTGATGGCAGTGAGACGACGTTTCTTGTGCCTATTGCAGGAACGAATTCGCCGCTGCCTGGCACCGGCAAGTCGGTGGCGTGGGCCCCCGACGGAAAGCAGATCGCTTTCATCTCTTCCACTCCTGGTGAAGGTGCGGCCGAGGCGAGCGGCGACCCCATGGTCATCACCCGCTATCTCTACAAGCCTGACGCGGGCGAGGGCATGACGCGGTTCAATGACAACCAGCGGCTCCATATCTTTGTCGTCGATGTCGCGTCGAAGCAGGTTCGTCAGCTCACGCAAGGAAATTTCGACGAGCATTCGATTGACTGGTCTCCAGATGGGAAGAGACTGGTGTTTGCTTCGAACCGTGAGCCGAACCAAGATGAGTTTTTCAATTACGACCTTTTCACTTTAGATCTCGCCGACAACAGCATTCATCGTCTGACGGCGACGGAATATTGCGAGTACGATCCGCTGTGGTCGCCGGATGGGAAGTACATCGTGTATCGCGGGACGCGGCGCGGGCTTACCGATCGCGAGACCACGATGGAAGATACGCATGTGTGGTTGATGAATGCCGATGGAAGCAACCGGCGGGATATCGGCAACGTGCTCGATAACCGGCAAGGCGCGCCGCAGTGGGCTCTGGACGGCAACGCCGTTTACTTCACGGTCCAGGAGCGCGGGAGCAATCATCTTGTCCGGCTACCGATCAATGGAGGACAGCCCGAGTATGTGGTGAAGGACCCCGGATTTGTCGGGGCATTTTCCGTTGGCAAGAACGGAACGGTTGCCTATTCATTTACCGGGACTAGCGATGCGGCGCAGCTTTATTACAAGTCCGGAAGCAATGCGCCGCGCAGGCTTACCGATCTGAATCATGATCTACTCGCGAACAAGTCCATTGCCCCGGTGGAATCATTCACATTCATCAGCAACGACAACCGATTTGAGGTGGAAGCGTTTCTCACCAAGCCAATCGGGCTGACGGAAACATCGAGGCATCCAATGATCGTGGTGATCCACGGTGGACCGCATGGAGCGAATGGTCCTGCATTCAATTTCAAGAATCAGGTTTACGCGGGCCATGGGTTCGCTGTGCTGAACGTGAATTATCGAGGGTCGACGAGTTATGGGCAGAAATTCGCGGATGCAGTTTTCGGCGACCAGAACGGAAACGAAGCGCAGGATGTTTTGTATGGGGTGAGCGCGGCGGCGCGGCGCTACTTGTGGATTGATCGCGATCGCTTAGGCATTGAAGGCGTGAGCTACGGCGGACAACTTACGGACTGGCTGATCACGCAGACCAATGAGTTCAAGGCTGCCATTCCGACAGCGGGCATTCTCAATCTAGTCAGCTACAACTACATGACTTATTACAACCAGTATGAGGAGATGGAGTTCGGGCAGTTTCTACATCAGGGAAATTTGATGGACCTTGCCTGGGAGCGGTCGGCGCTGAAGCACATAGCGGGAGCGCATACTCCAACTCTGATCCTGCATGGGGAGAACGACAACGACGTGCCGATCGCGGAGGCGGAGCAGTTGTTTGTCGCGCTGAAGGATCTGGGAGTCGAGACGGTGTTTGTGCGCTATCCGCGCGAGGGACATGGGCTGTCGGAGACGAAGCATCAGATCGACTCGATGGATCGATCCATTGATTGGTACGAGAAACATTTCCCGAAGTCTGGGGAGGGACGGGTGACTAATGTGCAGCCCTAGGTGACGATATTGGTATCGACAGTTGAGATTCCCACCCTTCGAACACCGCGAAGGGTGGGCCACCCTCCAACTTCTTTCTTCTCAACCTAGAGTTTTACGGGCCTGCTTCTTTTGTCTGATCGCACACTCCTGTTGTGGTTTGAGGGTTCAGGACTTGTGTCCACGGCTTGCCGTAAGGCAGCGTAGTTCAGTTTTTATGTGCTGTCTGACGAACAGACATGGCGCGCAAGTCGGATGACGCAGTCCAAAGCGGCGATTGCCATTCCTGAGCGTCTTGCGGCAGGTGGGGGTCTACTGGAATCTCTGTAATTACTTGTGGAATTTCAACTGGGTCGTTGAAAGTAGGGCATACCAATCCAAAATCCAAGGAGAACGTGTGCGACCACTTTGCTGCTTGCGGTGCAGGCGGGAAATTGAGGCTGGGGACAAGTCCGTTGCGGTTTACATGTTCGCGCAAACTGTGGGAGTCAGGCCACGACAGAAATCGACAGCGCAGCGAATTTGTTTTTGCCCGCAGTGCGCGGTGTCTCTGGCAATGGGACTTCCGCCGGATGGCGCGTTGAACATGGTGGCGTGGGATATGATCCGAGAGTTGGTCAGCGCAGAACCTTCGCTGAATGAAGCAGCATGGGAGTGTTTGCGGGGCATTGTGGGACTTTTGCCCGCAGGGAACGAAGAGGAGTCGAGCCGCAGGCTTTGCAGAGCCGGATAAGTGTGGGCCGCTTGGTCAACAAAAATCAAACCCCACCTCGTGGCCTGAATCGCGACAAAGGTGGGGCATCCGTTGGCGTCTTTTCCTTTTACTGCGTCTTTGTTTCGCCGCCTTTCGCTAGCGAGCGGACGTAGTTCACAAGATCCCAGCCTTCTTCGGTCTTGATGCGCGGACCTTCGGCGGGCATGTCGTTGTGGCCATTCTTGATGATGTAGTAGATCTCTCCGTCAGTGCGGTCTTTCAGCGTAGTGGCGTTCGTAAAATCGGCCATATTCAGTTTCATGTCTTTAGCGATGTCGCCTTTGCCATCGCCGCCGGCTCCATGACACATCGCGCAATCGAGATTCCACCACTTTTTAGCACGCGAGACAGACTCAGGCGACGATTTCACCGGATTTTGTTCTTTTGCAGCTTCAACGGGAATCGAGGCATAGGCAGAGGACTTCTGTGCCGTACCGCTCGCAGGCGGCTGCTGAGCGATGGCCAGAACAGGAAAGAAAGCGAGAATGGAAAGAAGCAGTGCAGATCGGTACACGGGAGCCTCCTTTAAACAGGAGTGACTTACGCTAAAGAATAGCGCCCCTAGCGGATGCCGCTGTGATTCAAATCACAACCCATGGTGAACCAAGACAATACTGGGTGGGTAAGGCGACAGGACCCGGGCGCCGCCACCGGTGCCGTATAGGTGGCGGTCCCCTGCCCGAGTCCTGCACCTGGGGGAAGTTTCGGTTGGGTGCGATTACTCTTCGTGATCGAGTGGTTTGCCGTCAGGACCGACCTGGATTTCTTTCCTCACTCCGTCGGCCTGAACTTTGGCTTCGTAAGCAACGAGTCTGTCGTGTTTGGTGAGGCTTTCGACCTTGACGATCTTGCCTTGGCCTGCCTCGCTCTGAAGACCCTCTCTGACCGCTGCGGGAAGTGAGTCGAAAGGAACTTGCTCTTCAACCTCGACCATACCACCGTCTTTATCGATCAACACATCTTTGCTGTGACCGCTTACCATCATCTCGGCTTCGTAATAGGTGTTGCCATTTTCTTTCTCTTCGGAAAAACCTTTGATGGTGGCTCCCTGGCTTTGCGCAGTCACTGTTTTCTCGACCGGTGCCGGCAGATCAGCGCGCTGAATCTTCTTTTCTTGCTCCTGGCCGGTGAGGGTGGCCTCAAGCGATAAAGCGGCAAAAAGGAGAACTGGGATTCTCATTGGGCTCCAGGGAGTGAAGGCGGCTTATTTTCGGGGCTGCCGCCTTCATTCAACATCGGTTCAACGAGATCATTTAATTTGGGGAATCTGAAGATTGGATGAAAGGCTCGAGACTATTGGCGGAGAACAGTACCTGCATGTTCAACAGCCGGCACGATGGCGTCCGTATTCGGTAGACCACCTTGGGCCATGTCTTTGCTGCCGCCGCCACGCCCTCCAACCTTGGCAAGAGTCTCCTTCATGAGTGCTCCCATGTCGAAAGGCTGGCCGGCCGATTGTGCGAAGACCAGCGACGGCTGCGGAGAGGTAGCGGCCAGCAGTGCCACAGTGTTCGGCGCGAGGCGCGTGAGCTTTTGCGCGAGCAATTTGAGGAAGTTCATTTCGCGATCAGCGAACGTGCGGAAAACCAGCTTGCGACCATTTGTCTCTGTCGTCTCGGCAAGGACCGCGGTGGCTTGTGCCTCTGCTAGCTCTTCGAGAGATTGCTCACGCTGCTTCCGCAGCGATCGAATTTCGTCCAGCGATTTGCGGGCCTGTTGCGGGACGTCGTAGATGTGTGCCGAGAAGAGTCCGGCAGTCTCAGTGAGGGTGGTGAAATCGCGGCGCGCAGTGGCGACAGCGCGCTGTCCGGCGACGAATTCAACTCGCCATCCCTGGCGAACTTTTTCCGCCTTGCGCAACAGGATGCAGCCGATCTGGCCAGTTTGATTCACATGCGTGCCGCCGCAGGCGCTGAGGTCGAAGTCGCGAATATCGATGATGCGAAGCTCGTCGCGGTCAGCGACAGGAATTTTCCTTAGGCCAAGGTTGCTTGCTACCTCGCGTGTGACGAAGCGTATTTCGACCGGGCGATTCTCGAGAATGATTTCGTTGGCGAGGCGCTCGGCTTCTTCAATTTGTACCTTCGTGAGCGTCGGCGTATCGAGATCGATGGAGCAGTAGTCGTCTGCCATGTGGAAGGAGACCGTGTGCAGGTCGAAGCGGCGAACGAAGGCCGCCGAGAGAACATGCTGTCCGGAATGTTGCTGCATGTGATCGCGGCGGCGGGTGGCGTCGATCTGGCCGTGAATTTTCGCTCCCGGCTTGATTTCTTTCGACGGACCTTCAAGGTAGTGGATGACGCGTCCATCTTCGGTGTCGGCGACTTCGGTGACCTTGAGATTTTCGCTCTCGGTGGAGATGACACCAGTATCGAAGACCTGGCCTCCGCTGGTCGGATAAAAGGCAGTGCGGTCGAGCAAGAGAGCCGGCCTCGGGCTTTCCAGTACCTCCTGCACGGCGGCATCGAAGGTGTAGAGGAATGAGTCGTGGTAGTAGAGGCGCTGGGTCATAGAGGGAGCCACTATTGTACCTACAGTGGTGTGGACTGTCCGGGAGGATGCCATCCTGAACCTGCCGGAACAGTGGGCGAGGACATGATGACTCGTTTCGGGCCACGAATGCGGTCAGGTCCTTGCGGAATCCCGTTAACTGCATCGGCGCTGCTTAACGTCGTACGGTCCCTCGCGCCGGCTTCGCCGCCGCTCAGGATGACATCCGTGATCGGTGCCTTTCCTACGTTTCAGTACGGGCCGATGATGCCTCCGATTTGGCGGGCTGCGGGTTTCGCCGGCGTTGGCGGTTTGGCGGACAGGAGTGTCCGCCCTACACTGGGATCGAGAACATCCAGATATTTCATGCCACTTCCGGTGTTGAACAGAACTACCGTATCTTCGGGTTTGAAGAATTTGGTGGCAAGCAGTTTGCGGTAGGCGACCAGGCAGGCAGCGCCTTCTGGCGCCGCGAAGATGCCTTCGGTTTTTGACCAGTGGCGCGTCGCTTCGAGGATTTCGGCATCCGATGCAGCGACTGCTGTGCCTTTGCTCTTCTTTAATATGTCTAGGATCAAGTAGTCGCCGTATGGTTTGGGAACACGCAGGCCCGAGGCTAGCGTGGCGGCGTTGGTCCACATTTCTGTGGAGGACTTCCCTTCTTCCCAGGCTTTCACAACCGGTGCGCAGCCGGATGACTGAACTACGATCATCTTTGGGCGCTCTGGGCCAATCCAGCCGAGGGTTTCCATTTCTTCGAAGGCCTTCCACATACCGAGCAAGCCCACGCCTCCGCCGGTGGGATAGATAATGCCCTGCGGCATGCGCCAGCCGAGTTGCTCGGCGACTTCGTATCCCATCGTTTTCTTGCCCTCGACACGGTAAGGCTCTTTCGTGGTGCTGACGTCGAACCAACCATCTTTCTCCCAAGAGCTTTCTTTCTTCATGTCAGCAACTTTCTTCGCGCAGTCACTGATGAGTCCGTCGACCAGCGTAACGTTAGCGCCGTAGTAATCGCACTCAATGCGGTTGGCAGCGGGAACATCTTTCGGCATGAAGATGTGCGCTTCGAGCTTGGCAGCGGCGGCATAGCCAGCAAGTGCACCCGCCGCGTTGCCGGCGGAGGGAATCGCGAGTTTCTTAAGCGCAAAGTGACGTGCCATGGTGACGGCTGCGGAAAGTCCCCGGGCTTTGAATGATCCGGTGGGATTGAGGCCTTCATCCTTTATGAAAACGTTTGGAAATTCGCGGCTGGGAAGCATTGGAGTGAAGCCTTCGCCGAGTGAAACCGGATCGGCGTCCGGCAAGACAGCGTCGTAGCGCCACATCGTGGGGGCGCGTCCTGCGAGGCGGGCCGGGGAAAACGAGCGTTTGATCGCGGCAAGATCGTAGCGGGCGTAAAGAACTCCGGCGTCTTTGGGGCAAACAGTTTGCGGGCGGTCGGCGGGATAGTGCTCACCACAGCGAGTGCATTCGAGATGCGTCAGCATGACTGGGCAGTTTAGCAGAGCGCATCACTCGGCTTCCGGCTTTGGGCTTTGGGCTTTGGGCTTCCGGCTTTCGCCCGCTCGACCTCGGCGCTTAGACCTAAGACGCTGACCTCAGTTCTCGCTCTTCTTCGATGCCCCTGCGGCAGTCGGACTCGATGGGATCTCTTCCTTTGCCGCCATCGCGGACTTAAAACCGCGGATGCTTTCGCCGAGCCCCTTGCCCAGTTCGGGTAACTTCTTCGGACCTAAGACCAAGAGAGCAATTCCAAAGATTACTAACAAGTGCATCGGTTGGAACAGTCCTTCAAACATAAGTGCTTCCTTTCAGAACATCGCAGTTGTGAGGATTGTTAGGCCGGTAGTGGCATTCGCGAGAGCTTCGCATGCGGACGCCGTGTGATGGTTATCGACACGGCATCCGCATGAGTCACCGCGCAAAGTGCTTCTAGACTTGGCGCTCCGCCGCGTCAGCCGCGGCTGCCAAAGCATTCAGAGTCGAGAAGAATTCCTTCGACTGTCCAATGAAGAGGCCGTCGTCCGTGAGAGCTTTTACAGCTCCCATAGCGGCGCCGGTTGTGTTCGTAGGCCGGATGATCGAGCAGGGTGGAAACTTCCGGCTAAGGAAGGGGCATGGCTCTGGCATGATCAGATTGGCCTGCAAGGATTCTGGTTGATTGGTCGAGAGTTGACGGAAGGTAACCTTCGATCCAGTGACGGGATCAACATCGACAAGACTGAGGACGTTGCCGGCTTTGTCATGCCAGGTTTGGAAGTGTGCAGTTTCCGTAGGTCCGATGCTGAGCAGAATCCGCAGCACGTCGACGTTCGTGACGCGCTGTGCAAGCGACGGATATAAACTGCTGCCCCCCTGCTCGATGGTGCAGAAATGGAAGCCGGCGGTAAAGGCAATGGCTTTCAGGTGATCGGGAACGTTGAAGGGCGCGATGTGAGCGGGGCCGTTAAGGTCATCGTCGGTACGGGGAATCGCCGTTCGGTTGGTAATCATTTCGGCCTGCCCGAAAACGAAGTTGGGGTCGAGATCGGGATTGTGGTTGGCACTGCGATAACGTGTCCAGAAACTGGTGTCGACGTTGAGATTCATGAGGTTGGTGAGGCGTCCCATGTCGCGAGCGCCACTGGCCTTGCTGCTGGGAAGATTCGCGAACGGCGAGAGATCGACCGGATCGGCGCCGACGGACTCAAGGAACGAGTTGATGAAGGCGAAGTGGCTCTTCTCGTCATCCGTGTTGTCATGGATGTACTGCGGCATGTCACCGTCGAGAATCTGCAGGGCCGCCATGTAAAGCGGGCTGCCGCCGTTTACGCCGGATTCTTCCCCATCTTGTGTCCCGCCGAGTTCGGTGTACTGCTCCCAGAGATCGCTTTCGAGAATTTCGGCTGCGGCGAGGAATCGCAGAATGGCGATGTCGCCCTTGGTGACGGCCGGGCCCTTGCTCTCCTGAGCGAAAGCCGGGAAGCCCTTGGCGAGTATTCCCGCTCCCACAGTGGTGGCGGCTCCGGCGACCATGGTGCCCTTCAAGAACGAGCGACGGTCGGAATGGCCGGCTGCAGCAGACGCCGGAGTTGAAGTTTCGGTCGTGTCCATGGGTGAGCGGCGAACTTCTTGGCTCATGACTTCTACACTCCAAAATTGATTGAGTTGAATTCCGCGATCAGGCAGGGATACGAATCACGGTGAAGGCAGACTAACCGGGCACAGATTCAGACTTGTCACTCAGAGGTCGGCAGTTTGTAAAAGGATCATCCCAATAACAAATCAAGGCCGACTGTGTTGTGTTGAAGTTGCCGCGCGCAAGTTCTGGATGAAAACATCGTGATCGAGTTTCGTGCCTTTCATGGGCATGGTGGCGGCGACGCGGAAAACGGCTTGGTCCAACATAGTGTCTCGTTGCCACTCGGCCAGACGGCCTTCACGGAAGATGGATCGCAACTGCGTGTGACGAAGCCAAACCGCAGGCAAGTTCGCGTTCGGACTGCAAGCGCGAGCAGTCAATTCGATGCTGATGACTCCATCTTTGCCGCAATAACGCTTTGCCCGATCGACGGCTAACTCGTGAAGAGCTTTGAGGTCATTTTCATCGACGGGAGGAATTGTGGCACCTTGCTCAGCGGCCTGAATAAAGATGTGAAAAGAATGAATGAGGTCAGCTTGTTCGTCGGCCATCAGGTCCCTTGATCCGCACGGACTAAGTACAGATCAGTTTATCTCTTGTCCTACCGCTGTTGATGTGATGATTCGGAAAATTCGGCGCAGTAAGGTACGATCAATGTCTTCAGCAACCTCATAGGAGAGAGAGCATGGGAAGATTTTTGTTCGGGTTGATCATTGGGCTGTTCGCGGTTCCACTGGTGGTGTACTTCTACTTTTCTACAGGGATGGCGCCGGTAGCGACCGCTGCACCCGCGATGCCGTTTGAAAAGACATTTGCACGGATGGCGCTGCACGCGCGGCTCGACAAGGAAATGCCCAAGGATGTGCCGGTTACGGCCGATGAGGGCGCGTACACTGCAGGAGCCCAGATCTATAAAGACCATTGCGCGGTGTGTCACGGATTGCCGGGGCAGGCCCAGACGGCGATTGCGAGCGGAATGTTCCCAAAGCCTCCGAAGTTGATGCAGGGCACGGGTGTGACAGATGATCCTCCGGGAGAGACTTACTGGAAGGTTGAAGGTGGAATTCGCATGACAGGCATGCCGGGATTTAGCAAGACGCTTTCGACCACACAGATGTGGCAGGTCAGTCTGCTCTGCGCAAATGCCGACAAGCTGCCGGATTCAGCAAAACAGATCCTGGCGGGGGCTGCTCCAGTTGCTGCTCCGCCGATGGAAGTGAAAAAGGCTGACGCGAAGAAGTAGGAGCTTAGACGAGCGGTTCAAGCGTCCCGCCGGGACGCTATCTCGTTGGCCGAATACCCGCCAGTGAAACTGGCGGGCTATTATCAGCGGTCCCTTCTGGGACCGACCAAGTGTGTAGAGGTTCCGAAGTTCGCGTTTCCTTTCTCTTTGAGCTGCGAGTGCGAGTTATAGTCCGACTCCCATGGGATCGTTTCTCTTTTTTGCTTTTTCGTGGTGGGCCATCGCGCTGCGCGTTGTGGCAATCGTTCACTTCATACGGCGGCGGCCGGATTTTTATTGGCTGTTCATCATCCTGTTTCATTGGATCGGAGCTCTCGTCTACATCGTCGTAGAAGTGATTCCGGACGCAGGGCTTCTCAGCAGTTCCTTCCAGATGTTCCCGCGGCGACGACGGATTCACGAGTTAGAGCGGGAGGTTATGGATAATCCTTCAGCCGGGAATTATGAGGAACTCGGCTTGCTTTATCTGGATGACGGGAATTTTGCCCGGGCGCGCGCCTGCTACGATCGCTCGATCTCAGCACGCACGGATTCGCCTGACCCGTTTTACCGCCGCGGCGTGGCAGAAATTGAGTTAGGTGATTTCGCCGCTGCGGTGCCGGATCTGGAACACGCAGTCAACAGCGATCGGGACTACGATTTCCATCGGGCCAAGGGCCTGCTGGCATGGGCGTACGCGCAAACGGGACAGGCAGAGAAGGCGAACGCGATGTTTCGCGAAGCCACGAAGATCTCTACATTGTCGGAGACTTATTACCATTACGCATTGTTTTTGGAGTCACAGGGAAGGAACGCCGAGGCACGCGAGTGGGCCCACAAAATCCTCGAGAAGAAACCTACCATGCCCGGATATTTGCGGCGGCGGGAGCGGCCCTGGTTCCGCAAGGCGAATGGACTGCTGTCGCGGTTGCGCGCATAGGATCTGAACAGTCCCCAAAAGATTGAACAATAGACTGGTTACCCATGCTTCGAAAACCGCGAAGCATGGGGCAGCCAAGCGTTGCTGAGTGTTACCATAGATGATGGTGACGCTTTCCAGACCTTCCATACGGCTGCTGGCCACCGATATCGACGGCACGCTGCTCAATCCACAATTTCAGATTTCTGAGGGCGACATGGCCGCACTGCGCCGGGCCCGTGCAGCGGGGATTGAGATTGTGCTGGTCACGGGCCGACGGCATTCGTTCGCTCTGCCAATCGCGAAGCAACTCGGATTTGATCTGTGGTTGATCAGTTCAAATGGGGCGGTGACGCGCTCTCTGAGCGGAGAGACATTCCATCGCGACCTGATGCCAGCCTCGACGTGTCGCCAGCTGTGCGAAGCCATGCAACAATTCCGCGGAAATACTGTTCTAACCTTTGACAAGGAAACCCGGGGCGCCATCGTGCTTGAGCATATGGACGAACTGGGGGCAAGCATCCGGCGATGGCTCGAGAAGAACATGGAGTTCATCGAGTTCGTGGTGCCGATTGAGAAGGCGCTGGTGACGGACCCTGTGCAGGCAATGTTTTGCGGAACCATGGCGCGCATGAACGAAACACTGCGGGCGTTGGAAGATTCCGGAATGGAAGGAAAGGTAACCGTTCTGCGGACGGAATATCCAGAGCGGGATTTGTCGATGATTGATGTGCTCAACGCGGGGTGCTCGAAAGGCCACGCTCTGGAACGATGGACGAATTACCGGGGGTATCGGCGCGAAGAGGTCATGGCCGTCGGTGACAACCATAATGACGTCGAAATGCTTGAGTTTGCCGGTCATCCGATTATCATGGGAAATGCATGTGAAGAACTGCGCGGGCGCGGGTGGAGGATTACCCGCGGGAATCATGATTGCGGCGTTGCCGCGGCGGTAGAGTTGGCGCTTGAGGGGCAAGAGCCGGTAGTCAGTTGTGAGTAATCAGGGGTCAGTAAATCGGGGATGAGGTTCGTTGCACAGATTCGAATTGCGCTTGGGATGATGCTTGCGTTCTCCCTAGGCGCACTTCCCTGCACCGCTGGTGAGGTTGCCGTCCTTAAGAACGGATTCTCGATCAAGCACGAACGACGCGAAGTCGTGGGCGATGTTACGCGTTTGTACGTAAACGCCGATGGGTCAAGCTTTGTGGATGTACCCACGGCAGAAATTGAACACTACGAAGCCGCACCGGAAGAGCGCGCTAGCAACTATCGGCCACCAGTTCCCTCGAGCCTGGGGGGCGACCACGGATTTCCAGTTCATCCCCAAACCGATCTCAACACTGTCGTGAACGAGGCAAGCGGTCGTTACCGGCTGGATCCGGACCTCGTGAACAGCGTGATTAAGGCAGAGAGTGATTTCAACGTGCATGCGGTGTCGCGTAAGGGCGCGCAGGGTCTGATGCAACTCATGCCGGGTACGGCTTCACAACTGGGCGTGGGCAATTCTTTCGACGCGCAGGCGAACGTCGAAGGCGGCACGAAGTATTTGCGGGCGCTGATGGAAAAATACAATTTTGATATGGTCAGGGCGTTGGCCGCCTACAACGCGGGTCCGCAACGAGTGGAGCAGTTTGGCGGCGTGCCTCCTTATTATGAGACAAAAGCCTATGTGGCCCGGGTAGTGAAGGATTTCAATAAAAAGAAGATAGCCGAGGCGGCAGCCGCAAAGGGCCGGGCCACGAAGATCGCTAATAACAGCTCACCACGAAGCACACAGACCGCAAGTCAGAATGCCAACGCTAAAGTGAATTCCGTCCACGGCAACGAGTAGTCCACTCCTCGAACAGATATCCAAAGCCAGGAGCCCCGGTCGAGGCGCCCGCGATCACACTGCTACGCCACGATTTACGTTTGACCCTTTTGGCTCAGTCATTTACCTTGAGTGGTGCCGTTTCCCTCTGCGCTTTGTTAGGGCTGCGGCGCAGAGCGCTCCCCTTTTTCATGGATAGAAAACGCATTCTTGCCAGCATAGTTGTGTTTCTGATTCTGGCCGTTCTTGCTTACTTGCAATACCGTCATTGGCGAACGTTTGATTGGGGCACTTTCTGGAGCCAGACCCATCGCGTCAACAAGTTTCACGTCTTGCACGGGATCGCGCTGATTTATCTGGGTTATGTCGTGCGAGCGATTCGCTGGAAGATCTTTCTCAAACCGGCGCGACCGAAAACCGGCCTGGCCGACTTAGTCTCCCCAACCCTAGTGGGTTTCACCGGAATCGCCCTTCTAGGTCGAGCGGGAGAATTCATTCGTCCCTATCTGATCGCGAGGCGGACCGATCTGCCATTTTCATCACAACTGGCGGTGTGGGCGGTGGAGCGCATTTTCGACATCGGGGCGTTCGCGGTGTTGATGGCGCTGGCGATTTTCCTGCCGAGCGCATTGCAGTCGATCCCGCATCCGGAGTATTACCAGCGCTTTCGAGATGCGGCATTCATACTGATCGGGATCGTGGCGGCGACCACTGTGGCTGCCATATTCATTGGGCGCAATGGCGATGCTGCGGCGAACTGGGTGGAATCGCGGTTCTCGCATCTTCCCTCGCATCTAGGACATAAACTGGCGGAGAGGGTGCGCGAGTTCGGAATAGGTCTGAACACGATTCACGGCCCAGCATCATTGCTCTGGCTCAGCGTGGCGTCGGTGGGCATGTGGTACATGATCGCACTGGCTTACCACGAAGTGACGCACTCTTATGGAGACCCTGCGCTGGAAATCCCGGTTTCGCAGTTATTGATTTTGATATTCGCCAGCATGCTGGGGTCGATGCTGCAACTTCCTGCAGTCGGTGGTGGATCCCAAGTAGCGACGATCGCAGTTCTTTCCCATGTCTTCGATGTCTCTCCCGAGATGGCGGTGAGTTGCGGAATCCTGCTGTGGCTGGTCACCTTTGCCGCTGTGATTCCGAGTGGCTTGGTGCTTGCGCACAGAGAACGCCTCTCATTGAGAAAGCTGTCGCAAGAAAGCCACCGCAAAGAGTGAACCAATTATCGGCGCTCAATAGCTGAGACCCAGCACGTTTCCTTAAAGTTTACCTTGTATCGATCCACAGTATGGGCGAAATACCATGCTCGTAAGTACTATGAAAAACTCTGCATCTTGACAATACTTTAGCGTAAGTACAAACTTTCTCCGCCATTCTGTGGGCATTTGTTTTCGCGCTCTGTGATGTTGCGCCTCCCCGAGCGTAACGCGTAGACACAGTTAAAACTAGAAAGCTGTAGGAACAATCAGTCCAAGTCCGCAGTAAGCATTCCGGGTTCCCCTGTTTCCGTCATAACAAGAAGTCTGAGTCGTAGGAAATTCAAAACTTCCTCGCTGAGGAAGCTGTGCGAAATTGCGGCTTCGACTCAGCGTGAATGTGTTCGTCGAACCATCAAGGAGGATGTCTATGCAGTCTCAGCGCCAATCGCGAGCGTGGCTGGTTTGCACCTTGCTCACCGCTCTTCTGCTGGCCGCCGGTGCGGCTCGAGCGAATAGCGGACGTGAGTTTTCCGGGTACTTCGATATCAGCCATGTCCAGGAACAGGGCGACCTCATGCAAGTCACCCTGCATTTGAAGCTATTCAATCACAGCGAATCAGACGCAAGGAGCGTGATCGTGACGCTTCTCGATTCATCGCCAACCATGACCCTGCGTGGTAACTTTCAACCGGTGAAGGTGTGGAAGAGCCATCAGTTCATTGAGATGAGCCAGGAATTTACGGTGACGAAACATGAGTTTCAGGAATGGATGACGCCGCCGGCCCAACCGAATCTGGTGATCCTGTTCCAGGACGGCAAAGGGGGCACTCGGCAGAAAGGCGCGCAAATCAGCCGCCGCCCTTTGGTTCGGACCCAAGACTAATTCCGGCGCGAGTTGGACATGACCGGAACGAACAAGACTTATAGGAGAACATTCATGCGTCGCTTCACGATATCTGTTGTGCTGCTGACGGTTGTGCTGGTGAGTTACCCGGCCCTGTCGCAGGATGTGGTCACTACTGCCATTGGCGGGGGTCCGAACGGGATTCCTGCAACGGATGCCAATCTCTATAACCCATACGGCGTAGCGCTGGACAGCACCGGAAATGTGTACATCGCTTCGTTCAATCAGCACCGCGTATTCAAGGTGAATACTTCAACCGGAGTCATCAGTGTCGTCGCTGGAAGCGGCGCGCAAGGTTATGCCGGCGATGGAGTCACTGGGGGAGCCGCGAATGCGTCGCTCTACCATCCATTCGCGGTAGCGGTCGACACAACCGGGAACGTCTATATCGCGGATCAATACAATTGCGTCGTCCGCAAGGTTGACACCACCAATACGATTACGACGATCGCAGGAATTGCCGGATCGTGCGGATACTCCGGGGACGGAGGAAAAGGTACGGCTGCGCAGCTGTACTATCCGGATGGGGTAGGCCTCGATAGCAACGGCAACCTTTTCATTGGCGACAACAATAACTGTGTGGTCCGCCGGTTGATTCTGTCGACGGACGTCATCAGCACTTATGCGGGAAATCATACTTGCGGCTACAGTGGGGATGGTGGTGCGGCGACGGCCTCGGAGCTCAGTAGCGTTGGCGGAGTGGCGGCCGACAGCAGCGGGAACGTGTTCATCGCCGACTATGGAAACTGCGTAATCCGCGAGGTCGTCAAATCCTCGCAAAAGATCAACACCGTGGCAGGCAACCACACTTGTGGCTACAACGGAGACAATGGGCCTGCGACTTCCGCGGAAATGAACGAGGTGTTTGGCATTGCGGTAAACGGAACCGCGATCACCATTGCGGATTACTACAACCAGCGGATCCGGCAATTCACGGTGGGTGGAAACATTAATACGGTCGCAGGCAACGGAACGGCCTGCTCCGGCACATGTGGCGCAGGTGGGCCGGCGACCAGCGCCGAACTTTACTATCCTGTCGGCGTGGCCAGCACGAGCGCCGGTACTATCTCAATTTCTGACAATAACAACTATGTGGTGGAGAGTTTCACAGTTGGCGGAAACATCAACCTGGTCGCGGGTAATTACTCGTCGACGCAGGAAACCTTGATCACCGGAGCGCCGGCCACCGGCGTAGTTCTGAATTACCCGTACGAGATTTCCGACGATTCCTCTGGAAATGTCTACATCGCCGACAGCCATAACTTCATGGTGCGGGAAGACGTAAAGTCGTCCGGACTGGTGAACTTCTTCGCAGGAGACGGAACTTACGGTTACAGCGGAGACGGCGGACCAGCTACCAGCGCGGAACTCACTTATACCTATGGCGTCGCGAAAGACAGCGTGGGAAATGTGTATATCGCCGATACCAGCAATTGCCTTATCCGCAAGGTGAACACCGCCGGTATCATCAGCACGTTTGCGGGACTCGTCATTGGTGGAACGAGCCCACGCTGCGGATACACCGGAGATGGCGGAGCCGCAACCAGCGCGGAACTGAACCAGCCGTATAGCGTAGCCGTCGATAGCAAGAACAACGTTTACATCGCGGACTACAACAACTACGTGGTTCGTAAAGTAACGGCCGCCACAGGAATCATCAGCACGATTGCAGGTATCGGTGGAATCGGCGGGTACTCGGGGGATGGTGGTCCCGCGACCAGCGCACTCCTCAATAGTCCCCTAGCTTTGGCCCTCGATCCCGCGGGCAACGTGTTCCTCGGTGATTACAACAACTGCCGGGTACGCGAGATCAATGCTGCGACGGGCATCATCACAACGGTTGCCGGAAACGGAAATTGCAGCTACACCGGTGACGGCTTGGCCATTGATGTTGGCGTAGCCTATCCACAAGGTCTGGCAGTCGATACCAACGATAACCTGATCATTGGCGATTACTACAACCGCGTCCGTTGGGTAAGTCCAAACGGAATTCTAACCACGATCGGTGGCAATGGTTTGGGCGGATACTCAGGCGATGGTGGCCCTGCATTATCAGCCGAGTTCTACGAGCCGACGGGCGTTGCGTTGGATTCTGCAGGTGATGTTCTGGTATCGGATTACAACAATCTCCGAGTCCGGAGCATCTCGGCATTTCCGGCCGTGGCCAACAACCCTGCGAGCGCTGCCTTCGGCTTGACGGCAGTAGGAACGACGAGCCCTCCCCAGACAGTAACCGTAAGCGCGTTTGGCCCGGTACAGATCAACAATATCTCGCCCAGTTCGAACTTCCTGGAAGCCGATAACTGCCCCGCCAGCTTGGCCAACGGCAAGACTTGCACGATGTACGTGTATTTCGCGCCGACAACCTCAGGGAACGTCAATGGGACTGTGACCATCAATTCCAACGGCTTCTTCAACGCTGTCAATAACGTGAATGTGAGCGGGGTGGGAACCGCGGTGAAGCTCACCGGATCACCGTTAGTGTTCGGCAATGTGTTGGTGAAGACCACCAGCGCGGCGCTGACCGCCACCATGACCAATACGGGGACCACCGCAATCACCATGGGAACAATCAGTCTGACCGACACAACCGACTACACCATCTCGGCGAACACGTGCCCGGCTTCGGGCAGTACGCTGGCTGGCGGAGCGAGTTGCACGATCAGCGTGAAATTCAACCCGGCCAGTACAGGCTTCAAACGGGGCGCGGTGATCATCAATGACAGCGATCCGTCGTCGCCACAACTAGTGGGTCTCGGTGGAACAGGGACCAGCAATGTGGTGCTGACTCCGAATACGATTCAGTTCGCCACCACGGCTGTGGGAGTGACTAGCGCGCTGACTAAGGTGACCCTCACGAACAAAACCGGAGTGTCGATCACGCTGGGCAACCCTGCGATCAGCATCACCGGGCCATTCGCCGTTGCCACCAGCTCGACTTGCACCAATAGCCTGGTAATCGCAGCGAACGGAACCTGCGTCATCAACGCGGCTTTCAAGCCAACGAAGGTCGGGTTCGCATCCGGCACGATCAGTGTGAACGACAGCGACGTCACCAGCCCGCAGTCGATCGCGGTGTCGGGTTACGGAACTGGCATCAAGTTCACGCCGCCATCAATCAACTTCGGTACGGTCACGAAAGGAACGCAGGTTTCTTCGACGGTAACGATCACCAACGTCGGAACCGCGAACGTGTTCTTTACTGGAGCCGAACTGACAGGTACGAATAGCGCTGACTTCGCGGACACCTACAGCGACAACCCACCCTGCGGAAATAACGCGAATAGTCCGCTGAAGCCGGGCGGGACTTGCGTCATGACGATGTACTTCACTCCCAGCACGACGGGAACGGAGAGCGCAACCTACAAGGTGTTTGACAACAGTGTCGGCAGCCCGCAGGGCTTGCCTCTCACTGGCAAGGGACAGTAAACCATAGGTCGGTCGTTTGCTCTGGCCGCCGAGTCAACACTCGGCGGCCTTTTTTGCGTTCTGGAAAGCAGAGACTTCGATTGGCGCGCCTGAATGCGAGTGCGGATACTGCGAAATCATCGTGAGATAATGATTACACTTTGGCCCCGTAGCTCAGATGGATAGAGCAGCGGTTTCCTAAACCGTTGGTCGGCAGTTCGACTCTGCCCGGGGCCTCCACTCTGGTTCAAAGGCAGCGATTCCAGCCGCGTACGTTGGTGACGCAGCTAGTCGCGTCCTTCGTAGAACGGCTTGTCCTTTACGAACCACTGCGATTCCCTAACCCACAGCCTTTATCCGCAATCGAATCGATTAATCCGCGGCTTCAATATTTGCTACTTTGATCTTCTTCTTTTCCATCGTCCCTTTGACCTGGACTTTGCGGCCGGCGAACGCCGCAGCCTTATCCTGGTCATCAAGGGTGTAGGTAGTCTTCTTGGCTGGATCGAACAGAACATACTTCGCCCCCAATTCGATGCACTTCTGTGTGCAGGTCGCCTTATCTCGACCCATGCTCTTCATTTGATCCATCATTTTGTCATGCGTACCGTCCTTGGCGCAGAGCGAATCCATAATCTCTCCGGTAAATACCTGAGAATCACTCTGACCGCTCGGCCCAGCCCACATTACGCTTGCCAGCAACCACATTGAAAACGGAATTGAAAAAGCCAAAAGTCTCTTCAGCATCCAGCCTCCGCGGAAATTGAAATCACTCCAGTACCATCTTGTGAAAGTTGGGGTAGATCAGTTGTCAAAACCTTGTCAAGAGATTGCAACGTGTACGAGACAGAGCATGCTGACAGAGATGACAAATTACATTTTGATGACACAAGTGCAACGCGTCGACGTTTACCCTTCCGACAGATATCCAATCCCACCAGGAGTTCGGTTCTACCAAGCGAGAAACGATCATGCGGAGCGAAACGAAGATAGTACGGCTAGCGATTGCAGGTATTACATCCCTAATTCTGATCTTTGCGAGCGCCACGTTCTCGAGTGCGGGTGCGACTGACAACGAAGGCACGGGTGCGACACCCCCCCGTTCCGGTTCGGCACCCCAGCCAACCCCAGGAGATGCAGGAATATCGTTCGTTGGCGGTTCGAGTTCCCAAATCATTGTCGAACGTGCGGGCAAAAAGTATCTCGTGGACGTAGTAAGCCATGAGATCAAAGAAGTCTCTACAGATAACGCTAGCGAAGGTGAGACGTCGAGCAGCCGGGCCAACCCAGACAATGAGAACATGAAAGCAACGACTCAGGGTACGCAACAGCAACCCGCTGCGGGTCCGCCCGCCACAACCAACTCCAAGGTGTACACCGCAGGCGACGATCTCGTCTTTGCGGTTCCCACCGGGCGCCGCATCGACCGGCATGGGCTGTACATCAACTTCACCCACAGATTCCCGTACGAACCAGCTTTTGTTACGCCTGGCCGGGGAAACACGTTGCTCGGCTTGGATGACTTCTCGGTGTCGTCGTTTGGCTTCCGATACGGAATCACCTCGCGTCTGTACGCTTTTGCCTATCGCTCTCCCACCATCATAGGGCGCCCAATCGAATTTATGGCAGGTTACAACTTCCTCGATGAACACGATAATCAGCCTCTCAATTTAGCGGCGAGATTCTCAATCGACGGTCAGAACAATTTCCAAAGAAATTTCTCGGAAAACTTCGAAATCATCGCTTCCCGCAGCATTACCAGGCATGCGCAAGTATACGTAGTGCCAACTTTCACAATTCACGCGCGGCCGCTGTTACAGAACATCAATCCGACCTTCGCCGATGCGATCGTCGAACAGCCATGTTCGGCTCCGCAAGCGAATGGGGTCTCAGGCAACCTGATTCTAAAACCCTGCGCCAACACGATTTCGATTGGCGCGGCGGCCTCGGTCGATATTCGGAAAACTGTTGCGTTAGTCGCGGAAGCGATCCCTACGGTAATGAATGCGGATGAGTTGGGCATCCACCGGCCCGAGTTCGCGTTCGGTATTCAGAAAAAGATCTGGCGGCATGCCTTTACTCTTGGCTTTGGCAATGGGCCAGCTACGATCGTGTCCCAACGAGCCGGCAG
>Ga0070734_10001740_pt1 | contig 29841 bp, 21 predicted proteins | sample Coa_R1_8_FD_66444 | JGI IMG/M metagenome (GOLD analysis project Ga0070734, IMG submission 66444) | Surface soil microbial communities from Centralia Pennsylvania, which are recovering from an underground coalmine fire - Coalmine... | ecosystem: Environmental > Terrestrial > Soil > Unclassified ... | reverse complement strand
GGAAAACGTCTTTACTCTTTTGTGCGCGCCGGTCATCGAAAGCGACATAGGCGACATATCCCGGAATCTGGCCGCGATTCCCACCGTTTCGGTAGTCCGACAGCCAGCCCATGCCTTCGGGGAAGAGGAGTGGATGTTGCTCATAGGACGGTTGTGCAGGCGAAACGGTGATCTGCCCCGGCGCAAACTGGCTGGAGTTGCCCTGCGCAACGTAGGTCTGGATCTGGAAGCCATAGAAGAACGCGCGGATGTCGGGCGTATTGTCGGGTTGGAGGGCGAGCAGGGCCTCATCCACCACCCCCAGGCTCACCTCGCCTTTGATGGGTCTGCCGTCCGCCCCGACAGCGTGGATTTTGAAGGTCGCGTGTTCGCCAGGTTTGTACTGCGCTTTGTCGGGCGTGACTGTCAGCGCGAAGATTCGATCTTCGGCAGGTACGCTGACCTGCGCCTGCACCTCGGCAACCCCCGCATCCCGCACCAGGGTGGCGACGAAGAGCGCGTTCGGGACATGGTCTCCGGTGATCGGAACGGTGATAACGGTCGAACGGCCCGGAACGAAGATCGTGCGATAGCGCTGGATGCTCCCGACGACCTGTTCGGCGAAGAGGACGTAGCTGTCGGGCTTCGGCGTGACCAACAACAGGCGGGCGGTATCGCCCCGGCGATACTCGCTGTATTCCGGCAGAAGCTCGAACCGACCGTCGTCCTTCTTCAGGCGGGTATCGTAGTTCGGGCCATAGACCAGGGTGTTCAGTTCGGCGGTGATCTCATGCCCCCAGGCGTCTTTCGCCGTATATTCCAGGCGATACTCGGCGGCGATCTCCGGATGCCAGTAGACGAGCCCGGCGCCATCCCTGGCAGCATCCGTGGAGACAAAGAGCACGCTCTCCCGCTCCTCGCGCGCCGGGACGTATTTGACCACGACACGCTCCTTGCCGGTATTCGGGTCCTTCTCGCGCTGTTCCGGGATCTCCGGGATCTGTCGCCAGACCGTGATCTTGCCATCCGCGCTAAAGGGCTTGTCGCCGCCATCGCGGGCGCGCACCTCGATTTTGAGGGCATCGCCCAGTAGCAGGAAATGCCGTTCCGCCTGCATCCAGGCACGGAACTGGAGCGCACTGGCCCGCGCCATCCCGGTTCCTGTCACCTGGCGGCGTGAATCGTCCGTCACTTCCGCCGTGATGGTGAAATTCTGATCGGTATCGTTACCGGGATCCCCCTTGTAGCCGCGCGGCGGTTTCGGCGGGTCGGTGGCAAATTCGATCTTCGCTTCGCCCTGCGCGTTGGTAGTCACATCCCCCTCGCGGTAGGCCGTATTGGGATCGCCCCAGAAGTCCGTATCCACATCGCCCCGAGAGCGCCCCTGGTCGTTCTCATCGTTGTACCAGGGATGATTGGAGACGAATGGCAGGGGATGGACATAGGGCGTGCGGAACACCTTATAGTGCACCTTTGCATTCATCACCGGCGCGCCGAAGAAGTAGCGCGCCGCCACGGTGACCTTCAATCGCTCCCCGACGCGCACCTCCGATTTTTCCGGCGCAACGCTGACCTCGAACTCCGGCTTCTTGTACTCCTCGACCCGAAACGCAGCGCTGCCATAGGCGAATTCGCCCCCGGACAATTGCAGCGCTTTCGGGGTCATGGCATTGATGGTATAGTCGCCCAGGTCCGCGCCGTTGGGGAGCGGGAACGTGTCGTTGTAGGAGCCATACGCGCCCAGGGTAATGTCCTTGCGCAGCAGTTCGCCGTGCGGGCCGGCAATCGTCAGGGTGACCGCTTTGCCTGCCGCAGGGCGATAGCGCCCCGGCAGCCCCTGGGTCATCACAATCCGATAGCGCACCTCCTGGTTGGGGCGATAGAGAGGACGGTCGGTATAGATATAGGCGCGAAAGGCGTGCTCCCCGTTCGGTAGATCGTAAGTATAGAAATTGGCCTCGTCGGTGACCGCATAGCGATTGTTCCCGGCATACGCGAAGACCTCACAGACGCGGCGCGTCTGGACCTGTTTCTCGTCATCGATCGGAGCGGGGAGTTTCGCGTGGAACGTACCGGCGGTATCCGTCGCCCCCGTGGCATAGAGGGCGTCACGCCGGTAATCCCCATCATAGAGGTGCGTCGGCTCCCAGAGGGTGAGGCTGACATTGGGGATCGGCTTACCGGTGAGAGAATCGGCGGTATAGACCAGGACCGAGTCCTTGTCCACCTTCTGGACGAGCGTCAGGTCGCTGACGAAGGCGAGCGTGGTGGCGCTCAGCTCATCGTGATCGCCGGCATGGGCCTCGATGACGTAGGCTCCCAGAGAATCGAGAGGGGTATTGACCTCCACGGAGGCGATGTTGTGCTTGCCATCGTTATTGGTCGTCGCCGTCCACTCCGCCACCCTCTCCTTACGGTAGGCAGCAATGACCTGCGGATCACCAAAAATGTCGGGAAAGTCGCCGAATCCTGGCCGCAGGAGCTTGCCGTCTCGCTTGATCTCCGTGTGGCCGTAGATTGTCTCCGGGTGCGTTCGATACGCGGTAAAGTGGACAAGAGAGACATTGCGGGTGGTGAGGTTGACGACCAGGCGCTTGCCGGGCGGCGTGGAGGCGGGAGCGGCCAGGCTCAGCATGGGGCGCAGCAGGTTGTCGAGATGCAACTGCGCGTCGCTGCCCCAGCGGCTCTTCGGATAACGGGCCAGGAAAGCGCGGTATGCCGAGACGGCGCTCAGCAGTTCGCCCTTCCCTTCGGTCCAGAGGGCAACGGTATAGGCAAGCCGGTCCGCTTCCACATCATCGGGATAGCGCTGGAGCATCGCCTCCAGGAGTTGGATCGGGTCTATCGCGGTATAGGGAATGCTCATATACACAGGACGCGCGGGGCGATTGCGCCGGCCCTGGCGATAGCCCCAACTGCCCCACTGGCGGAGCTGCATAATGTAGGTCGCCTGACCCAGTCGCGCCAGGACGGTTGCATGGTGATTGCCGCCGGGCAGGGCGGCATCCAGCGCCAGGATCTGTTCGTATAAGAACATCACCCGCTTGGGAGCAGGCCAGCGCGGGTCGAAGGGCTGGGAGAGATCGAGCTGCCAGTCCACTCGCTCCGTATCGAAATTGCCTATATCGTTGACATCGCGTAGCGTCGTGACGAGGTCAAAATTGAGTTCGATCTCATCTTCGGTGAGACTGCGTCGCTCCTCCACTGTCAACGGCGCTCTCCGAAAGCGCTCCATCAGTTTTTTGCCGCGATCAAAGGATTCGAGCACCCTCGCCCAATCCTCATTGCTCAACTCTATCCTCTGGGGCGCTTCTTTCCCTTCGGAGGGGGGCACATTGGCGCCCCGATAGAGCTTCTTGCCGACTTTATAGGCATTGTGGTCTATTAGGGAGTAGAGGCGGGCACGCCACACCTGCGCCCGTGCCTCCCAGGGCGTGTCGTGATAGGCTTTGACATAGCTCTCCATTGCAGAGACAGCACTATCCCACTGCTTTTGCCGGAAGAGGGCGATAGCGATCCGCAGTTCCAATTCCGGACGCTCCGGCAGTTTCGGGTCGGCGGCCAGCGCCTTCCGATACTCCTCCGCCGCCACACCATAGGATTGCGCCTCCCAGTGCAGGTTGCCCTGCTGCATCAGCTCCCTCGGAGTCTGGCGGGCCAGTACCGGGCGCATTATCAGGCCAATAGCGGAGAGCGTGAGAAAGAGCAACAGCGTAAAGCGGAGGGGGCTACGGGTATAAATGTGGGCCAGGGCCTTCATGCGGCAATCTCCTCTTGGAAGCGATTGTATCTGGAAGTTGGTTCCTGCAGCAGGTGAAAAGGTTCATTTGTCGGGTAAAATCATGCCAGTTAGGCGGCATCCGGCTCGATAAGGTTACACTCCTTCCCTACGACCACGCAGCGTTGGTGGCGGAGACGAATGCTACCTAAAATGGGGCACGGGTGTAGGATTGGACGGAGGAGGAGAGGGAGATGAAACAGGATTTTGAAGAAGTGATATCATCCCCTACCCGCGCCTACGAAGAGGGGCTGCGCTTTTTTGAAGGGGAAGGGATGCTCAACGACACGCTCAAGCGCCTGATTGCCGACCTGGAAACACACAACATTGACTACAACGTGATCGGTGGTGTGGCTCTCAATCAGCATGGTTACCAGCGCTTTACCCACGACATTGACCTGCTGCTATCCCCGGACGGCCTGGAGATATTCCGCTCAGAATTGATGGGACGCGGGTATCGCCCCGCCTTTGGGGGAGCGCTGAAGACCTTTCGCGCAACCGAGCGGAATGTTCCCATTGAAGTCATCACGACAGGCGAGTATCCGGGAGATGGGAAGCCCAAGCCCGTCCAATTTCACGATCCACGGGAACACTTTACTGTCATTGACGGCGTAAAGACCGTTACGCTGCCGAAACTCATCGAACTCAAACTTGCCTCCGGGATGAGTTCGCCGGGACGTTTGCGGGACCTCGCCGACGTGCAAGAACTGATCCGCATCAAACAACTGGATGCGACTATGGTAGACAACCTGGACCCATCGGTTCGTGAGAAATATCTGGAACTCTACGAGGGTGTGGTACAAGACCTCTCGCAAACAAACCCCTTCATTGAAGATGCCCCGAAACAAAATTGAGCCCAAATGAAAAGGAGTAGAAATGGATACCCCGGTTCGCATTGGGTTGATAGGCGATTATCGGGCGGAAGTCATTGCGCATCAGGCGATCCCGCGTGCGCTGGCGCTGGCATCCGAGGCCCTGGAGCGCCCGCTCCAATACGAATGGGTTCCCACCGAAGAGATCGCCGATGTGTCGCGCGTGGCCGCGTTCGACGCCCTCTGGTGCGTACCGGCAAGCCCCTACCGCAGCATGGACGGCGCGCTCCACGCCATTCGCTGGGCGCGGGAGCAGGGCGTGCCCTTCCTGGGCACCTGCGGCGGGTTCCAGCACGCGATCCTCGAGTATGCGCGCAATGTGCTGGGCTGGGCGGATGCCGAACACGCCGAAACGTCCCCCGATGCGGCGCGGTCCGTCATCACACCGCTCACCTGCGGCCTGGTCGAGGTTACCGGCGGCATCCGCTTCCTTCCCAATACCCGCATCGCCGCCGCCTATGGGTGCCTGGAGACGACGGAGGGTTACCACTGCCGGTATGGGCTGAACCCCGCCTTCCTGGCAGAGCTCACCTCCGGCCCACTCCATATCACGGCCATGGACACCGAGAACGACGTCCGTGCGGTCGAACTCGACGGACATCCGTTTTTCGTCGCCACCCTCTTCCAGCCGGAACGCGCCGCTCTCAAAGGGCGCGTCCCGCCGCTCGTGGCCGCGTTCGTCCAGGCAGCCGCAAGCAATAGACAGAGCTGAAAGGGAGAGAGAATGATCGAGACGGAAGAGAACGCCGCCGAGCGAGTACGCGACAATGCGTGGCTCGCGGAGCGGCTCCGGTTGATATGGGACATGCACTTTTCCGATGTGGCGCAGGGGTTTCCCATCGTCACCCGGTTCGGGATCCGGGCGCAGCGTCGTTTCGGCTCGATTGCCGCCCGCAACAAAACCACAACCATCTTAATCAACCAGCTCTTCGCGGACCCATTTGTGCCGGAGTATGTGGTGGATGGGACCCTGGGGCACGAACTGGCGCACTACGCGCACGGCTTCGGCTCCGGGCTGCCACGCCTCTATACGGACCCGCACCGGGGCGGCGTGGTGGATAAGGAGTTGGAGAAGCGGGGATTGGGCGAGGTGAACCGCAAGGCCGAGGTCTGGCGCGAGGCGCACTGGGATGCCTTCTACGCGGCGCGCTGCACCGACCTGGTCTCCCGCAAGGCTGCCCGCACCGAGACAAGCGCCACCCTCTGGAATACTCTCCTCTGCCGGCCCGAAGCGCGCCCTCTCGCCGAACTGCGCGAAATGCTCTGGAGGCTCGCCCCTCGGCTCGGCTACACCGCGCAGGATACCCTCCCCTTCACGGCCGAGTGGCTCCATGCCACCCGCCGCCAGAGCGGAACCTCCTACTGGTTCGCGAAATCCCGTGTCGTCCGCCTCCATGGCCTGCTCGCGGACAAGCGCGTCCCCCTCACCATCGTGGAGTTTGAACTGGCCTATTGGCTGGCGCGCTGCCAGGTCGGGGAGCGCTGGCCCAACATCCACGCGGTTCTCTCCCGCGCGGGCATGGACGCCACCGCACAGGAGGCATTGTACTGGCGCAAGCGCGCCTGGACGGCCTTCCGCAACCGAAATCACCCGCTGGGTTAGAGGCGGCGGCGGGCGTTTTGGGGTCGGCGGCGCTGGGGGCGAACCGGCGGGAACTTGAGGGCGTTGGGTACGGAGACGAGCGGGCTCGGAGAGCGGAGGGCCATTTCGTAGACGTCCAGGACGCCTTGCGCCATGGTCTCGGGGGAGTACTCCTGCGCACGAAGTTTGCCGTTTTCAGCGAAGCGGCGGCGGTTATCCGGGTTGCGAAGGAGCCATTCGATGGCATCGGCGAACGATTCGGCGGTCAGCGAGACGCACAACCCCGTCTCGTGGCTGACGACGACTTCCCGCGCCCCACCGTAATCGGCGGCGATGCAGGGCAGGCCGGCAGCCATGGCCTCCACCAATACAAGGCCCTGGGTCTCGACCGGCGAGGACATCACAAAGATATCGCCCGCCGCGTACCAGTCGCCGATGGTGGTATGCGGCTGCGCGCCCACGAAGACCACTCGATTGCCCAACTCCAGATCACGGGCAAGCATTTCTAACTCTTTGCGCGTCTGTCCATCCCCCACCAGCGCCAGCCGGAAGTCGTCCAGGGGCGGAGGCAGGCGGCGCTTCCGGAGGATCGCGACCGCGCGGAGGAGGATATCCACCCGTTTCTCCGGGCCGAGCCTTCCGACACAGAGCAGAAGGGGCGCTTCCGGCGCGAGGCCCAGCGCCTGGCGGGTCTCCGCACGCGCTTCCGGGCGCAGCACCGGCGGCACGATGCCGCTGGGCACCACCGCAAACCGGGCCTCCACGCCATCGGCGCGGAGCGCCTCCCGCGTGTAGCGCGAGGGCACGATGACCGTGTCCGCCTTGGAGCAGAAGCGGCGGATCATCCCGATCATGCTCTGTTCGCCCATGGTGCGCACCAGCGACGACTTGGAGCTCTTCATCATCGAGTCGTAGAGCGAGTGGGCCGTATAGATCATCGGCAGGTGGTACTTCTGCGCCATCTTCGCCCCCAGACTGCCGACCGTGAAGGGATGGTGGCAGTGTACGATCTGGGCTTGCAGGCAGGCAAAGTCGATGTTCAGCCGGGGAAACGGGCGGGCGAAGTGGTAGGGATGGCGTGGGAAGGGCAGTTCTGGCAGGCGAAACACATCGGCATCGTCATCCGGCTGCGGGATGCCGGGGGCGATGATATAGACCGTATGTCCCCAGGAGCGAAGCGTCTCGCGCAGGGTCACTAAAGAGGTAACCACGCCATTGGTTACCGGGAGATAGCATTCTGAAAAGAGGGCGATTTGCATACGTCTAGGTCTTCTTTATATCGCCAAAGAAACCAATTTCTGGCTCGAGTTCACCGATACTGTGCGTCGAATCCACCCATTATAGCGCTTTCCAAGCTGCCTGTCAATCCAAAAACCGGGTTTTCCGGCGCACTTTCCCGCGAATCGCGCAGGAATGGCGGCTCCCGAAAGGGAACTTTCCTGCGCTAATGTACGCAACAGGGCGCGACAAAGTTCGCTGCAGGTAATATATAAGACGGGAAAGGAGACGTGAGAGTTTCATGGGACAGCAGCCCTTGGAGAGAGTACGGATTGGGATCATCGGGCCGAGTTGGTGGGTGAACTACTGGCATCTGGCCGCACTGCAGACCCATCCGCATGCGACGATCACGGCGGTATGCGGGTCACAAGGGCGCGAAGCCGATGAACTGAAGGCAAAGTATGGCGCGGAGGCCGCCTACTATTCGGACATGGAGGCGCTGCTGGAGCGCGCGCCGGTGGATGGGGTCATCGTCTGTACGCCCAACGATCTGCACTACCCGGCGACCATGGCGGCGCTGAACCATGGCAAGCACGTCACCTGCGAGAAGCCGGTCGCACTGAACGCCGCCCAGGCGAAGGAGATGGCGGAGACGGCGGCGGCGAAGGGCCTGATCGGGATGTCCAATTTCCCCTATCGCGACAATCCGTGCGCGACGGCGTGCCGCAAACAGGTCGCGGAGGGGTATGTGGGGAAGATCCTGCACGTTTCGGGGCAGTATCACGGCGGCTTCGCCCTGATGCGCCCCCCCGGCTGGCGCGGGCAGCGGCAGCGGAGCGGGGCGGGCATCCTGGGCGACCTGGGCTCGCATCTGATCGACCTGGCCCGCTACATCACCGGCGACGAATTCACTGCCGTCTGCGGGCACACCATCACGGCGCTGCGGGAGCAGCCGGATGCCACCCAATGGCAGAAGGGCGTGGTGCAGCCGCCGGGCAGCGAGATCACCCGGATCGTCCGCTCGGAGGACCCAGCGGTCGGGCCGCGCAACGACGACTCCTGTGCGTTTCTGGCGGAGTTTGCGTCGGGGGCGCAGGGGATCTTCCACACGAGTTGGGTGGCCTATCAGGGGGCGTACGCGCAGCATCAGGAGATCGAGATCTACGGTACCGCAGGGCGGCTGCACTTCACCGCCAACCATAGCGGGACGCAGTTGCAGGGGCTGCGGGTGGGCGAGAAGCACTGGGAGACGTTCCCGGTCGAGGGCGCCGTGCCGCCCGGCGACGTAGAGGAAGAGGACTACTTCCGCCCCGGCCGTAAGACGCCCACGAACACCACCTATCGCTGGATCGAGGCGATCCGGCAGGGAGAGAGCCAGGTCTCGCCGGACCTGACGGACGGTTGGCGCTCCCAGCAAGTAATCGATGCCGTCATCCGGGCCAGCGCCGAACGGCGCTGGGTGGACGTTGTCTGAACCCGACGTCGATCAGGAGGGGGTTAGACCGTTTATGGACCTCGAAACGCCGATACCACCATCGTCTGCCTGGTTACAGAAGGTTATGTCGCGCCTGCAAGCCGGGGGCTATGTGCCACTCATGCCCTCGGCAAGCGGCTATCCCTTTGCCGTTGCCGCACGGAAATCTCGGTTTGAGGTGACCAAGTTCAGTTTCGTCGAAACCTTCTTCGTCTTTGTAGAACTGCCCACCATCACGCCTGAGATCGTAAAACAATTCTCTACGGATGCGTTCTGCTATGCCCTCGCCAACGTCACCTGTGGGCTGCCTTGCGGTCTGGGAGAGGCGGTGATCTGTTATGCCGTCGCCATCGTGCCCTCCCTAGATGAGCGGACAGCCTCTGCGGTACGGCAGAGTGCGCCTCCCAGGCATGTCGCTGCCTTTCAGATGCCTGTCGTGTACGATATGTCCCGACAGAACATCCTCTTCTACGAGCACACTCCACTCTGGGGAGCTTTATACTATCCTGGGCTGCGCAAGCAGATCAAGCGGTTTCTTTCCGGGTAGCCTCGCATCGCACATTGCCAGAGAGGTGAGGTGTTAAGGCATCCGCACCCCTACATCCAGGGGACGGGCCGACAACTCCAGGGGCTTCTCGCCCGTGACAAAGGCAGTGCCGAGCAGGCCGGTGATCTGGGGCGTATCACAGACGAGCTTGGCTTTGCCGTCCTTTATCTCCACCTCCCAGGTTCCGTTCTCCATGTTCAGCGTCATCAGGGGCGTGCCCGCATTCCCGCCGCCAGGTGTGTTGAGCCAGAGCCGTACCGGCGGCGCGGAGGCGCGCCCGAACGTCTGGATGGGAGCGCAGCCGGGGTTGCGCAGCACATAGGTGCAGGGCGCCCCGTTGGGAGCGCGCTCGCACACCTGCCCTTTATTCTCCGCCCGCGTCACCATCTTGACGATAATGTGCCGCGAACGCGCTAAGGGCTGCCCGTCCAGAGAGAGCGCCAGCATCGCCCCGATATGTGACGGGGTCGAGAACCGAACATCGCCCAATTCGTACACCCGATTTGGCTCCAACTCCCCGGCGACCGCGCAGAACGTCGGCGTCCGTATCTCCAGGCGGCCCTCATGCCCGAAGAGCTGCAGTTCGCCCGTATCGCTGCGCCAGAACTGCGAGGAGAGCTGGGTATTGAGCGGCGCACCGCCCCTCCCCAACTTGTCGAGCAGGGCGCGCATCGGCTGCAGGTCGCCCGAATTGTTCGCCGCGATCAGCGGATTGGGGCCGGTGAGGTTATCCGCCATCACGTTATTGACGCGCACCGACCAGGCCAGCCGATACAGATCCCCCGTGTGATTGGGCCACTCGTAGCGATGGTTGGGCGTATAGACCAGTGTGACCGTATTGGCAGCAGGCTTGATCGCGCCTTTGAGGAACGCCTGCCCCGCCAGGGCATACATCCCCCACACCGTCGGGTCGGCCTCGAAGGCCAGATCGTTGAGCTGATCCGGCGGGTCGCCATGCACATCGATGTTGGTCTGATACCCGAACAGCAGCAGCGCATCGAAATCCTGTAGCGACGCATAGGCCAGCGCCTGCGGCACGCTGGCGGCGCGGTACGCGTTCGGCCAGGAGGTCCCCCACTCGCGCAGTACGACCGGCTTATTGTTCCAGCGCAAGGAGGCGGTAGCGGGCGCGAACCCCCAGCCGCTATCGTCCCGGAGCGGGTTGCGGTTGTCGAAAAAGCGCAGATCCGGCCAGCGTCCGTCCAGCCCGTCGGATTCGCCGTACCAGTTCTCGGAGGTGAAGTCGCACTCCTGCGCCACCGAAGCGACATCCGGCGCGATCCCCGCGGAGACGACCCCTGTGACCGGGACCTTCAGCCCGATGGAGCGCAGGTGCTGGCGTATCTCGCGGAAGTACTCCCGCTGCACCTGGGTCAGAAACTCCACGCCATCGCGCATCCGGGCGGGCGTCCGGCGGGGCGCCGACTGCGCGCGGGCTCCCGCATCCGGGGGCACAGCGAGCATCGGAAGATCGATGGATTGGCGCGACAGATCCTCGTCCGGGCGCAACACTGGCTTGCCGTCCCCCGCCGCCCACTCCGCTTCCACCCTCTCGCGCGTACCATACCGGTTGAACAGCCAGGTGTTCCAGCGTGTCATCAGGCTGGTGGCATAGGGTTCGGCCATCTTTTCCAGCTTCTCCGGATAGAGGAAGAAGCCGTGCTCGTTGCAGATCTCTACCAGCGCCAGCGCCGGGTCGTCTACCAGGCGCAGGCCCGAATAGGGGTTGCGGTGCGTCAGCAGCTTGGTGGCGTAGTCCTTCTGCAGTTGGATCAGGTACTTATCGAACAGCGCGTAGGGCCGTGCGCCCCGGTCGAAGTTTTCGCTGCCCAGGACGCCATCGTTCGCCTTGAAGGTACGGAAGTCCAGCAGGTCGAGGTAGTAGTACAGCCCATGACGCCGGAGCGTATCCATCCAGTGGTCCAGGCAATCCAGATAGTGGGCGTCGAAGTGGAGCGAATCGGGGGCATCCATCTTACCCAACAGGCAGTTGCGATTGTCGATCGCCTCCAACCGCACCATATTCAGCCCGGCGCGGGCGAAGGCGGCTACGACCTGTTCGATCTGTTCGGGGGGTAGATCGAGGCGGGTGCTGGAGACATTGATGCCCCAGAAGCGGGCGCGAGATCCGTCTTCAAAATGGAAGTGGCTGTCATCTCCCAGTTTGACGAAGCCGCGTTTGCCGGCAGGGACCTCCAGCGAGGTACTGAAATCCTGCTGGCAGGAGTTGGGAAGGTTCTGCAGGAACGCCTTGATCTCGGCTTCATTTTTGATTTTGGAATCGTTTGCGGCGCGGGCCGGAAGGGCCGCGCCCATTCCCAGAAGGACCATCACCCCGCCAACGAGGCACGCACTCCATAATGTCTTTGATAGCACCAGCACAACCTCGATAAAGTATTCTTAAAAGCGAGACAGCCGGAAGCGCGATAGATCATACCGAACCGGCGTTTCGGTAACGAGGTCTGCGGCGACCTGTCCCAGCAGCGGGGTGAACTTGAAGCCATGCCCCGAGCACGCACTGATCACGAACGCCCCCGGCAGGCCGGGGATCGCGTCCAGAAGGAAGTCCTCATCGGGCGTATTGGTGTAGAGACAGACCTTCTTATAGACGACATGGGCGGTCAGGCCCTGGAAGCGCCGCGCGGCATACGCCTGCACCGCCTCTATATCGGCCTCACGCACTTCGCGATCGACGGTCTCCGGCGTAACCGCCGCGCCGTGATCGTGCAGGCCGATCTTTACGCCGGGCGCCTCTCCCAACAGCGGGAACCCATAGGTATTGGCGGGGGCGTCGATCCAGACCGGAAAACGCCCACGTTGAAAATTTTCGGCGGATTCCGGCGCAGGCTCCAGATGGATATACGGTTGCCGCGTGACGATAAGCGGCACAGACACCCCCAACGGCTGCAACAGCGGGCCTGTCCAGGCGCCGGCGGTCAAGAGCAGGCGGTCGCCCTCGAATGCCTCCCCGGAGGCTACCGTGACCCGCACGCCGCCCTTTGTCGCCGCCAATCCTACAACCGGGTTCGCCAGAATAAAGTTTGCACCCAGTGTGCGGGCCAATTGTGCGGCGGCGGAGACGCACTTCGAGGCGCGTGCATAGCCCATACTGGGTTCGTACAGGGCGATTTCGTCTGCATTCAGCCGGAATGCGGGAAAACGCTGCATCGCGGTGTTCGCATCCAGAACGGTATGCTCCACACCGCTGGCTTCGAGCGCCGCCTGCGCTGCTTGCAGATGCGGGTGCTGTGCCGCACCGAAGAAGACGCCGCCCGCCCGCGTCATCAGTTCGCCTTGTGGCGCCAGGCTCTGCAATTCGTCCCAGAGGACATAGGCGTCGGCCATCCATTCCGTGTAGAGCATATCCGGATAGACGCGGCGCACAATACGGCTGTCGCCATAGGAGCTGCCCCGGTCATGATCCAGCCGGAACTGCTCCAGTGCGATCACCTCCACTCCCGCCTTCGCCAGCCTCCAGGCCGCCATGGCCCCAACGCCGCCCGCTCCCACGATGATAACGCGCACTCTCGCCTCCGCTAGTCCCGAATGTCGCCGGATAGCCCCTCCCTATCCGGCCATTCGGAGAGCCGTTCGCCAGGGAAAAAAGCGTTGCCATGCTCCCGGATTCATTCGACAAAGGACCGCACATAATCCTGCATCATTTACCGGGTATCCCGAAAGAAAAATATTCTTTGGAAAACCAAATCCATATATTCGATTGCTCTTGACAAACAAGATAATCCGTACTATACTTCCTTTGATTCTACGGCAATAACCATTCCCTGACGGATAAAGAAGGAAGCCCTTGAAGGTCAAAACGCGCATGGATAACAGTCTTCAGGAGGCATTTCATGATACCCTCTCCCTACCCTCCCAACGAGGCGGAGCGCTTACAGAGCCTGCGCCGCTACGGAATACTGGATACACTGCCGGAAGAAGCCTTCGACGTGATTGCGCAGACGGCCTCTCGTCTCTGCCGAACGCCCATGGCACTCATCAGTTTCGTGGATGCCGATCGGCAATGGTTTAAGGCGCAGATCGGCGCCGACCTGACGGAGACACCTCGCGAAATCTCATTTTGCGCCCATGCCATCCTACAGGATACGGTTTTCTGCGTGGCCGATGCCCTCGACGATCCCCGATTTGCCGGCAACCCTCTGGTTACCGCAGCCCCTTATGTCCGCTTCTACGCCGGTGCGCCCCTGATCACTTCCGAGGGACACGCTCTCGGTGCGCTGTGCGTCTTGGACCAGGTCCCCCATCAACTCACCCAGGATCAGGAGACGATGCTCCAGTCCCTGGCAAAACAAGTGGTAACGCAGTTGGAATTGCGATCCAAAATCACCGACCTGGAGCGCGCCGTGGTCGAACGGGAGTGGGCGGAGGAGGCCCTGGAGATCAAACAGGCCCTGCTCACCGCCGTGGTCGAGGGCAGCCCCGACATCATGTACGTAAAGAACCTGCAGGGGCAGTACCAGTTGCTCAACTCGGCGGGGGTCGCGGCGCTGCAGCGGACCGAGGCAGAGGTGATCGGCAACGATGATCGCGTCCTCTTTCCCGGAGAGGTCGCCCAGCGCATCCTTGCCCTGGATCAGCAGATCATGCAGACCGGCGAGGCCCTGACCTATGAGGCCGATGTGACCATCGCCGAGCAGCGCCTGACCTATCTCACCACCAAGCAAGCCTACCTCAACCCACGCGGAGAGATCATCGGCCTGGTGGGGATCTCACGCGATATTACCCAACGCAAACAGATGGAACGGTTGTTGGAGCGCCAGGTGCAACAGTTGACGGCGCTGCACTCCATTGACCTGGCGATCAATGCCAGCCTGGACTTACGCCTGACCCTCAAGATCCTCCTGGATCAGTTGCGAGCGCAGTTGGGTGTGGATCACGCGGAGATCCTGCTGATGAACCCCTACACCCAGACGTTGGAGTATGCCACGGAGCAGAGCATACCGCAGCACATTCGCAGTCGAGATCGGCAGCGGGTGGGAGTGGGTCCGGCGGGCAAAGCCGCACTGGAGCGGCGCATGATCTCGGCAAGCGATCTGCTGGGCGTCGAGAACAACGGACAGCCCCCCTCGGAGCGCCCGGAGGAGTTGCCGAGCTACTTCGCGGTCCCCCTGATGGCGAAGGGCCAGGTCAAAGGAGTGCTGGAGTTATACTGCCAGGAGCAGGAGGAGCGCGACGCGTCCTGGTTTACTTTCCTGGAGACGCTGGCCGGACAGGCCGCCATTGCCATCGACCATGCCTCGCTCTTTGAGGACCTTCAGCGGGCGAATAGTGAGATGCTGCTCGCTTACGATGCGACCATCGAAGGCTGGTCGCGCGCTCTGGATCTCCGGGATAAGGAGACCGAAGGCCATAGCCAGCGGGTTACGGAGTTGACGCTGCACCTCGCCCGGGTCCTGGGGATCAGCGAAGCGGAAATCGTCCATGTACGCCGGGGAGCACTACTGCACGACATCGGGAAGCTCGGCGTTCCCGACAGCATTCTCTTGAAGCCCGGCTCTCTGACGGAAACGGAGTGGGAGGTTATGCGCAGGCATCCCATCTATGCCTATGAGATGCTGGCGCCCATTGCTTTTCTGCGTTCCGCACTGGACATTCCCTACTGCCATCATGAGAAGTGGGATGGCGCCGGTTATCCCAGAGGTCTAAAAGGGACCATGATCCCGCTTCCGGCGCGCATCTTCGCACTGGCCGACATCTGGGACGCCCTGCGCTCGGATCGGCCCTATCGGAAGGGATGGCCCACGGACCGGGTCCTGGCGCATATCATCTCTCTATCCGGCACGCACCTCGACCCCCAGGTCGTCGAAGTCTTCCTACAGCACCAGGAGGTCCTGGCATCCCCTCTGGAAGTCAAGGTCGCCTGAAAAATCGAGTTTAAAGGTCGCGTTCGACGATATAGCGCGCGAGGGCGCGCAGCGGTTCGGCGCCCTCGCCAAACGCTGCAAGGGTCCCCAGGGCGGCCTCGACTTCGGCGTGCGCGCGGCGGCGGGATTCGTCCAATCCGAACAGTTTCGGGTAGGTCGCCTTGTCGCGCTCCTCATCGCTGCCGACCGGCTTCCCAAGCTTCGTCTGGTCGCCCGTCACATCCAGAATGTCGTCTGCGATCTGGAAGGCCAACCCGGTATGCTGCCCATAGGCGCGAAGGCTTTCGGTCTGTGCGCTGTCGGCCCCGGCCAGCAGCGCTCCGGACAGCACCGAGGCCGTCAGCAGCGCGCCCGTCTTATGGGCGTGGATGTATTGGAGCGTCTCCGGCGTCACCTCCTGCCCCTGCGAATCCATGTCCACCACCTGCCCGCCCACCATCCCCCAGGTTCCCGACGCCTCCGAGACGAGACGCAGCGTCGGCAGGACCCGGTCTGCGGGAACCGTCGCCACATTCTCCGCAATCAGTTGAAAGGCCAGCGTCAGCAGCGCATCTCCCGCCAGCAGCGCCAGCGCCTCTCCATAGACCTTATGGTTGGTCAGGCGTCCCCGGCGGTAGTCGTCATTATCCATACAGGGCAGGTCGTCGTGGATCAGGCTGAAGACATGCACGCACTCGAGGGCGCAGGCGGTAGGCATCACGTCCGCCTCCTGGCCGCCCACTGCCTCCGCAGCGGCGATCACGAGCGTTGGGCGCAGCCGCTTTCCGGGCGCAAGCACGCTGTAGCGCATCGCCTCATGCAGGCGCTGGGGACGCGCATCGGTCGAAGGCAGGAAGCGGTCCAGCGCGGCATCTATGTTTCGCCGCTTCGCTTCCAGATAGGCTTTCAAATCAAAGCTCAAGAGGGTTCTCCAGAGGGATAGAGTATGCTCACAGTGTAACGGTTTCGCCGCCGGATGTCAAGCGGTCATTGCTGCGGGCGTCGCAGAAAAAGTGCCCTGACATCCGAACCTTTCCTCAGCGGGAGAACTCTATTCAGTGTCGGAACGCATAGGGAGAACCAAAACGTGTGGGAGCCGAGCGATATCGAACTGATGCTGCGGGTGAAGGCGGGCGATATGGTCGCCTTTCGTCAGCTCACGGCACGGCATCGAGACACGCTCTTACGCTTTTTCCGCGCGATCCTGGACGACCGCTCCCTCGCCGAGGACTACACGCAGGAGACGTTTCTACGGCTCTGGTTCGCACGCGAACGCTATGAGCCGACGGGTAAATTTTCGACCTATCTGTTCCAGATCGGCAAACACTACTGGCTCAACCAGCGCAAGAAGGTCCGACTGCCAACAACGCCTGCCGACGACGCCCTCCAGATCGTAGCGGCCCCGCCGGATGCGGAACCGGAGACCGTACTGCTGCGACAGACGCGACAGGAGCGGATCCGACAGGCGCTTGCGGCGATGCCGGAGCACTACCGGGCAGTGTTTGTATTGAGCCATTTCGAGGGCCTGACCTATGCCGAGATCGGCTGCCGCCTGGGCATTCCGGTCGGTACGGTAAAGTCACGCATGGCGGAGGCAGTGCGGCGATTACGTGCCGCGCTTTCCGAAGGAGATTTCTAATATGGACTTGCAGCAACGGGCGATCACGTATCTGAAGAACGAAATGAGCGAGACGGAGCGGCAGCAGTTCGAGGAGGAGTTGATCCATTCGCAGGAGCTGCGCTCCGAGTTGGAGAAGGGGCGTGAGGTGCTGGACCTGCTCGAAGCCGCCAACGAGGAATCCAACGTTCGGCGCTCCAACACCATCATCCAGCAGGCGATCCAACATGGGGCCAGCGACATCCACATCCTCCCCGCCGCCGGAGATCCGGACCATGAGGGGAAGCGCTCTACCAACATCCTCTTCCGAATTGACGGGCACCTACATGAGATTACGACATTGCCCGCCGAGTTCCATCGGGCCACCGTGGACCGCTGGAAAGAGATGGCCGAGTGCAACATTGCCGAGCGAACTCTCCCCCAGGATGGGCGGATCCATATCCGCTATCAGGGCGTCAATTACGAACTGCGCGTCACCATCCTGCCGACGGTTTCCGGTGAGCGGATCACGGCACGCCTGGTTGACCGGCAGAACGTATTTCTTGGCCTGGACCGGCTGGGCCTCCAGCCTGCGCAACGGGACACACTGCTCCGCCTGATCGAGCGCCCATACGGTTTTATCCTTACCTCCGGCCAGATCGGGACGGGCAAGACGACCCTGCTCTACTCGCTCCTCAACGCCATCCAGAACCCGGAGAAGCCGCGTCGCAACATCCTGACGGTGGAAAATCCCGTGGAGTATCGGCTGCCGGAGATCTCGCAGGCATCCGTCAATAATCGGGTCGGAATGACCTTTCCTAACATTCTGCGCAGTCTGCTGCGCAACGATCCGGATGTCATCTACGCCTCGGAGTTCCGCAGCCTGGAGATGCTGGAGCTTGCCACCGAGGCCGCGCTGACAAGCTGTCTGTTTCTGGGCCAACTCCATGTCAGCAGCGCCTTGCTGATCCCACAACGAATGCAGGAGATGGGGTTGGTTCCTTTCCTGGCCGGGCAGACGCTGGCGGGCGCTATCGGGCAGCGCCTAGTGCGGCGGATCTGTACGGAGTGCGCGACCGAATACACGCCTTCCCCGGAAGGACTGCAGAAACTGGGGCTGTCCGCCATCGAGGACGGTCCGTTCCGACGGGGCAAAGGATGTGAAGCCTGTCATAACACAGGCTTCAAGGGGCGCATCGGGCTATACGAAGTCTGGGAGGTGGACGAACCGGCTCGAAAGCTGATCGCGGAGGGCGCTCCGGTCCAGAGCTTATGGAACGCGACATTCGGACGCACAGGCGGTTCCCTCTGGGACGATGCGCGCTTAAAAGTACGGCAGGGTATTACCACCGTGGAAGAGGTGACCTGGGCGCTCTTCGACTACCCCATTCCCGCCCTCAATGCAATGGCGAGCGTCCGCGCCCCCTACGAGATCGGAAATCTTGTAGGGCCGGACGGGAAATAAGGAGACAGAACGATGTGGCAACGCTTTACGGAGCGGGCGCGACGCATGGTTTTCTATGCGCAGGAAGAGGCTAGACGCCTGGACCAGAACTACGTTGGGACGGAGCATATCTTGTTGGGCATGCTCCGCGAACAGGATCATGTTGCGGCGCGTGTCCTGGAGGGATTAGGCGTCTCCCTGGGAAAGATACGGGAGGAAGTCGAGCGCCAGGCGGAACGGGGCACGGGCAAAACAGGCCAGAATTTGGAGCTGACGCCGCGTGGGAAACGGTCGATAGACCTGGCGTATGAGGAGGCCAAGCTGCTCCATAACAACTATATCGGAACCGAGCATCTGCTGTTGGGCCTGATCCGCGAAAGCGAAGGAGTGGCTGGACGTGTGCTGGCAGAACAGGGCGTTCAGTTGGAGCCGGTACGGGAAGCGATCCGCGTCTTGCAGCAGAGTGGTTCCCAATCCCCTGCCACCCCGAATCCTCTCGATGTTCAGCAGGAGGAGAGCGGCCCTCAACCCGGCGACCTGGGCAGGGCGCAGGCGCCCTCCAACGGAGGGCAGTTGGTGCTCGCGATCAGCGAGGACGCCTACCAGGAGTTGCGGGAGATTGTGGCGATCAAGGACGATTACGCTTACTATGAGTTGGTGAAAACGGATAAGGTCTTCCCTGCCGCCCCCGTCAACGTGAAGCTGCTCAAGAAAGGCCGGAGCGGAGGGTACCTTGTACGCCTGCTGGAGGGTGAGCCGGCGGGCAAAACCGGCTGGCTGGCCCCGGAACAGTTCGAGCGCACCGGGCCGGATGAGCGCCCCTTTCCGCCGCTTCCGGCATCACCCTCTGCACGAGAAGAATCTGCTCTACAGGAATCGCCTCCCGCGTCGGAAACAACTGCGCCGCCTGAAGCGTGAGTTTGCGATCCTATCAGGTAGAATCAAATCAAACGTTATGCCGCGCTGCCGAAGAGGGTAGCGCGGCGGTTTGAGGAACCCGATGGACGACGAAGAGCGCTACCTGTTCGATCTGCAGGGCTATCTGGTGATCGAGAACGCCCTTTCGGCGGAGACGGTCGCCGCCATGAACGCCTGGATCGACGCGCAGGCCGAACAGGACCCGAAATGGCGTGGGCAACCCGGCAACGATAAGCTGCAGAATGTGCTGACCTGGGGGCCGGAGTTCCTGGCCCTCCTGGATCATCCCCGCCTGTTGCCTATGTTCAAGGCGATTTTAGGCAGCCACCTGCGCTTCGATCACGACTACGCCATCTTTCTGCAGCCGGGCGGGGAGGGTCTGTTCCTGCATGGCGGGGGCACGCCCTACGATCCCTCCCAGTACTACCACGTCATCAAAGACCGCATCTATAGCGGCCTGGCCGTCGCCGTCTATGCCCTCAACGACGTTCCGCCCGGTTCCGGCGGCTTCGCCTGTATTCCCGGCAGCCACAAAAGCAATTTTCGCTGCCCGGAGGACATTATGATGCTACGTCGCCCCTCCCCCATTGTGCAGCAGATCCCGGTCAAGGCGGGCGACTGCATCCTCTTCACTGAGGCGCTCCAACATGGCACGCTGCCCTGGCAAGGCCCCCACACACGCCGCACCCTCTACCTTAAATACGCCCCGGCGCACCTCCGCTGGGGACCGCACCACTACGAGCCGGGCAACCCGGTCTACGAACAGATCGCGCCGCACCTCTCCGAATGCCAACGCCTCTTACTCCAACCCGCCCTCATCGAAGGGCATCAGCGGATTCCGTGATACCTAACCCCCCGGTCGGGGGTTAGACAAGTCAAACGGCCTGCCGACTGTGAAGTTGGCAGGCCGTTCTATGGGGGCGTCCAGCTTGTGTTACGCCGGTTCGGGACGTAAGCGGGTCGGTGGGATCCGCTGCGGTTCGGGTTCGACCGGGATCGCCTTGCCCGCATTCGAGGGCGGCGGCATCAGCGTATTGCGCCGAATATCGTCCGCCGTCATTTCATCGTTCAGCAGCGCCAGGAACTCCTCGCGGGTCAGCGTCTCTTTCTCCAGCAGGATCACCGCGATCTCGTCCATCTTGGCCCGGTGCTCGGACAGGATCTGGCGCGCCCGCTCGTAACCCTGGTCGATAAAGGCGCGTACTTCCTCGTCAATGGCGCGGGCGATCTCCTCGCTATAGTCGCGATCCTCCATCAGGTCGCGGCCCAGGAAGGGATTGCCATGCCGTCGGCCCAGGCGCACCATGCCCAGACGGTCGCTCATACCATACTCGCAGACCATCGCGCGAGCCAGATCGGTCGCATGATCCAGGTCGCTCACGGCCCCGGTCGTCACATCGCCGAAGACCAGTTCCTCCGCGACCCGACCGCCGAGCGAGGAGGTGATGTCGTCCAGCATATCCTGCTTGGTGCGCAGCCCCTCTTCCTTCGGGAGGTACCAGGTGGCGCCGCCGCTCATGCCGCGCGGAATGACCGTGATCTTGTAAACCGGGTCGGCATTCGGCAGCTTCGCCGCCACAATGGCGTGGCCCAGTTCGTGGAACGCGACCACCTTGAGCTTGCGCTCGTTGTTCATGCGGGTCTTGCGCTCTGGCCCCATCAGGACGCGGTCGCGGGCCTCGTCGAACTCCGCCATGGCGATGCGGTTCTTGTCGCGCCGCGCCGCCAGGATGGCCGCCTCGTTGACCACGTTCATGATGTCCGCACCGGTGAAGCCCGGCGTCAGCTTCGCCAGCGTGTCCACATTGATGTCGTCCTCGACCGGTTTACCCCGCAGGTGCACCTGGAAGATCGCCTTCCGGCCCACCAGGTCCGGCGCGTCCACCACCACGCGGCGGTCGAAGCGACCGGGGCGCAGCAGGGCCGGGTCCAGAACGTCGGGGCGGTTCGTCGCCGCGATCATGATAACGCCCGCGTTCGGGTCGAAGCCATCCATCTCCACCAGAAGTTGGTTCAGGGTCTGTTCGCGCTCATCGTGCCCGCCGCCGAGGCCGGCGCCGCGCTGGCGTCCGACGGCATCGATCTCATCGATAAAGATCAGCGAGGGGCGATTGCTCTTGGCCGTGTCGAACAGGTCGCGGACGCGGCTGGCGCCCACGCCGACGAACATCTCCACAAAGTCCGAGCCGGAGATATGGAAGAACGGGACGCCCGCCTCCCCGGCGACCGCGCGAGCCAGCATCGTCTTGCCGCATCCCGGAGGTCCGAGCAGCAGCACACCCTTCGGGATCTTCGCGCCCAGCGCCTGGAACTTCTTGGCGTTCTTCAGGAATTCGACGATCTCCGCCAACTCCTGCTTGGCTTCCTCTACGCCTGCCACCTCATCGAAGGTGATCTTCGGCACAGAGTCGGTCATCCGCTTGGCACGCGCCCGCCCAAAGTTGAGCGCCTGGTTGCCGCCGGACTGCGCCTGGCGAATAAAGAACAGATAGAAGAAGACCACAAAAATGACCGGCAGCAGCAGCATCGAGAGGAGCGTCTGGAGCCAATCGCTCAAAAACGGGCGTTTGAACTCGAACAGCACGCCCTTCGCCAGGAGCTGCTCGACCAGTTTGCCCCGCGCCTCCGACGAATCCGGCAGGACCACCGTAGATTGGCTCTCCGCCCCCTTCGTCTCCTTATTCTGCACAAGGACTTCGTCCTTTTGGAATGTGACCTTCTGGATGGCTTCCGGGTGATCGGTGATCTGCTTCCAGAATTGCTGATACGTCATGGGCTGCGGCTGCACTCCAAAACCCCGCAGGACGCCGGATTGCAGCATCACCACAAGCGCGACCACAAAGCCAATCGCGATTATCCAACGTAGCCCGGTATTCCCAGTCTTCAAAGCGACCTCCTCCGGCGCGGCCCATTCGACCACGCTGGGTGTAGGATAAATCTACTCATTATAGCACACCGCCACGGTCCTGGCAAACAAAACGGCGCGTCCCTCCGCCTAGTCTCCGCCGGCAGCCACTGTTGCCGTGAAGCGAAGCACCAGGAAACCGCCTTCACCCATTCCGGTTTCACCCGCCTCCGCAGAGAGCGGTGCGAGTGCGGTCTCATCCGCCCGCAATCCGACTACTGCCAGGATGCGCCCACTCCCACCTGCATCTACTAAGACGGGAAAATGGTCTCGCGCGTTAGCAGAAACCCTGGAATCTGTGAACAGGTCTTGCAATTTTTTCCTGCCGCCCAGGTTGCGGGGGCGGATTCGATCCCCCGGCTGCCAGGAGCGCGCCAGGACCGGGAGGGTGATCTCCGCACTACGAAAGATCAGCGGCTCCGGAACAAGGGCGCTGTTCGCCTCCGGAACCTCTCCGGATCGAATGCCGCTCTGCGCCAGCAACGCCCTCAATTCGGCGGCGTTTGCACAGAGCGTCGCCTGCACAGAGAAGCCGGCCTCGGGCAATTCGGTCGTGCCCGGAACGCTCAAAACGACCTGCCAGGGCGTGGGAACCGGGGGCGATGCCTCCAGAAACACCGACAACTCGGCACGGTCTGACCGCAGGTGCACTCTCCCTGCGCTACGCGAGGGCAGCGTGACCTCCTGCGTGCGCCCCTCCGTGATGGCCTGAAGCGCGCTCTCGAACATCTCGAAACCCAGGCCATGCAGATGGCCTCGCACCGCCGCGACGGCCTGCCGCAATACCCGTCGGCGCATCGCCAATGGAAGCGCCATCAGCGCCTCCGTGTTCAGGACAATCCGTTCCGGCGTGTGCATCTGCGTGGTTTGCCGTAGAGCATCGGCAGCCAGCGCCTCTAAATAGAGATTGTCGGCAGAAACCAGGTCGCTCATGCGTAAAATCGCGTCGCCTACCCTTGCATTGTAGTACGCCGACAGATGGGGGAGCAGTTCCGTTCGTAGCCGATTGCGTGTATAGTCGGTCTTGAGATTGGAGGAATCGAGGCGAGGGTAGAGTTTCTGCGCCGCGCAGTAGGCTTCCACTTCCGCGCGGCTGACCTCGAAGAGGGGGCGTACAATCGGGAGGCGCATGGGGGGCATGGCGCTTAGCCCCTCCAGGCCCGTGCCGCGCAGGAGGTTGAGCAGCACGGTCTCGATCCGGTCGTCGCGGGTATGCCCCAGAGCGATGCGCTCCGCTCCGACTTCCGCCGCAACGCGGCGCAGAAACGCGTGGCGGGCCACCCGCGCCGCCTCCTGCGCCGACAGACGCTCGGTACGGCGCAGGGCGGGCACATCTATCCGCTCACAGACGCACTCCACGTTCAGCCGGGCGCAGAGAGCGACCACATAGGCGGCGTCCTCATCCGCCTCTGCGCCCCGAAATCCGTGGTTGAGATGGGCGGCAACCAGAGTAAGCCCCCACTCTGCGCGCAGGGCTGCCAACGCGTGGAGCAGCGCCGTCGAATCGGGTCCGCCGGACGCCCCGACCACCACCGTCTGCCCCGGCGCAAACAGCCCATGCTCCTCCACGGTTTCGCGCAGCCGCGCTATCAACCCCGGCTCGGCGTCTTGCCCAGGTGCGTTCGCCATCGAGACCATGCCCTCCGGCTCGTCGCAGCGAACGTCAGGATTCGTCCTTATGCTCCGACACGGTAGCCTCTTCGACGGGTCCGCCGGCCGCATCATGATGTGCGGTCGCATCCGCTTCGATCACCTTGCCTATTGGATCGCGGCTGCGCGTCCAGGCGGGCAGGAAGGGAATGAAGATCACTCCGGCGACGGTGAAAGCCAATCCGACGTAGAGCGACCAGTTCCAGGCGTGGACCAGATCGTAGTTGTGCGCCTTGTTGTCCGGTCCGAATATCTTGTAGAGCATGCTTCCGAACTTCTCGCTCAGCACCCCTGCAAACAGGATCGCAGCCTGGAAAAGCCCATATATGGTACCTTCGATCCCGGGTGGGCAGGCACGCGCCGCGAGGGTGTTCAGGGAGATCCCATACAGAGAGCCGACAACCCCTCCGAACAGCGTGATGTAAATTGCCGAAGTCTTGTCGTGCAGAAAGAACAGAGAGGGATAGCTTAAACAGTCCATCAGCCAGGCGCCCCAGACCATCAAGAAAACCGGCCACCGGCGTGAGGTGAGGCCGAAAATCCCAAATGCGATTAAAGCGCCAATGGAACTCCACTTTCCCAGACTGCCGATGACCTGCTCATCCATACCGAGTTTGTCATTCATATAGTAGGTCTGAACCAGGTTCAGGCCCGGTGTGATGATCAGATAGAACACATAAATGACCATGATCCAGAGTGCGGGGGTCGCTGCGGCCTTCAGGAGCGCTTCGCGGTTGCGCTCTCGCTCTGCCTGCTTGGCCGCTATCCGTGCTGCATGCTCCGCCGCCGTCTCCGAAGCGTGAGGCCCTCCGGTAACACGCTTCTCGTCAATCATAAATACCAATGGCGTCGAGATGAGGATCACCAGTGCCGCCAGACCGAAAGCCATGGGATTCGACCAGTTCTTCGCGACGTAGCCGTTCAAGTCCGCTGTAAACCAGATGGACATCCCCAGTGGAATAAACGACATGATCGCCTGGAACTGTCCGAACCGCCCTGTGCGGTTGCCGAGCGCGACGACAATGGCATTCAAAATGACGCCGCGGATGGCCCCTCCGGCCCCGATAAGCAGCATAAGGCTGAAGACCGTTACATAGTGATACTGGTGGAGAAAGGCCAGCCCCAGGTATCCCGCGACCCCCATCAGTTTGCCCAGGAAGTAGTAAGTACGGCGATGAAACCCTAGAAAGGGCACCAGATCAAACCATACTCCCATAAAGGGGGCAAAGTAGCCAGGTAGCCCCAGGAAGATCTGCATGGTGTTCACATCGTCTGCCGAGAGATGCATCTCCTTTTTGAAAAGGAAGACGGTTTTGAGCCCGACGAAGGCACCTGCAATCGCTCCGAGAATAACCGTAAGGGAGACGAAGACAAAGACACGGATCAGTTCATTCCTGCGTCGCAGCTTCTCACCGGGATCGGGTTCGACAGTCGGCGGTTCCATGATAGTAGCCATCGATTATTCCTTCCTGTGCCAGGATTAGATGAATTAAGTACGGCTTTGAGCGAGCAGCTCCTGCATCGCGGGGTCGAGCGAGGGGATGGCGCTGAGCAGGCGGCGGGTATACGCCTCTTTCGGGGTGTCAAAAATCTCATCCACCGTGCCGCGCTCCACGATCTTGCCCGCTTCCATCACGCAGACGGTGTCGGCCAGATAGCCGACCACATCCAGGTTGTGGGTCACGAAGAGATAGGTGAGGCCATGATCCCGTTGCAGTTGGCGCAGCAGGTTGAGCACCTGGCTCTGTACGGAGACGTCCAGTGCGCTCGTCGGCTCGTCCAGCACGATAAACTGCGGCTCGACGGAGAGCGCGCGGGCGATGGCGATCCGCTGCCGCTGCCCTCCGGAAAACTCATGGGGATAGCGGTTCAGGGCGTCCGGTCCGAGGCTCACCTTGCGCAGCAGTTCCGCCGCCCGCTCCTCACGCTCCCGCGCATTCGCCCCGATCCCATGCACCAGCATGCCCTCCGTCAGCGTCTCGCGCACATCCATGCGGGCGTTCAGCGAGGCATAGGGGTCCTGGAAGACCACCTGCATCTCCCGGCGGAGGGCCAGGCGCTCTCTGCCCCGACGGTCGGCGAACGGCCTGCCATCGTAGATGATCTCGCCGGAGGTCGGCTCCAATAAGTCGAGCAGCATCAGGCCGATGGTGGACTTGCCGGAGCCGCTCTCGCCCACCAGCGCCAGCGTATGCCCGCGCGGCACGTCGAAGCTCACATCATCCACTGCCTTCTTATAGACCGCTGGCTGAAAGAGCGGGGTGCGCATCTTGAAATACTTCTTCAGGTTGCGGACCGAAAGCAGCGGCATCCCCTCGCTCATGATGGCGCCTCCACGCTCCGCACCGGGCTCCCGGCTTGTACCGCAGCCGGCTCGGTCCCGTTACGCCCCTCCGTCGCTCCTTCCGGACGGTCGGCGATATTGGCGTCGTACAGGTGGCAGCGGGCGATATGCCCTGGCTCCGTCTCAATCGCGCGGGGCATCACCTTAGCGCAACTGCCCCAACGATAGGCGCAGCGCGGCTCGAAACGGCAGGCGGGGGGCCAGTTGGTGGCCTGAGGAACGGTCCCCTCCAGCGTATGCAGGTCATGCCCGCGCTGGTTGCGGGAGGGGAGGCTGGCGAACAGCCCCCGGGTATAGGGATGCTGCGGATTGCGATACAGCACTCGGGAGGGAGCGTTCTCCACCACCTGCCCGGCATACATCACCACCACCTGGCTCGCCATCTTCGCCACGATTCCCAGGTCGTGCGTAATGAGTAGGATCGCCATGCCCATCTCCGCCTGCAGGTCGCGCATCAGCTCCAGGATCTGAGCCTGTACGGTGACGTCCAGCGCTGTCGTCGGCTCATCCGCGATGAGCAGTTTCGGCTTGTTCGCCAGCGCCATCGCGATCATCACGCGCTGCCGCATCCCGCCTGAGAGTTCATGAGGGTACTGGCGCATGATCTGCGCCGCATTGGGGATGCGCACGTGGTCCAGCAGTTCTACGGCCCTCTTGTACGCCTCCTCCCCCTCCGCCGTACCATGGACCTGCATGATCTCCTTCATCTGCCAGCCGACGGTGAAGACCGCGTTCAGGCTGGTCATCGGCTCCTGGAAGATCATGGCGATGTCTTTGCCCCGCAGGTTGCGCATCTGGCTCCAACTCAGATCGAGGAGGTCGCTGCCCTCGAACAGAATGCGCCCGCCCGCGATATAGCCTGCCGGTTCGGGAACCAGTTGGAGGATGGAGAGCGCAGTCATGGACTTACCGCAGCCGGATTCGCCCACAATCCCAACCGTCTCACCGGGATTGACGGTAAAGCTCACGCCGTCTACCGCGCGCGCTACGCCATAGGGCGTATGAAAATAGGTGCACAGGTCCATCACCTGCAGCAGGGGTTGAGCCACGTTACGAACTCCGAAGGCGGGGATCGATCGCGTCGCGCAGCGCGTCCCCCAGAATATTGAATGCCAACACCAGAATAAACAGCGCGGTCGCCGCCGCCGCCAGGTTCCACCATACGACAGGCTCACGGGCCAGTTCCAGGCGGGCGGCATCCACCATATTGCCCCAGCTTCCGGTACCGGGTTCGACGCCGATCTGCAGGAAGGAGAGAATGGACTCGGTCAGCATCTGCCCGCTGATACCCAGCGTCGTCGAGATGATCACGATGGGCAACAGGTTCGGCAGAATATGGCGAAACAGAATACGCCAGTGGCTGACCCCCAGTGCCCGCGCAGCACGGACATACTCCCGCTCACGATGCTTCAGCGTCTCCCCACGTGCCAGGCGGCAAAGCCCGACCCACGAGGTGATCCCCAGGGCAATACAGATCTGCGGCAGCCCTCTGCCCATGACCAGCAGCAGCGCAATCAGGAGGAGAATACCGGGAATAGAATCCAGAACCGTATAGAAGTACTGGATCGCGTCGTCCACACGCTTGCCGAAATAGCCCGCAGACAATCCAAAGAAGAGCGCCAAAGGCGTGACGATAAGCTGGGTCACCACACCGACGATCAGGGCGGTTCGGCAGCCCTTCAGCGTCAAATAGACGACATCGTCGCCGACGCCGTCCGTTCCCATCAGATGCTGATGGGGAAAGAGCAGTTCGTGCGGCGTAGGCTCTCCGGTCGTCATGGTCGCCATCGGCGCGGAATAGGTGCGCTCACGCTGCCCATGATAACGGGCCTCGAAGAGGCGGTCTATGATCGTATGGCGGCGGCCGTCCCTGGCGTCGAACCGGCCCAGGCTGTCCAGAAAGCCGACGCTGGCATACAGGCCGATAATGACGATCGCCCCAATCGCCATCGGATTGCGCCGCAGACGCCGGTAAGCTTCCGCCCAGAGCGGTTGCCGCCCGGCTTGCACCAGCGCCCATACAAACCCGACTGCGAGCAGGATCGGAATGCTGTTGATGAAGAGATCGGATTGAAAAAAGGCCGCCAACTCGGTTACTCCAGACGCACGCGCGGGTCGAAGAGCGCGTAACTGACGTCGGTCAGGATCAGTCCGGCGATATAGAGCACCGCCCCCAGAAACGTGATCGCCCGAACGGTCGCAAAATCCTGGCTATTGACCGCATCTACCGTAATTCCGCCCAGGCCGGGAATCCCGAAGAACGATTCCAGCACCAGATTACCCAGGATCAGTTGGGGAATAATGGAGACCGTCGAGGTCAGGATCGGCGTCATCGCGTTCTTCAGCACATGCTTGAAGAGGATCGCTACCTCGGAGACGCCCTTGGCGCGCGCCGTGCGCACATAGTCCAGGTTCATCTCATCCAGCATTACCGTGCGATAAAAACGCACGCTGCTGCCGAGGCCCTGTAGAATTCCGATGACTACCGGCAACATAAGAAAATGCCATGAAGTCCACCCCTCGCGATAGCCAACCAGAGGGGAGTATTTCAATATCTTGCCCAGCAGATACTGTCCTGCCACCACCCAGACAATATAGACGATACTCATCATCAGCACACAGAGGAACATCCCCCAGTAGTCTATATAGGTCCCTCGATAGTAGGCTACAAACAGCGAGACGCTGATGCTGCCGATCAGGCCACCGATCAATAAGAGCAGGCTCAACTGTGCGGAGACAGGTCCCCCCTCCTTAATACGCTTCCAGATCGGCTCATTGGTCACATCCGAATTGCCGAAGCGAAAGAGAAACAGATCCACCACATGATCCTTGAACTGCAGAACCACTGGCTTGTCGTAACCGCGTTGGTGCAACCACTGGTGTACCTGTTCATCAGTCGGGTTCTTGCCGAGCTGCCGCCGGGCCATCTGCTGGGGCGAGATGACGATATAGAAGAGGAAGAAGGTGATAAGCACTACTCCCAGGAGGATCGGCACAGCATATAATATCCGTCTCACCACATAACGCGCCATCAGCTCTTCCCATCCGATTTAATTCTCAGGCTCCGGTTCTGGCGGCGCTGAACCGTCGAGACGGCGGGAATGGAGCCCAGCACCAGAAACAGTGTGAGGCCCAGCATCGGCCAGTAGTTGGGTTGGTTCCACTCCGCCTGCAAGCGTGCACGCATCGGACCCTCTACTCGAACATACTTCAAGGTATCGAAAGCGACGCCATGAGGTTTGTTGTTGTGGACCCAATCGTAACTGATTCCCAAGCCCTCGCTATGGTTCAGATAGACCCAGGGGCAATCTTCCACCACGATATCGCGCATCTTCTCGATAACCGCCTTACGTTCCGGGCCATCGTCCATCGCCCGCATCTGCTCGAACAACCGATTGTATTCCGCGTTGTCATACTGGGAGTAGTTCACCTTCTTGTTCGGGCCATAGAAGAGAAAGACGAAGTTCTCCGGATCGGGATAGTCAGCGACCCAGCCATACTGGATAAATTGAAACTTCCCATCCTGTACGCGCTGCTCCCATACAATATCACGCCAGGTCTTGACATTCAAACGGATCCCGATGTCGCCTAACTGCTTGCTGACCAGCCCGGCGAACTGCCGGCTGGAAGCGTCGCCATCGGCCATATCGTAGTCAATCGTCAAGGGATTGC
>Ga0070734_10001738_pt1 | contig 29878 bp, 23 predicted proteins | sample Coa_R1_8_FD_66444 | JGI IMG/M metagenome (GOLD analysis project Ga0070734, IMG submission 66444) | Surface soil microbial communities from Centralia Pennsylvania, which are recovering from an underground coalmine fire - Coalmine... | ecosystem: Environmental > Terrestrial > Soil > Unclassified ... | reverse complement strand
TGACACCATCCGCTCTCCATCCGGATGCACACACACCGAGAAGACTTCTCCTGTATGTCCCTCGAAAGTCCTCAGACACTGACCGCTCGCTATATCCCACAGCTTGAGCGTGTTGTCATAGGACCCCGACACCATCCGCTCTCCATCCGGATGCACACACACCGAGTAGACTCTTTCTGTATGTCCCTCGAAAGTCCTCAGACACTGACCGCTCGCAATGTCCCACAGCTTGAGCGTCTTGTCACCAGACCCCGACACTAACCGCTTCCCATCCGGATGCAAAGCCAGGGACCTGACTGCACCTACATGGCCTCCCTGTCTCCAATCCAGGGTAGCCGGCGGGGGAAGATCGGGCATTGCGGGTTGCGCTTCCAGGGAGATAGGGAGGCAAGCCTCCACTAGCTCTCGGTAGGCCGCATTATCCTGGTTGCGCCAGTCTATATAGTCATAGCGGCGGAGGGTTTCGGGAATATCGCAGTCCTGAAGCAGCAGAGGAAGGAAGCGGCACTGCTTGTCGGCAGGGTCACGGAATAGGGCGGCGTTACGCTCCCAGTCGGCCCATTCCGTGTCAGAGACATTTGCAGACATCACCAACACCAACGCACGTGAGCGTCGCAGGGCACTTTCGACCTCATGGACCTCGGGCGAGGGGGTTGGAGCCTGGTCCCAAACGCGCAGGCCCTCCTTGTGCAGACGCTCCGCCAGTTCCTGAACGGTCGCCGTGTCCTTTGTACTGTAACTGAGGAAAACATCATAATCAAACATTGGCCCCCACCCCCGACCCCTTCCCCCATGAATGGGAGAGGGGGGACTGTACCTTTCAAGGTTATGCAAAAAGAGAAGAACCCACGCATTGCGCAAACTATCGCGAACTTTCCCGTGAGGTTTCTGTTCGTGATAATTCGCGCAGGATGTGGGTTCTTCCTGCGGGTTTTCTCTGCCCGGCGTTGAGGTGGGCTAGGGCTCGGTCCAGCGGTAGGGAGCGGCCCCGGCCTGGGCGGCGGACAGCGCCTGGCTATGGAGGCCGAAGGCGAGGAAGGCGCGCAAAAGCCGGGTACTGTCGCCGCTTTTCTCCATTTTGAAGAACTCATGGTCGTCGTCCGCAAGGAAGAGCGCATGGTGCGGATAGGCGGCAGCGAGGGCAATGGCGGACCGGTAGTCCACCGTGTGATCCCAGCGTCCGGAGAGAAGAAACACCTCCGTACGCAATGTATGCAGTTTCGGCAGGTCCAGGGCGGGCGGCGGGATCTTTCCGGCCTCGCAGAGTTCTACCAGGGGTTTAGCAAAGTTATAGGTATTCTCCAGATCCGGGTAGAGGACGCCGGACTTCAAGCGCTCCCGGGCGCCGGAGGGATAGAAGAATTCAAACTCCCGAATGCGCACCGGAATGCCCTCCGGGGAATCGAAGAAGCGGGAGACCTCCGGAACCTGATACGCCTTCTGCGCCTCCTCGAAACGACGATCATCGCCCGCAGCCAGGGCGCGGATCAGGGCGGCGCGCTCGACGGAGAGCCGCTCTTTAGGGACAAAGAAGTTCTGGCGCTGCAGCGTCATGATGAGGGCCGGGCGCCGGGCGGCATAGCGTTTTAAGGCGTCCAAAAGCAGCGGTTGGAGCGCCGGATCGTCCTTGCCGATCTCCTCCCAGAAGCGATCCGAGTTCAGCCCCAGTTCCCCCTCCATGAACGGATTGACCGCCGCTGCCGTGAAGGCTCGCCGCACATGCGCGCCGTACCGGGCGAGGTACTGATGGACCAGCATCGCGCCTCCGGATTGTCCCCAGAGGAGGATCTGGCCGCGCTTGCCCACGAGCGCGCAACGTACCGCCTCGATGTCGTCCAGGTACTGGTCAGTTTGAAAGATACGCCATGCCTTGATCCAGTCGGGCTTTCCGTTTGCATCCAGGGCCGCATGGATGAATGCGGGGGTCGCGCCCCGGTTCACGATGCCGACCACATTGAAGGCGTCGCCGAAGAGCTCCTGCTGCAGTTGCGCGACGCTGCCTTTGCGCAGGTAGAACTGCTGCGCGTCCGCGAGGGCAAACACCACCGGCTTGGCCGGGTCGTAGGGCGCGCCGAATTCGTAGTAGAGGTCCGCCTGACCCAGGTTGTTGGCCTTATGGTCGAGCGGCACACGGAGGGTTCTGCCGAGATCGGCAGGCGGCGCGGGAGGGTCCTGGGGTGCGTCGGGCTGTTCCATAATAATGGGCAGCAGGGAGAGCAGAGCAAAAACGCAGGAAATCATGTCTCGATGCCGGTCCTTTCCGAGCGAGGGTAGTTTCGCGAGCGCCATTCTACCCCGTCAGAGACCCGGCTGTCTTGATCTCCTTTAGCCGTTTTGGCACGGCTTAACCTGCCCGGTGCGCCTTCCGGTAGGCGGAGGGAGTGAACCCGGTATGGGCGCGCAACTGGCGGCAAAACTGGCTCTGATCCGTAAAGCCCGCCTGCAGGGCGATTTCGACGAGCGTGGCGTCGGTACACGCGAGCGCTCTGCAGGCTGTATCCAGGCGCAACTGCCGGATGTACTCCCCCACCGTACAGCGGTAGTAGCGGCGGAAGGTGCGCGCCAGATGGACCGGATGCACCCCGGCCTCGGCAGCGAGGACCTCCAAACGCGGGTTCTCCGGAAACTGCTCCCGCAACCGTTCGGCGACCTGCCGCAGCCAGCGCGGCTGCTGCTTCTCGTCGGGCGTGGTGCATCGAAACAGTGCGACAAGCGTCTCCAAAACCAGGCTCTCGATGGCAAGTGACGAATAGCGGTCCGGTTCCTGGAGTTCGCGCAGCAGGCGCGCCTTCAACGCAGTGAACGGCCCTCCCGCTACACAGACCCGCTGCGCTCCGATGTCCTGCTTCCTCCGGAACTGTTGGGGCCACTCCGGTTTCATCTCCACGGTAAGCGCGCGTAACCCGCTCTCTTCGATGTGAAAGGCATGCACTTCCCCCGGCGGATGGTAGATCAGCGAGGAGGCGTCAAAGGGGGATGAGGCGTTCGTATAGTATTCTGTCAGGCCGCCCGCCAGAAAGCAGGTGAGATAGGCAGGCTCATGCACATGACGAGGATACCGCAAGCCGCCTGGATAGAGGGTCTCCTCCAGATGGAGGCCGGGCGTCATATAGGACCGCACGACCTCGATGATCGGAAACGCGTTAGACATTCTGGTTCTGATCCTGCATCTATCACAAATCCTGGGCCAACTGACGTCGCATCGCGCGATTTTCCGCAATGGCGCGCTCAAACTCCTCGAATTCCTTCTCTGCCATGCGCGGCTGCGAACGCACAAAACGCATGATTTCCGCTCCCGACCCACTTCCGACCGCAGGCGGCAGGATGCCCAATCGCGCCTGTTCCGGCGTAGGCGCAGGGCGCTGCGGAACGACCAACTCTGATTTCGCATCGTCCAACAGAATAAGGCGTACCCGGCGGCCAGTAAACTGCGATCCCAGCGCAGCGACTTCTTCCCATGTGCCTTCAAACTCTTGCAAAGGTTCGTTCATGGTTATGCCTTTTAACTCTTTCCCAAGCTAAAATAAGGGAGCGCGAATCGGCGCGCTCCCTTATTTTACATCCATACTACCGAACGCGCAAGTTACCGGTCGCGCTCTTTGCCGTCGTTGATGGCTGCCTGCGCCGCCGCCAGGCGTGCGATGGGCACGCGGAACGGCGAGCAGGAGACATAGTTGAGGCCGAGCCTGTGGCAGAACTTCACGCTCTCCGGCTCCCCGCCATGCTCCCCGCAGATGCCCAGCTTGATGTCCGGGCGGACCTTCTTGGCGCTGTCCACCGCCATATGCATCAGCATGCCGACGCCCTGCTGGTCAATGGTCTCGAACGGGTCGGAGGGCAGGATCTTCTTCTCCACGTAGGGGACCAGGAACTTGCCCGCGTCGTCGCGTGAGTAGCCGAACGACATCTGCGTCAGATCGTTGGTGCCGAAGGAGAAGAACGTCGCCAACTCCGCCAGTTGGTCGGCCACCAGGCAGGCGCGGGGGATCTCGATCATCGTGCCGAACATGTAGTCGATGGGAACGCCCTGCTCCTCCACGACCCTCTTCGCCACCGCCTCCAACTGGGTCTGCACCGTCTTCAGCTCGTTGACGTGGCCGACCAGCGGGATCATGATCTCGGGATGAACGTCCTTGCCGGATCTCTGCACCTTCGCCGCCGCCTGCAGGATGGCCCGTGTCTGCATCTCCACGATGCCGGGGAAGACGATGGAGAGGCGGCAGCCGCGCAGGCCCATCATCGGGTTCGCCTCGCGCATCCCCTCGACCGCCTGCAGCAGCGCTTCCTTCTTGTGCAGTTCGGCGGGGTTGTCGCCCTTGACGCGCAGCTCCGTCACCTGCACCAGCAGTTCGTCGTGCGAGGGCAGGAACTCATGCAGCGGCGGGTCGATCAAACGAATCGTGACCGGCTTGCCCGCCATCACCTCGAAGATGCCCTCGAAGTCCTTCTGCTGGATGGGCAGCAGGCGGTCCAGGGCGTTCTGGCGGGTCGCGTCGTCCTTCGCCAGGATCATCTCCTGGACGATGGGCAGGCGCTCCTGCTCGAAGAACATGTGCTCCGTGCGGCAGAGGCCGATGCCCTCCGCGCCCAGGTCGATGGCCTGCTGGGCGTCACGGGGATTGTCGGCGTTCGTTCGAACTTTCATGGTACGGAAGCTGTCGGCCCAGGTCATCAGTTCGCCGAACGCACCCGACACCTCCGGAGCGATCAGCTTCAGTGCGCCCAGGTAGACGTTGCCGGACGAGCCGTCCATGGTGATGGTGTCGCCCTCTTTCACCACGATGTTGCCGACGGTGAGGGTCTTGGCCTCCGCGTTCACCTTCAGGCTCTCCGCGCCCGCCACGCAGGGGATGCCGAAGCCCCGCGCCACGACCGCCGCGTGGGAGGTCTTGCCGCCGCGCGCCGTCAGAACGCCCTGGGAGGCCAGCATGCCATGCACATCGTCGGGATTGGTCTCGTCGCGCACCAGGATCACCTTATGGCCTGCGCCGCCATGCACGCCCTGCTCCGCCGCCGTGTCGGCATCGAAGACCGCCGTGCCGACGGCCGCGCCCGGAGACGCCGCCAGGCCGGTCGCCAGCAGCGTCGCGCTCTGCAGCGCCGCCGGGTCGATGCGCGGGTGGAGCAACTGATCCACATGGGAGCCGGTGATGCGCCCGACCGCCTCCTTCTCGTTGATCAGACCCTCATGCACCATATCCACAGCGACGTTGACCGCCGCCGGGCCGGTGCGCTTGCCGCTACGGCACTGGAGCATGAACAGTTTGTTGTGCTCGATGGTGAACTCGATGTCCTGCATGTCCTTATAGTGGTGCTCCAGGGTGTTGCAGGTCTCCGCAAACTGCTGATAGATCTGCGGGTTCTGCTTCTGGAGTTCGGAGATCGGCACGGGGGTGCGCACACCCGCGACGACGTCCTCGCCCTGGGCGTTCATCAGGTACTCGCCGAACATCACCCGCTCGCCCGTGGAGGGGTCGCGGGTAAAGGCTACGCCCGTGCCGCTGTCGTCGCCCGCGTTGCCGTAGACCATGCTCTGGACGTTGACGGCGGTGCCGATATCATCGGGGATCTTCTCGGTGCGCCGGTAGACGATGGCGCGGTCGGTGTTCCACGACTTGAAGACCGCCTCGATGGCCAGGCTCAACTGCTCATAGGGGTCGCTGGGGAACTCGCGGCCCGCGTGGTCGCGCACGTGCTGCAGGAACTGCTCGGAGACGGCTTTCAGGTCCTCCGCCGTCAGGTCCAGGTCGCTCTGTGCGCCGACCTTGTGCTTGTACTCCTGGAAGATATGGTTGTCGAAGTCGTGCTTGCTGAGACCGAACGCGACATCGGAGAGCATCATGATGAAGCGGCGATAGGCGTCGTAGACAAAGCGGGGGTTGCCGGTCTCCTCGATCAGGGCCTGGATGGTCGTGGCGTTGAGACCCAGGTTGAGGACCGTATCCATCATGCCGGGCATGGAGAATTTAGCACCGGAGCGGACGGAGACGAGAAGAGGTTTGTTGCTGCCGCCGAGCTGCCGGCCCATCTTCTTCTCGACTTCGCCGACCGCCTTATGGACGTCGTCCATCAATCCGGCGGGCAGCTTCTTCCCGGCGGCGTAGTATTCGTTGCAGGTGTCGGTGGTAATGGTAAAACCGGGCGGAACGGGCAGGCCGATATTGGTCATCTCGGCGAGGTTGGCTCCTTTGCCGCCCAGGAGGTCGCGCATTTTCGCGTTGCCCTCCTCAAACAGATAGACTCTTTTGGTCATCTCAATACGATCCCTTCTTCGTGCGTCCTCGGACACATTCGCTCTCATGGAATGGAAAAAATACGGGTCTGATGGCGATTGCGAACCGCAACATTGTACCCCGAAACGCCGAAAATAGAAACGTCGTAGTGAGGATAGGCAGAGGAATGCTCGGCCAGGATGGCGAACAGAAATGTACCCCTCGATGAGGTTAAGATGGACGTGCTTGACAGGATCCCTACGAGAGAATCGGATGCAAGACTGAGGCCCTTTCTTGATGCCGGGACGGAGAAGGAAGCTGCGCAGTGTCTGGACCGCCTGCTGAATAGCACGGTGCGCCCCATTGTTGGAGGTGTGTTGAGACATAAGCTGGGAGTGCTGCTCTCTCAGCCGGGCAACTCGAAAGGCAGGCAATCCCAACTGGAAGCCGATGCGGCGGAGCTGTTCCAGGATGCGCTGGTACAGGTCACCTCAGAGCTCTATAGAGTGCGGTTGGACAGGAGCGTCCTGCCCATCGCCAATCTGGCGCACTATACGGCAGCGGTCGCCTATCAGGTCGTCAATCTCTATTTTCGGAAACTTTACCCCCGCCGCGCCAGTCTCACCAACAAACTGCGGTATCTCCTGAATTGCAGGCCGGAATTCTCCCGGTGGCAGACCGACGACGGGGAGTGGCTGGCGGGGTATGCACGCTGGCAAGCACAAACCTGGGAGGTTCCGGAGTGGAATTGCCACAACGGCGCTGCACGCTTTCCATTGGAAAGCGCGCTCTGCACAGAAGGGACCCTGGCGCCGGCGCAACTGGTAGCCCGCATCTTCGACTGGCTCGGGCAGCCCATTCGCTTCGAGGACCTGGTTACCATCATAGCGGATCTCTGGGGAGTGCGTGACCTTCCCGCCGAACCGCTCCCGGAAGACGATACTCGGGAAGCGCTGCCTGCCACCCCAGAGGCGATGGATATCCAGGTGACTTTGCGAACCTACTGGACGGCGCTCTGCGCACTCCCCTCGAACCAGCGCTGCTGCCTGCTGCTCCAGGCAAGCGACCCATCGGGGAACAGCCTGATCCACATTTTTTACACCTGTGGTATCGCCTCTCTGATGGAGATCGCTGCGGCAGTCGTGATGCCTGTCGAGGCGGTGGCATCCATCTACCCGGAGCTGCCCTGGGACGATAAAACGATCGCTGGAAAACTCGATACCACTCCTCTGTATGTGACACGGTTGCGCGGCATCGCGCGCAGGAAGTTACGCAAGGCAATGCAATCCGAGGAGGAAACAAAGTCGGATGATTGACCCCCCAGGAAACCAGGGACACCTTACCCAGGAGGAGGCGGATGCCTATCTACAGCGCTCCCTCCCATCGCAAATGCGCTGGAATCTGGACCAGCATCTCTCTACCTGCCAGGAGTGTCGGCGGCGTGTTCGGCTCGACGCCGTAGAGACGCAGGCGACCGCGTTTCTGGAGTCCGATCTGACATCCCTGCAGCCCGAGGAAGAGGCGCACCTCTCTTATGAGGAGATGGAAGCCTATTTGGAGAACCGTGCCGACCCCCTGTTACGAGAGATCGTAGCAGAACATAGCGCCCTGTGCGCCCTGTGCGCTACGGAATTGCGCGAATTGCAAGCGTTTCGCCTGCTGGTTCTGGAAGAGGCATCGTCCGCTTCTGAAGAGCAGTCCGCATTGCACGACACGACCGGTCCGGTTCAGGTTACCGGCGGAAGGGCCTTGCTGACCGGAGTGCGTTCGCTGTCACGCACCGTATTAAGTCGAATAGAGGAATTGATCGCCGAGGGGTTCGTCAAGCCGTTTCAATCTCTGCAAAACCGGCTCGAACTTCTGAAGCGAGCAACGGCTCCCACTCTGGTACGCTCGCAGGGGCAAGACGTTCCGATCCCACTCTCCCCCGCCTCTACTGCCATTCGCTCCGCCGCTCCTATTTTTCAATGGACACCTGTGCAAGGGGCGAACGCCTATCAAATGGTAATCGCTACGCTCGATAAGCAGGGCGAACGAACCCTGCTCTGGCAGGGCATGGCGAATATGGAGAACGCCATGCCTCTTCCCTCCACGCTCTCTCTGGAACCGGGCAAAGCGTATTTGTGGTATGTTAAGGCACGGGTCGGAAAGGAGGAGCGTCCCTCTCCCTTTGCGGGATTTGTCCTCCTAACCTCGGCAGCCCAACAGGAGGTTGCGCAGGAAGAGCGTACGCTGGAGGCCTCCGCGCTGGCGCTTGCCTGCTTGTACGAGCGATATGGCCTCTACGAGGAGGCTCTCTCTCAAGCGGAGCGCCTTCTCTCGCTGAACCCCACTCACCCCCAGGTCCTGAAAATGCATCAGCATCTGCGCATAATGTTGGCCCCACCCCTGTCTTCTCTATAGGAGGAATGGCACATGTTGATTGTCGAAGCCCTGACCGCAGATGGCCCTGGGGCGCAAGTCGGGCTGCGCGCGGGAGATCAACTGCTGGCTTACGACGGCCATCTGCTTTCCTCGCCTGCTCAGTTCCAGGCCCTCTCGGAAAATGCGGATCGAACACTTAACCACGCTCTGCACCTCTGCCGCAAGGGGGAAGAGGTGCGAACGCTCCCGGTTCCTGCGGGCGACCTGGGGGGTGAAGTACGCCCAGAGTTGCCAATAGAGGTGCTGTCGCTCTACCGGGCAGGTCAAGAACGACGCGCCTCAGGCGTTGTGGAAGAGACCCTTTCACCCTGGATGGAGGCTGCGGAGAGAGCCCAGGATCCAACGGTATCCGCCTGGTTCTGGATGCGAATCGGCAAGATCTATGAGGAGCAAAAAGCCTGGGCATTGGCACAGGGTGCGTATGCGCGTACGGAACCCCTGTTGGAGAGCGCCGATAGCGCGGTTCGGTATTGCTGTGCCATGGCTTTAGGCAACTACTTGGAAAAGCAGCAAGCCTACGAGCAGGCATGCGAGCGCTACCTGGCCGCGTTGGCCTTTGCTGAGAGCAGCGGTTATGCACTGTGGCTGGCAGCCAGTTTACATAATCTGGGGCGCATCGCCTATGATCGCAGGAATCCATCGCTGGCGCTGGATTACTATCATCGTGCTCTGGAGATCCGCGAACGGCTTGCGCCCGATTCGTTGGAGTTGGCGAATACTCTCAACAATATGGGGCTTATCGCGTATCATGGTGGCGATATGTCGCTTGCAGAGAGCTATTTTCGTCCTGCTCTGGAGATCCGCGAGCGGCTTGCTCCCAATTCGCCGGAGGTTGCCAGGAGTCTGCACCATATAGGGAATGTGGCCTGTGATCGTGGGGATCTATTGCTCGCGGAGGACTACTATCATCGTTCTCTGGCGATCTGGGAAGCTCTTATGCCCGATTCGACGCACACAGCATTTTGCATTCATGGATTGGGCATAATCGCCGCGCAACGCGGCGATTATGCTAAGGCCGAGAAATACCATCGCCGTGCGCTGCCACTCTATCAACGCTTCGCTCCGGATTCTCTGTATGTAGCGGGTTGCCTGCACAGCCTCAGCTTTGTGGCCTTCCAAAGGGATGAGCTGGCGCTAGGTGAGGAGTACCAACAACGGGCTCTGGAGATCCGTGAACGGCTTGCTCCCAACTCGACAAAAGCAGCCAATAGCCTGGAGATGCTGGGCTCTATAGCCCTGCGTCGTGGCGAAGTTACAAAGGCCGAAGCTTACTTGCATAGGGCGCTCGCCATCCATGAACACCTTACCCCCAACACGACCCATGTCGCGCATCCCCTCCATAATCTGGGGGATGCGGCTGGCAAGCGCGGCGATCTCGCCGCAGCAGAGGACTACTATCGCCGTGCCCTGGCGGTCTGGGAGCGTCTCTCTCCCAACTCCGTCCGCACCTCATCCTGTCTCCACAGCCTTGCGGCGATATTGCAAAAGAGACACAAGTTTGCTCAGGCCCTCCCGCTGCATCTGCGCGCCGTGGCTATTTTGGAGAGCCAGCGCTATCAGATCCCTTCTATTGAAGCACGCTCCTTCCTGTTGGCCGAACACATCCAGAAGTACCTTGGTCTCCTCCAGACCTATCTCCATCTGAAGAATCTAGCGGAAGCCTTCGCCGTCGTTGAGCGTGCACGGGCTAGGAGCTTCGTCGAGATGCTCGTGGAACGCCGCCTCAACTTCACCTTGGATGCTCCTACGGAACTGCTCCAAAAACAACAAGCGCTGGACCAACAACGAGGACAGACCTATACGGCGCTCGCCACGCTCAACGCCGATGCAGATACCGCTCAGGTTCAAAACCTTCAGGCGTATCTCCAGGATCTGGAGATCCAACAACAGCAATTGACCGCTCAGATCCGAGCCGCCTCCCCTCGCTTCGCCTCCCTCCAATATCCCCAACCCCTCGACCTGCAGGGCGCTCAAACCGCCCTCGATCCTGGAACCCTCGCCCTCGTCTACCAGACCGACGAACAAGAGACCTTCCTCTTCGCCGTCACCCATGACCGCTGCGATCTTCACCGCCTCCCCATCGGACACGAGGAGCTGGCTCAACAGGTTGCAGCCTTCCGCAAAGCCCTCGACGTTCGCCTCCTCGAAAACACGCTTCAGAATGCCCTCTCCCAGGCGCGTAGTCTCTACACCACCCTCCTGGCTCCTGCCAAAGCCTCCATCAAGAAGGCCAAACGTCTGCTCTTATGTCCGGAAGGTCCGCTGCAAGTGCTCCCCTTCACCTGCCTCGTCACCAACAACGCCCGCAAACCTCGCTACCTCGCGGAGGAGATACCCCTCCATCAGACCGTCTCCCTCACCGTCTATGCTCAGACACGCCACGACAAACAACAACGACGACCCCAGCAGGACACTCCCTCCCTCTCCGAGCGGATCGGTGCAGGCATCTCATCTCTGCTGCAAACGGGCAAACGCCTGCTCGCTCTGGGAGATCCCCTCTATCCTCCTCTGACCAACCTTGCGCCCCTCGCTGAGGCGCGCTCCGCCAATCCCGAGCGGGAGGCGCTGCAGAGCCGAGGGCTGAGCCTGACGCCTCTCCCCTTCAGCCGTCAGGAGGTGGAGGGCATCGGAGCCCTCTTCGGAGAACAAGCCTCTCTGCACCTGGGAGCCCAGGCCACCAAGACCATCGTTAAGCAGGAGTGCGCTCAAGCGGGCATCGTCCACTTCGCCTGTCATGGCTGGCTGGATCACCGTTTTCCCCTCAGTTCCGCTCTGGTGCTCTCGCAGCCGGAGGCATTGGGAGAGCAGGCAGTGGAAGGGGATAACGGGTTGCTTCAGGCATGGGAGGTGATGGAGCAGATGAAGCTGGAGGCGGAGTTGGTGGTTCTCTCTGCCTGTGAGACAGGATTAGGTCAGGAGGTGCGCGGGGAGGGCTTGGTAGGATTGACGCGGGCATTCCAGTATGCGGGAGCAAAGAGTGTGGTGGTGAGCCTGTGGGAGATCCACGATGCGAGCACTTCCGAATTCATGCAGGCGTTTTATGCCGCGTTGTCGGAGGGTTGCAGTAAGGATGCGGCATTGCAGCGCGGGATGGCGGCATTGAGAAAGCATCCGAAGTGGAGCCATCCCTACTTCTGGGCTGCATTTGCTCTTCATGGAGACTGGCAGACGTGAATCTCTTTGCTCGGGAACAAGATCTCCCTTCCTGCCGTCCTGTTGGACATGGCGGCATGTCCGCCGCTGGGATTTCGGCAGGCGACGTCCTGGAATGGACGCAGGAGCCTCCGAAACAGGGATATGGGAGATATGATCATGGGGTATCCTTATATGAACGGAGCGCAGCAGGCCTGGGCGAACACACTGATGTTCCTGCCCAATTTCCTGCTGTTTCTGGTGATTCTGGTGGCCGGTTGTTTTGTGGTGAAGGCAATCCGTGCGGTGCTGGTGAAGGGGTTGCAGCGGATGGGCTTGGACAAAGCCGCGGATCGAGGGGGGCTGAAGGCCGCGCTGTCCAAGTCCGGCTATGAACTGAGCGATGTGGTGGGAACGCTGGTCTTCTGGGGGCTGTTTCTGTTTGTGCTGCAACTGGCGTTCGGCGTCTTCGGGCCAAACCCGATCAGTGACCTGCTGACGCGGATGATCGCGTTCATCCCCAATGTGTTCGTGGCGGCGGTGATCGTGGTGATTTCGGCGGCGATTGCGTCGGCGGTAAAAGATGTCCTCGCCGCGAGCCTGAGCCGCCTTAATTATGGCCGGTGGGTGGCGAACGGCGCGTCGGTGGCGATCCTGGTGGTGGGGGCGTTTGCGGCGCTAAACCAGTTGGGTGTCGCGCCGGCGATCATCAACGGTCTGTTCTACGCCATGTTGGCGATTATCGTGGGCTGCGCCATCGTGGCTATCGGTGGGGGCGGCATTGTGCCGATGCGGGCGCAATGGGAGCGCGCTTTGAACCGTCTCGAAACGGAAGCGCCGCGCATGCAGGCGGAAGTATCCCAGGCGACAGCGGATAGGGAGGCACGGGAGCGCGACCTACAGATGCAGCTCCAGGCCGAGACACGAGAACACACGCCGCGTGTACCCACCTATGATCCGTCGCTGGCAGACAACTTTCCCGAGTAGCTCTCCACCCCACTACGGGATACGGAGGGGGTGGGTTCAACGCCTGTGAGGGAAAAAGCTAACTCTGGGGGGGTGGGACGGCGAAGGGCAGGCTGGCGGAGAGCAGGGTGCGGTGGCCCTCCCAGTAGATCTCCACACTCACCGGAACGCTGCCATAATTGAGATACCAGAGGAGCCCGGCATCGAAGGTGGGTTCCACCTCGATGACGACCGGCTGGCGCACCGTCTCGTTAGGGGCGGCCTGCCAGAGAAACGCGCGGGTCTGATTGGTCGTGGGGCTGCTGACACGCAGGCCCGGCGGCAGGATCATCTGGAAGACGCCCGATTCGATGCGCTTGCCCCGGTTTGTCGCCACGATCTCCATGGCGATGTGATGCCCCGGCTCGATGTCGCGCACCTCTTCCCGCAGCAGGCTCAAGCTCAACCCCCGCGCCCCCTGGCCGATCCGCCAGTCGCAGGCGGGTAGGGCGGGGCCGATGCCCTCGCTGTCGGATTGGGAGGCGCCCCCTTCCAGGCGCAGGCGCAGATAGTCGTCGGTCACATAGGCGTGCCACTCCAGGTTCCAGGCGCGCTGGACGTTGGGTACGGGGGTACACTGATACTGATTGAGAGGATGGCTGTTGCGAAAGTCGGTGAGCAGCGGATAGTCGAGGAATTTGAGCATCCGCAGCATTTTGCCATGTGCGGTGGGGACCCAATCCTGCCCCACATAGAGCCGATGGGCGATCAGGTTATCGATCTCGGTCTGCAGGAAGAGGATGCGGAAGCCGCGCCGGGCGGCCTCCTCCTGCCCGGCGCGGGTGAGCATATGGCCCAATCCCAGCCGCCGGGAATCGGGGCGCACACACAGGTTGACCAGTTCGGCGAACGGAGGGCGGTACGCCTCCAGGCCGATCCGGGCCGCGATCACGCCGTCTACTTCCGCAACGATCTCCTGAAAGTAGTGACGGGCCTGCCAGTCGGCATCCGCTTCCGGCCAGTAGCGATGCGCGTCGGGCGCATCCTTCCAACCGACGGCCCACTGCACATCCCGCGTCCGTGGCCGGTCCTCCGGCTCCGCAGTCCGCATACGTATCTCTGTCTCTCCCACCCGCACAATTCGGGGATCAGGCGCACCGGTCATCTCTTCTCCTCATCAGGCAATGGGCAGTAGGCAGTAGGGAATCCTGCCTCTGATCAGATCGGCGCAGGACAGGGCCTGCGCCCTACCTAACTGCCGCTTCTTTGCACCGCTCGATATACTCGCGCAGGGCGGCCTCCACGTTCGGAGCCTGGATCAGCGGGACGCCGATGACGCCGATCTTGGCCCCGCTTTTGAAGGCGCGCACGCCATCCTCCACACTGAACGTCCCCGCGCCAACCGGGATGGAGACCCGCTCCACCACAGCGGCAAGATCCGTCAGAGGGTCGTAATCGGGACGCTCCTTGCGCTGATCCGAGCCCCAGTGGACATACACCGAATCCACGCCCAGCGCCGCCATCTGTTCGGCGCGGCCCGCCACGTCCGGGCAGGCGTAGAGGTCCGTGAGCAGCGTGACGCCCGCATCCTGCGCTGCCCGCACGGCTTCACGAATACTGGCGTCGCTGGCGACGGCGCAGATGGTCGCCAGACGTCCGCCCTGATTGGCCGTCTCCACCACATATTTGCGCACCCCGTCCATCATCTTGTAGTCGGCCAGGACGGGCACGCCGGGAAACGCACGCGCCAGCGCCCCGATAGCCGCCACTCCGGCGAACGTGATGAGCGGCGTTCCGGCTTCCAGCCAGTCCGCTCCGGCCTTCACGGCGGCCTCCCCGATCCGCAGGGCGTCGTCTATCGTCAGCACATCTATCGCCACCTGCACCACTGGCGGCTGTATCGCGAGTTTCTGCATGGTCTCCATCCTTGTACCCCTACGGCCTCTCCTAAATCTTGAGTAATGAGCTGCCGCGGGAAGCTACGTTGCTGTTTTTGGGGACTTCCCCGTCGTTTCCGAGGCGAGAGGCAGCCTCGCCAGGAATTGATTCAAGGGAGAGATCAGTTTTTCCTGCTCCACCAGAAAAGCATCGTGACCGTACTCCGAATCCATCTCCCAATAGGTGGAGTCTACGCCGAGGCGCTGCAGGTCGGCATGCATTTCACGGATGCGCGGCGTGTTAAAGAGAATGTCGGAGCGGATGCCGATGAGCAGCACGCGGGCGCGAATACGGCGATAGGCGGCTTCCAGCGTAGGATAGCCCCGGCTGATGTCGTGCAGGTCGATGGCGCGAGAGACATAGAGATAGGTGTTGGCGTCGAAGCGCTGTACCAGCTTCTCGCCCTCATCGTGCAGATAGCGCTCGATATCGAAGCGAGCGTGCAGGTCATGTTCCAGCGCGGTCTCCTGATCGGCGGGTTTGCGCCCGAACTGCACTTGCATCATGGGGTCGGAGAGATAGGTGATGGTTCCGATCATTCGAGCGAGGGCGAGCCCGTCGGCGGGCGGCGGACCGTCATGATAATTTCCCCCACGCCAGTTAGGGTCCAGGCGGATGGCACGCCGCATACACTCGTTGTAGGCGATGGCTTGCGTCGAAGTCCGGGCTGAAGAGGCGACAGGACAGATGGCATCCACCATATCGGGGTAGGTGACGGCCCACTCGAACGCCTGCATGCCGCCCATCGAGCCGCCGATAGCCAGGTGAATGCGCCGAACGCCCATATGCTCCATCAAGCGCTTCTGCACCCGCACCATATCGCGGATCGTGACCAGGGGAAACGTGAGGCCGTAGGGCCTGCCGGTAGCGGGGTCGAGGCTGGCGGGGCCGGTGGTTCCCCGGCAGCCGCCCAGCGCGTTGGGGGCGATCACACAGTAGCGATCGGTATCCAGCGCCTTGCCGGGGCCGATCAGTCCATCCCAGTATCCGGCCCGACGGTTCTCATGAATATAGCGGCCTGCGGCATGGGAGCTTCCGGTCAGGCCATGCAGCACAAGGACCACATTGTCTGCGGCGACATTGAGCGCGCCGTACTGCTCATAGCAGGTGGTGACTTCGGGAAGCGTCTGGCCGTTTTCCAGTACAAAGGGATCTCCGGGCGTCGCGAATGTGTAAAATCGCTGCTCTACCAGTCCGATGGAGTTGTTGTCATCCGCGCTCTCCCGCGATTCGGCCATACCCTACCCCGCCTCCCTCTCCAGGCTCATCTCATAGCCAATCCATTTTAGGATCGCAGACCACGCTCTCGCAGCAAGGCATCGGCCCAGGCTGCATCTTCTGAACCTAGCGGCGGAATAGGTTCACGGCGATAGTCGATATCTCGAATGTAGGCTCCCTCCTCATAATTTCGATCAAAGGCTTCCTGCAAATCCAGAACGACATCTTGAACGCCGACATCGAGCGGGATATCAATGCGTGGTAAGCGTTCGCGCAATGGGGTCGGCCAGACCTGGAGAGCCTGGGGCTGTCCGGCACGATACAGGCAGACAAGATAGTCCCAGCGCGTTTCACGCAACAGCGTTTCACGCGGTACCATGACGACATGCTCTCCTGCTCTCAACAGGTCTATCTCTATCAGATGCTTTCGAGCGGCGACGACCTCACGTTGCTTCTTACGGTAAAGGCGCAAGCCTTTGCTATTCGGCGCTTTATTGGAAGGGCTGAGAACTTCCATGACTGTAACTATCTGGTGGCTATCACGAATACTCAGTATTTCAATATAGGTTTCACGCATCTCCAGTGGCGCAAGCGAAATCATCAGCGAGGGATCGGAGGCCAACGCGATACCTCCACTTCCTGGCTTCTGTGTTGTCCTCGGCGGTTGGCGATGTATCGTCAGGTCCGGGACAATATCGCGCTCAGGTTGAACGACATAACATCGCTCTACGCCGCGCGCGACATATTCCGGTGGCAAAATCGCATTGAGAGCGGCACGCATCCTTCCGATCAAGCCATCGTGTACATCTCCCCAACCGACAGGGTCTTCGAGCCAGGGATCCATCCCCGGAAATGGGCCAGGCATTGTCTTGCTCTCCTTATGCCGTTTACTCCCGCGCCATGGGGAAATCAGAACATATCTATGCCTTTTCGTAGCGCGGCTACATCCCGGAAAGTTCCCAATCGAGAGGAACATGGTTGGCAATGGTGCCCGAAGATTCCGCCTGGATCCCATTCATCTGCGTATACGTCAAGTCCCCGGTCTTCTGGTTGCGCCAGAGCAGATCGAGCTTGCCCATGCTGTTGAGATGCGATGCGCCGAGCAGTCTCCAGTCCGGCCCGGCGCTGACGGGGAGGGTATCCCCGAACGCCTTCAGCGTGCCGTTCATCAGCCAGTAGTAGACCGCACCGGTCGTCCGGTTCTGCCAGAGCAGGTCCGGGTGGCCGTCGCCGTTCAGATCCGCCACCCCGACGACCCACCAGTCCGCCTGAGGATGGAGCGCAAGATAGCCTTCGCCGACCTTCTTCAACCCATTCAGCAGCCAGTAGTAGACGTCGCCGGTCTTCTGGTTCTGCCAGATCAGGTCGGTATTGCCATCCCCGTTCAGGTCGCCTGTGCCTACGATCTTCCAGTCCGGCGAGGAGAGCGGGGCATGGTTCAGGTAGCCCTTGGAGACCATTTTCGCGCCGTTCATCCGCCAGTAGTAGAGGTCGCCGGTCGTGCGGTTCTGCCAGAGAATGTCCAGATTGCCATCGTTATCGAGGTCCAGGACGCCGGCGACATGCCAGGATGCCGGCACGGACTGCGCAATAGCAAGGGGGTTCCCGGCAGGCTGCGTGCCGTTCATGGTCCAGCCGATGAGTTCGCCGGTCTGCGTCTTCAGCCAGAGGAGGTCGGCTTTGCTGTCGCCGTTGAGATCGAAATAGGTATTGCGACGCTCCACGCGTCCGCTCAGGTAGGCGATGGTGATCTTGCCGTCATCGTGTGCCTGTGGGTCGCGCAACACCTCTACCAGATCGGGCTGCGCGTACTGGTTCGGCGACTGGCCGCTGAGGGCGGTATTGAGTTTGTAAGGGAGATGCGTCTGTGGGCAGGTGAAGAACAAGCTGCCTCCCACATAGGGTGAAAGCGCCTGTTGAAACGCCTGGTAGCTCGTCATCGGTGGCAAGGCTTCGTAGTCCTGGGAATAGAACAGCATTCCCGTAACCAGACGATGGGCATCGTTGACGCAATCTACGTTCGGATCGGTAACGATGACCCCGCCCCGCTCGATATGCCCGTCCAAAAACGCGACCGTGAACTTGCCGTCCGGATGTCGCTTTACATCCTGCACCACCATAATCTGGCTGTTATCCTGAGGAATAGAAGCGCGCGATTTGAGGCTCAAGGCCTTGTTGGGCAGATAGTCGTGGTGGATGACAGGGCAGACAAAGACAGTGGAAGAGTGGGTATAGGGATAGACCACGGCTTCGAAGTGCGGAGTCGTATCCATCGGAGGGAAATCTTCATCATAATCCTGCACATACAGAGCGACGCCGGTCGCCACCTGCTTGGCATTGGCAATACACGGAGCATTCCGATCGCCGCCCTGCCCCCGCGCGCTGGAAAAGAGGATCAGCCCTCCCATGCAGACCAGCAGGGCCATCACGGAATAACGTGAGATGTGTTGCATTTTGTCCTCCGCTCAGGCGGTAAGGGCCTCGATCTTGCGCTGGCGCGACTGCTCCTTGCGCTCGCGCAGGTAGGAGAAGAATTCGCCGCCCTCGCGCAGGCGGCGCACCAGCATCTGCCGGTCGGTCAGCATTTCGGCGACCATCCGGGCGTAGACCTTCGGGCGGAAGTAGAAGCGGCGGTACATCCGCTCCACCGCATCTTCGATCTCCGCCGTGCTGAGGTGCTCGTACTGGAGCGTGCTGGTCTGGATGCCGGAGGTGGCGATCAGGTTCTCGCGGGCGAACCAGCCGTTCTGTACGGCTTGATCGTAGAGCTCCGTGCCGGGATAGGGCGCGGCGATGGAGACCTGGATGGTGTGTGGGTCGAGCTCCTGGGCGAAGCGGATGGTCTCTTCGATGGTCTCCTTCGTCTCCACCGGAAGGCCGATGATAAAGGTCCCATGCACCTTGATGCCCAGCTTCTTGCAGTTCGCCATGAACTCGCGCGCCCTCTCGAGTTTCAGGCTCTTTTTGATGTTGTTGAGGATCTGCTGGTTGCCCGATTCGAAACCGACGAGCAGCAGGCGCAGGCCATTGTCGCGCAGTTGCTTGAGCGTGTCGTACCGGACATGGGCGCGGGCGTTGCAACTCCAGGTGAGTTTCAGCCGCTTCATGTGCTTGCTGATCTCGATGGCGCGCTCTTCATTGATGGTGAACGTGTCGTCATCGAACATATATTCGCGGACCTTGCTGCCCCAGATGGCCTTCGCCTCTTCCATTTCGCGCCCGACGCATTCGGGGCTTTTGGTGCGGTATTTGTGGCCGCCAATGGTCTGGGGCCAGAGGCAGAAGGTACACTTGGCCGGACAGCCGCGCCCGGTGTAGAACGAGACATAGGGGTGCAGCAGGTAGCCGATGAAGTACTTGCTAATGTCCAGATGCTCCGCATAGGTGGGCAAAACGCTGGGCATGGCATCCCAATCCGGCACCAGTTCGCGGTCCTCCGTGCGCTGCAGTTCGCCGTTTGCATCCCGGTAGGTGAGCCCAGGGATCTCGCTCCAGGGCTTATCCTCTGCGAGGTCCTTGCAGGTATAGTCGAATTCGTGGCGGCAGACGAAGTCGAGGATCGGGTTCTCGCGCATGGTCTGCTCCGGCAGTACCGCGACATGCGCCCCGATAAAGCCGACTTTGAGGTTCGGGTTCTGGGCTTTCAGTTGGCGGGCGCACTCCACATCATTGGCGAGGGAGGGCGTGCTGGTATGCATGACGACCAGTTCGTAGTCCTTCGCGATCTTCAGCACGTCTGCGACGTTCTGGTTGTGCGGCGGGGCGTCGATGAGTTTGCTGCCCGGCACCAGCGCGGCGGGCTGGGCCAGCCAGGTGGGGTACCAGAACGAGGTGATCTCGCGCTTGGCCTGATATCGTGCCCCGGCGCCGCCGTCAAATCCATCGAACGAGGGCGGGCTGAGGAAAAGCGTCTTCTTCAAAGCGATGTTTCTCCTTGGGAGGATTGCTGAATGCTGGCATTATAATACCGCAAGAGCAAGCAGATTCGACGTCTATGGCACGGGCTGGAGTACAACCGTACCACCTACCACAAAATCGGCCTCCAATTTGTAACCTGCCAGTAGAGCCGTTCCGATCAGTGGATCTCCCTCGATATTCAGAACTCGCACTTTATGGGGTTGTCCCTCCCAGATCACCTGGGCAGTGTAGTATTCAAACACCTTGCGGCTTGCGTCACCAAGGGTTACTTCGCGCGCTGCACTTTTGACTAACGAAAGCGCAGTAGTAATCGAGATTGGCAGGGTAATAAAGCCATTGTAGCCGGTATCGATGACTGTTGGCACCTCTTGAAACTGACCGCCTGGCCCAATAACGCGAACGGTGAGAGTTGCTTCCAGTTTTGCATTGACGACACCTGTCATCATGCGGCGTCCTCAACCATGCGTCCAGCGAGTGTATAGGCGGATGTGAAGCCAATACGGAGGCCAAAAAAGATACCGTCAGGATGTCGTGCCCGCAACTTCTCCTCGGCACTCAAGTCATCCGCGTCAATTTCGTAGTCTTTGCTCAGAATGTCCAGAATGAGAAACTTGCCTTTATGCTGTGGCATCACTTTGTCTCGGATATCGTGCCGATAGATTTCATTGCCGAGGCGGGCTACCTCTTCGGGACTATATTGTGTCGTTGCCATGGATGGATGGCTCCTTCCTGGTGAATAACCGAATTATACCATAGCCACCGTTTGCCGAGCCAATGCAAACTCTCGCGCAAGGCCGAAAACAGCAAAAGGCGGCAGGGACATAGAGCCCCCGCCGCACACCCAACATTGAAGGAAAAACCGCTTTGCACCGGACAGGCGGCGCAAGGCGTGGTTAGGCGCGGAATCGTCCTTCTATCTCCGCCCCCGATTGACCCAAAGTGCCATGTCGATGAGCCGAAGCGTTTGCTCCCGATAGCCCACTGACGTTCGCTCGGCGTATTGGTCGGCCAGCTTCCACGCGAACGGTAGATACTCCCGCAGAACCGTGTAGCTATGATTTGCATCCGGCTGATCTACTCCGACTGCCTGGAGTACCATCCGATCGAAGACGGGCACCGTCGAGGGGTAAATGAAATGAAGAAACGTTGTGCGGACAGGAATCGCACTCGTGGAACGCATCCCCGGTAGCTGGAACGTGTCGAGAAGCTGCACCGTTTTGACTACGGCATCGACACTCCGATCTAGCGCCGCCGGTAGGCTGGTCAGCAAACGAGGGAGATCAGACGCGGCCGAACGACGCATCTCACTACCCACGGTCATCCACTTCGCTAAGTTGGCTATTGCGGCTGGTTGAGAATATAGTTTCCAGTACAGGAGGGCTTGGTAAGTTCCAAGCGGATCGGAACCGGTTGCTCGCCCAGAGACGGTATAGCCGTCAATCAGCCGATAGTACAACTCCCGATCATTCTTCGGACGATCCGTGTCGTAACATGCAAGGTGCGGAGATTGGCTATCGAAGCGCATTGATTGCCTCTTCCAAATCAAAAAGGACCGCCCGATAAGGGTGGTCTGGATCAGCAGGAACTACCGTCTCAAGGCGCGGGCTTCCAGCCCTCGTGGAACTCAAGGTGTTCCATCGTAATGGTGTGCGTGGGGTAGACCTCGGTGCAGGCGCCGCAGAGGATGCGCTTCTATTCGTCGAAGTCGGTGTCGCCGCCACAATTGAGACACCTGGCGGCCTCCGCCCTGGCTTCTTCGGTTCCCGGCAATGTTCTGGGGCTGTTTTCCTGTCTGGATGGGAGGGAATAGCCGTATTAGTGACGAAACAGGAGGCGTCTGCAATTATGGATGGATGAACAAGAAATCAGGAGGAGATCGATGAACCGAGTGCTGGTTATTCTGGCGCTGGCCCTGCTGGCAGCGCTCCCTGCATCGGCCCAGGATTGGGCGAAAGCGCGGTTGGAGAAATCCCCACGTCATGGGGAGTATGTAAAGGTGAAACACGATGGGCGGGAGGTGGAGTGTTTTGTCGTCTATCCCGAGGTGAAAAACAAGGCTACCGCCGTGGTGCTCATTCATGAGATCTTCGGGTTGAGCGATTGGGTGCGCCTCATGGCCGACGAAGTCGCCGAGGCCGGCTATATCGCCATCGTGCCCGACCTCCTCTCCGGGATGGGGCCGAAGGGCGGTGGAACGGCGGAGTTGGGCGATCAGGCCGTCAGGTCCATCTCCAATCTGCCCCCGGATCAGGTGACTGCCGACCTGAAAGCGGTGACCGCCCATATTCTCAAGGATCCTGCCTGCAACGGCAAAGCGGTCGTCGCCGGTTTCTGCTGGGGCGGCGGCCAGTCGTTCCGATTTGCCACCAACAGCAAGGAGATCAAGGCGGCCTTTGTCTTCTATGGCCCTCCCCCCTCCAAGGAGGATATGCAGCGAATCCAGGTCCCGGTGTATGGCTTCTATGCCGGCAACGACGCCCGTATCTCCGCCACCATTCCCACGGCCACAGCCGATATGAAGGCGGACGAAAAGAAGTACGACCCCAAGGTCTATGAGGGTGCGGGGCACGGCTTTATGCGCGCCGGGGATGCGCCCGACGCCAATGAGGCCAACAAGAAGGCGCGCGACGATTCGTGGGCGCGTCTGAAAATGCTTCTAAAGAAGATCTAAAGCCGCAGCGGAGCGAGAGGGAGATTATGGAATCAGAGACGAGATCCACGCGCCGCGCCTTTTTGCAGGCGGCGGCGACAGCCACGGTCGGGGCAGTCGGTTTTCCTATGGTGGTGCCGGCCTCCGCCCTGGGACGGGATGGGAAGATTGCTCCCAGCAACCGGGTCACCATGGGCTTTATCGGCACGGGCAACCAGGGGACCAACGACCTGCGGGTGTTTCTGGGCGATGAGCGCGTCCAGGTGCTGGCGGTCTGTGACGTCAACAAGGAGAGCGACGGCTACTGGGATGGCGCGTTCGGCGGGCGGGAGCCGGCGAAAGCCTGGGTCGAACAGGCCTATGCGGACCAGAAGGCTTCGGGGACTTACAAGGGCTGCGATACCTACGCGGACTTTCGGGAGTTGCTGGCGCGCAAAGATATTGACGCCGTCGAGGTAGCCACTCCGGATCACTGGCATGCGCTGGCGGCGATCTCCGCCGCAAAAGCCGGGAAGGACATCTACTGCCAGAAGCCGCTGGGGTTGACCATCGCCGATGGGCGCGCGATGAGCAACGCCATCCACAAATACAAGCGGATCTTCCAGACGGGCAGCCAGCAGCGCTCCGATCCGCACTTCCGCCGCGCCTGCGAGTTGGTCCGCAACGGCCGGATCGGCAAGCTCCATACGGTGCGCTGCGGCCTGCCGGGCGGGCGGCCCGATTATGGCCGCACCGGCAATCGCAAGAAGCCCGAGCCGGTCCCGGCGGGCTTCGACTACGAGACCTGGCTGGGGCCGGCCCCGGAAGCGCCCTACGCGCCCGCACGCTGCCATGTCAACTTCCGCTGGATCTACGACTACTCCGGCGGCCAGGTCACCGACTGGGGCGGGCACCATCCCGATTGCGCGCAGTGGGGCATGGGCACGGAGCTTACCGGACCTATCGAGATCCGCAATCCAAAGGCCGAATTCCCGCCGGACGAGCTCTGGAATACGGCGACCGAGTACTACTTCGAGGCGATCTATAAGAACGGCGTCAAACTGATCATCTCGAACAAGGAGCGGAGCGGGGTGACCTGGGAGGGGACGGACGGCTGGGTCTGGGCGGATCGCGGGCGACACGACGCCTCGTCGAAGGAGATCCTCAATTCGGAGATCGGGCCGAACGAGATCCATCTCTACAAGAGCGACCACCACTATCGCAACTTCATCGACTGCGTCCTCTCACGCCAGGAGCCGATTGCCCCGGTCGAGATCGCGCATCGCTCCATCACGATCTGCCATCTGGGCAATATCGCGATGCGCCTGGGCCGCAACACGCTGAAATGGGACCCGGACAAAGAGCATATCCTGGGCGACCCGGAGGCCGCCAAAATGCTGAGCCGTCCCTATCGCGCTCCCTGGAAACTGCCTACCTAGAGCTCATTCCCTCCTCCTGCGGCGACGCAGGAGGAGGGCGCTTCCGAGGCACCCTGCACCGAGCAGCGCAAAGAGACCGGGTTCCGGCGTGGTGGAGACGAGTACGCTGACGCTGGGCAGAAAACCGGCAAACGGAAAATCGAGCGCTTCGCCGCTTCCGGTGAGGGAGCCGGCGACGAGCGTCCCTTCAATGCGTCCCTGGCCGAAATCTACAGCGGCATAAGGCGCCAGGACGCTGCCCGTGATCCCACTGTTATTGAGCGAGACGGTGTTCGCGTCGAAAAAGTTGAACAGCACGTGATTCTGTGTCGTACCGTGGAGGGTGATGAGCGTATTGGGCAGGGCGTCCGAGCCGTCGGTGCGCTTGGAAATGTTGATCAGAACCGTGGCATTATTGCGCGCAAAGATATTGATCCCCGTGTTGGCGGCCAGCGTATCGCCATCTATGAAAAAAATATCCGGCGTGTTGTTGGGGAGATTGTTGCCATGGGTCAGCGTGATCGTGGTTCCGCCCACGGGGACCGACGTGGCGCCATTCGCTGCAAGGCTGCCCCAACCGGTCGCGTGGTTCGTCAGGTAGGTTCCCGCAGCGCCGAAGTTCACGGGAAGGGTGTAGGGCGTAGAGGAGAACAGGGGCGAATTAAAAGGGGCGTAGGATTGCGTATGGGTGTAGGTCTTGCCGGTAACCAGATGGATGCTGCCGTGGATCGTCCCGCCGCCTTGTAATTTCGTATTGCCATTGACATAGAGGCTGCCGCTGATCTTGGGGTTGTCAATGGTTGCATTCCCCCCCACATAGACCGTGCCGTCCACCGAACCATATGTTCCGACCCGGTTGCTGATATAGTCGCCCATGATGATCAGGGCATTGGCGGTGGAACCCGGATGGGCGTAGTTGACATTGGATCCACCGGTACCGCTCGAAAAGATCCCATTGCCGCCGATAGCGACTTTGCCTTGCGCGGTGTTGTTGCTCTGAATATCGTTCCCCAGGACAAAAACATTGTAATTGTTCGCGACCCCGAGGTCGTCGGCCTGTGCGAAACCGGCGGAGATCATTAAGGTGACGCCGCTCAGAAATAAGGACAGAATAGTGCGCTTCATGCCAGCTCCCCTGTGTGTCTCCATAGGGACGACACAGTTGCTTCCGATATACATACGGGATAGGTTCGGCATACTCTATGGGTTGGAACCACGGTCTTTTGATAGTAGGACTGTTTTGGTGCTATAGAATCAGGCGGCTAGAGAGTGTATTCAGGATAGACGAGAAAAGTAGAGAACGTGTTCAGGACAGACAGGAACGGAGAAGATCTAATAGAATACCCTATCGATCGTCGAGGAGTTCCCAGACGACCCTGCATTTTTGCCTTATTTTCGATATATTGGTCCCTACGCAGGTCTATTTTTGGATAGAGGGAGGCCCGAAAAGGTTCTGAACGGCTCCCGCTACAGCTTACGCACTTCGATAAGCTGGGCGGCGAGCATTCCAGCGGCGGCGGCGGACTGGTAGAGGGGGCGTTCCGCTGCGATGTGTTCCGCCTGTAAGTCGGCAAGAACCGGATGTGAAGTCAGGGCGGCGAGGCCCAATTCCGCCTCCATGGTAATCACTTCGTGCGCCTCGGTAATGCCGGTCGTCTCAAATGCGGCGGCGAGCAGTTTCGCCTGCCGATCCGACAGGCGCGGAATGGGAACGAGGGTATTGGCGCGGGCAATCCGATTGAGGATCGTTACCGTATGATGGCTGAGGCCACGATGCCGGGTGCGGTTGTCCTCGAAACTGATGCGCGGCACGACGAGGGCGACACCGCCGAGCGAAGCGGTGGCATTGACGGCCAATCCCTGGTCGATACCGGTAAAGCCCAGGGGCGTTCCCGTCCCGACATGCCCCGGCCCCTGAGAGACCACCACCATATCGGCTTCGACGACCTCCCGTGCGAACGCCAGCGCCGAGTACAGATTGACCGCCTCGAAGTCGCCTCCAAAAGCCTGCCCCGCCGTAATGGTCGCCATAAGCAAGCCCTCCGCCTTGAGCGGTTCGATCAGCGGGCTGAGGGCGAGCGCCAGGCCGGCGCTATCCGTCATGATATAGGCGATGCGGGGCGGGCGGGGCCACTTATGATATGCCAGCGACCAGTGGGCGGCGGCGCAGATGGCGGGCAACTGCAGGTGCAGTTCCGAACAGACGACCGGCATGTCATCCAGGGAAGCGAACAGGCGCAGGGCGTCGTAGTGTGGTCCGTCGGGCAGGCCGACGACGGCCACCGGCAGTTCCATGGGCGTAGAGCGCAGCTTCAGGATCCGCTCGCCCTCCTCTCCCATCGCGGTACGATAGGCATCCCCGGCGACGACGAAGGCGCGCGGCTCCGCACCGTCTCCCTCGAGGGCGACGATATGGAGCAGGACCCGGTTCCCCACAGTCACAGGCCCGGTCAGGGCAATCAGGTTGTGAGCGGTCCAGCGTGTGCGGCCCAGCTCACCCTCCGCGGCATCGAGGCGAACAGAGACTTCCTGATAGTGCGGGCGTTCCGTAAGAATAGTTTCAACGATACCAGCGATACGCCGATTCATCCATACTCGCTTTCCAGGCAGGATTAACAATACCGAATAAACGTTCCGATTAGCGCGTCAGAGTCACCTTGGAGAGGCCACGCGGTCGGTCCGGGTTCTGGCCACGCGTGCGCGCAAGGTGATAGGCCCACAGTTGTCCGGGCAGGATATAGAGCAACGGGCTGAGCAACTCCTCCGGCGAGACCGGCATGGCCAGCGGCTTGGCGGCAAGCTCCAGAATCTCCGGCGAATGCGCGACAATCACCATCTCCGCCGCCCGCTCCCGCAGCTTCAGCGCCAACTCCACCATCGAGGGATAGGCGCGGCCCGCCGGTGCGAACAGGAAGCACGGAAAGCCTTCCGATACCATGGCAATCGGGCCGTGCAGGAAATCGGCCCCGGAGTAGGGCTTGGCGACCAGATAACTGGTTTCGGTCAGCTTCAGCGCGGCTTCCAACGCCGTGGCCTGGTTCAACCCCCGCGCCAGCACAGCGCACTCATGGATATAGCGATACCGCTCTACCGATTGTTGGATGGCCTCATCGAGTTCCAGAGTAGCGCGCATCTGTTCCGGCACGGCGCGCAGACCCTCCAGCACGGCGTGCCGGCCGGCCCACAATCCGGCCAGCAGGGCCACGATAGCCAACGACGTGGTGTAGGTCTTGGTCGCGGCGACCGCCTTCTCCTCCCCGGCATGGCAGAGAAACACTCCATCGCTGACATCGCAGATGGGCGAACCGGCGACATTGGTGATACAGGCGGTCAAGGCCCCTCCGGCGCGCGCGGTGGAGAGGGTTTGGACCACATCGGTCGCCTGTCCGGACTGCGAGATCCCCAATACCAGGCTGCCGGACAGGTGCACATCCGCGTCGTAGAGCGTATAGACCGAGGGAGCCGCCAGCGCGACCGGGACCCCGACCACGATCTCCAGCAGGTACTTGGCGTAGGTGGCGGCATTGTCCGAGGTCCCGCGCGCCGCGATGACGACATGGCGTATCTCGCGGTCTCGCAGTTCGCTGACCAGCGCGGCGACGTTCGCATACTCCTGTTCGACGGCGCGCGCTACCGCCTGCGGCTGCTCATAGATCTCATCCCACATCAACGACACGGTTGCGACCTTCTCTCTCCATAATCATAGACGAGTTAGAAACCATCCGCGCCCCAGTAGACCCAGGCTTGCGGTGGGAACAGGGACCGCAGAAGAGCGGTCTGCTCCAGAGAAATGGCCCCGAACAGCAACCCGAACAGCGCCGACTGCGGCGCATCGTCCAGCTTCGGGTCCTCCGGCGTTACCCGCAAAAATGGGCCGTTGGCATCGAGGCGGATCGAGCCATAAGGCGTGCCGAACGCGATCTCTCCGGGTGGCCGCCCCGCTGCGATCCAGCGTCCATTGAGCGGGATCGTAAAGCTCTTCAGAAGGTTCTCCCGATGCAGCAGCCGTACCATTCCCGACCGCGCAAAGTGCTCCTGCCGGTCCTCCAGGATCGGATCCAACGCATCCAGAACGGCCTGCTCCAGCGCGATATCGAGCCGCATCCTGCGCATTCCGGAGGCGATCATGCGCTCCCCCAGCGCCTCCAGCAGCGCCTGGGTGACCTCCTGCTCCACCCCCGGCCCCTGCACGCGCATGCCCAACTCAATGACCCGCAGGCCCACCTCGTCCGCACTGTAGGGCGCGGCGGAGTTGAATACCCCGGTCTGTACGTAACCGTATGCCTGGCCATCGGATTTGGTCGCTACCAGCAGCGTGTTGGGAACACTCCCCGGTGCGATGCGAAGCCAGTCTCGCCAGTAGGCCCCGGAGCGCTGCACCGCGATGGGGCGGTGCGCGTTGTAGGCTTCATAAACGGCATGGATGGACGGCAGATCCGCCTCCGTCGCCGGACGCACCGTATAAGCCGAAGGACGCGGCGTATATTCCGCCCGGATCGTGCCGGAGATCTGGCGGCGCGGCAGCACCTCATAACCCAGGCGGGCATAGTAGTCCTGTATGCCCGTAAAGAGCAGTGAGAAGTCCATCGCATCGGCTTCCATCACGGCGATGGCCCGCTTCAGGCACTCCGTATTATAACCCTGCCCCCGAAACTCCGGCAGCGTGGCGACGTTGGCGATCCCGCCCATCGTCAGTTGAAACTCGCCGCAGGCCACCGTCCGCTTGCAGATCTGCACCGCACTGACGAGTTTGCCATCCACCGCGGCGACCTGCGTGTAGTAGGGCAGCCACTCCACGTCGCCATAGAAATAGCGGCGGAAGTAGGCCCGGCTGTTCTCGCCCGGCCAGACCGTACACCAGAGATCCAGGCACGCCTCGCGCTCCGCCTCCGCGAGGTCGCGAAACTCGATGCTCATCGGGCGCTCCCGGTCGCGGACGTCTCCAGCGCCTCGTGAATGAGCGCGGCCAGCAGCTCTCCCGGCGCGATATGGCACACCTGCCGCAGCGTTGCTGCGCGCCCCTGCTCGCGGAGCATCCGCTGCAGTTCCGGTGCGGAAGGATCGTCCGCATCGTCATAGCGCAGAGCTCCGGCGATTCCCCACGAGAGGGCTCTGGGCGCGACACCCTGGGATTCGCAGAGCCGCGCCGCCCCGACCAGGCGATCCTCCGGGGCGAGCTTCCGGATCGGGTCGCGGGCCAGACGGCGGCACGTATCGCCCAGGTACTTGTTCTGGAAGCGGGCCATCAAATCCTCCACATAGTCCCGATGCGCCTCCGGCGAAAACCCATGCTTCGCCACGAGCGCCTGCCCTGTCTCCTCCAGTGCAGCATGCACCAGGGGCGCGATCCGTGTGTCGCTCAGCGCCTCATAGCCATACGCATGGCCCGCCGCATAGCCCAGATAGCCCAGAACGGCGTGGGCGCAGTTGTGCGCATAGAGTTTGCGTTCGACGTAAGCCTCGAAGTTGTCTACCGGCTCCATGCCGACAATAGGGAGCCGCGGCGCGACAAAGGCCCGCCCGTCCACCGGTAGCCGCTTGTAGGCTTCCACGCGGATACCGAGCACGTCGGCCTGGCGTTCCGCCTCCGTCTGCATGGGAACCATGCGGCTGACGACCGCCTGCACAAACCCCGTCCGTGCCAACACCTCTGCGCGCACCTCTTCCGGCAGGTGCGCAGCGACGGCGGAGCGGAGCACGCTCGCCGCGTCGTGCAGGTTCTCGCAGAGCAGCACATCGAGCGGACGTTCGGAAGTGCGGAAACGTTCCAGCAATCCCGCTGCCAGCGCGGGCGCGACATAGGGCAACGCGTTCGCCCCGACTGCCGTGCAGACGATCTCCGCCCGCGCGACCTCCGCCGCGACCCGCTCCCGGTCCCGCCCGGAAACCGCACGTACGCCCGACACCCGCACGGTCTCCGCGCCCGGCCCGACGATCTGAATGGCGTACTCATGCCGCGCGTTCAGCGCCTCAACGACCGCGTCCGCCACATCCACGAACACGACTTCCAGGCCGCTCTCGATAAAGAGCTGCGCCAGGAAGCC